>ERZ773269.881-NODE-881-length-33066-cov-10.158493_pt1 | contig 33066 bp, 26 predicted proteins | sample MGYA00511958_ERZ773269 | MGnify/ENA primary metagenome ERZ773269 (study PRJEB29015, sample SAMEA2737761) | human gut metagenome | biome: human gut; feature: human-associated habitat; material: faeces | place: China | collected 2012 ... | reverse complement strand
AGGTTGATGCCAATGCCGCACAGGATGCCCCGGCCCTGCTGCTGGTAGCCGTAGCTGACGCCCTCGCAGAGGATGCCCACGATCTTTTTGCCGTTGAGCAGCAGGTCGTTGGGCCATTTGATCTGGCACTCCACGCCGTAGCGCAGGGACAGCTGCCGCCGCACGGCCAGGCTGGCCAGCAGCGGCAGGGTGGCAGGCTGGGCCAGCGGCTCCCGGATGGCCACGGTGTAGTACAGGGCCTTGCCCTCGGCGTTGACCCAGGTGCGGCCCAGGCGGCCCCGCCCGGCGGTCTGGTTGGTGGTGTACACGGCCCCCACGGGGCCAAACTCTTCAAAATGCTCTTTTACATAGGCGTTGGTGCTGCCGCATTCGGGCAGATAGCGCACCTCATTGATGCTCATGCTTTGGGTACCTCTTTGTGCTCATGGCCCACGACCTTGCCGTCGGCCAGTGTCAGGATGCCGTAGGTGTCGGCCCCGGTGTAGCAGCGGCCGCAGGAGCCCGGGTTGAACAGGAACACCCTGCCCCGGGTCTCGGCCAGCGGGATGTGAGTGTGGCCAAACAGCGCCACCTGTGCCCCGCGGGCGGCGGCGGCGTCCGCCAGCGTATCCAAATCGTATTTTACACCGTACATGTGCCCGTGCGTATAGAAAACGATGACCTGATCGAAAGCGGCCAGCCCGTCGTAGGGCTCCAGCGCACCAAAATCACAGTTTCCGGCCACGGCATAGGTCCGCAGGCGGGGGTATTTGGTCAGTGCAAGTTCTAAATCGCGCAGGCCGTCGCCCAGAAAGATCAGGGCGTCGATGTTTTCCCGTTCTGCTTTCAGGATGCGCGCGATGGCGTCGCTGCCGCCATGGCTGTCGCTCAGGATCAAAAGTTTTGTCACGAAAGGGGCCTCCTCAATATTTTAATACGTCTGAAACCTCTCAGTCTTACATTCGCTCGCCAGCCACTCCCCTTTCGGCACTTTCGTGCCACCTCCCCCGGCCGGGGGAGTCTTTCCTGACAGGGGAGCCTTTGGCAAATAGAGAAAGCTTCCATCGACTGCCAAGGCCTCCCCTGCTAGGGGAGGTGGCATTGCGTCAGCAATGACGGAGAGGTTTAATTCTGCTGCAACACCAGCAGTTGTTTATAGATCTCGCTCTTGGAGTAGGGCGTGCCCTGGGCCGCGGCTTTGGCGGCTGCCGAGGGGCCAAAGCCCTGCCGGGTGAGCTCCAGCGCCCGCTGGGCGGCTTCGTCCAGCGTCAGCTCGGTGGGCTCCGCGGCGGGGGCGCCGGCCATCACCAGTACATACTCGCCCCGAGGCTCGTTGGCGGCGTAGTGGGCCACGGCCTCGCCCAGGGTGGTCTTCCAGATCTCTTCATGGAGCTTGGTCAGCTCCCGGCAGAGGGTGATGCTCCGGTCCTCGCCAAAGGCGGCGGTCAGGTCGTCCAGCGTGGTGCGCAGTTTGTGGGGTGCCTCGTAAAAGATGACGGTCCGCTTCTCGCCCAGCAGCTCGGCCAGACGCTCCTTTTTCTGCTTCCGGTTCACGGGCAGAAAGCCCTCAAACACCCAGCGGGAGGTGTCCTGCCCCGAGACGGCCAGTGCCGTGACGCAGGCCGAGGCGGCGGGCACGGGCACTACTTTGATGCCCCGGGCCAGTGCGTCCCGCACGATGACCTCGCCCGGGTCGGAGACGCAGGGCATTCCGGCGTCCGAGCAGAGGGCGCAGTTCTCCCCCGCCTCGATGCGGCGGAGGATGCCCTCGCCTTTCTGGAGGGCGTGCTCGTAGTAGCTGACCATGGGTTTTTTCAGGCCCAGAAAGTTGAGCAGCTTCATGGTCACGCGGGTGTCCTCGGCGGCAATGAAATCCGCCGCGCCGAACGTTGCCGCCACACGGGGCGGCATGTCCTCCAGGTTGCCGATGGGAGTTGCCACGATGTATAATGTTCCGGCCATAACAGCCCTCCTCAGTGTTTTCCGTACATTGCAGCACCGGCTGCAATGAGAATGTCCGGCTCGATCTTCAAGCCCGTTTTCCGGTTCTTCTGCGCCTCCACCAGAAACAGCCAGGGGGCGCTTTCGGCTCTGTTTTTCACAAACGCCAGCCGCTTGGGCTCCAGCCGGTGGGCCCGCAGCACGGCCAGTACCTCGGCCAGCCGCTCGGGCCGGTGGCAGAGCGCCAGCCGCCCGCCGTCTTTCAGCAGGCGGAACCCGCAGGCGCAGACATCTTCCAGCGTGCAGTCGGTCTCGTGGCGGGCGGTGGCCCGGGCCGCGTTGCTGCTCTGGAAGCCCGCCGTAAAATAGGGCGGGTTGCAGGCGCAGAGGTCAAAACTGCCCTCCCCCTCCCGGTAGGCGCGCAGGTCCGCGCGGACGGGGGTGATGTGGGCAAGCTCCGGGCCCTGCGCGGCCACGGCTTCCGCCAGCAGGGCGCTGGCCTCCGGCTGCAGCTCCAGGGCCGTGCAGGGGCCCCGGTGGCCGCTGTCGTGCCACTCCAGGCTGACAATGCCGCAGCCCGAACACAGGTCGGCTGCTTTCTGGCCGCGTTTGGGCGGGCAGAACCGGGCCAACAATAAGGCGTCCGAGCCAAAGCGGTGGACGGACGAACAATAGACTTCTGTTTTATTATACAAAATCTCGGTTGAATGTTCCATATACAGGCTCAAAATCCTTTGCCAAAATATCGGGGCCGAAAATCCGACAAAATTGTGCAGGCCGGGAAAATTGCGCGGAAACAGAAAAGCGGCAGACCCGTTTGGACAGGTCCGCCGCTTTTTGTGTCTGTTTACAGGGATCGCTGCAATTATTCAGCAGTGATAGCACCGGTGGGGCAAGCGCCCTCGCAAGCGCCGCAATCGATGCAAGCGTCTGCGTTCACAACTGCAACACCACCCTCGATGGTGACTGCACCAACCGGGCAAGCGCCCTCGCAAGCGCCGCAGCCAACACATGCGTCAGAAACCTTGTGTGCCATAATCGTACTCTCCTTATCTCCCGTGCGGTCATTTATGAAGAAACCTGCCCTTGCACGGCGGGTGGCGGGCTCCCTCGGAAATCTTATCCTTGACACGATTCTAGCAAAGCAAAATCAAAAAGGCAAGACTAACCGTACCGCGCAAAATGCAAAACTCGTTTTTTTGTTGGGTTGCACAAAAGCACAGGCTAACTTCTGGAGGAAATTGAAGAGATTTTTTGGCGAAAATCACGAAACAAAGTTAGTTTTAGCAGACTAACCTTGGTGAATTCCCACTATTTTTCTGGGAATTATCTACCTTTTTTGGGGCAGTTTCCGCAACCCGTGCTGCCATTGGCGTCGGCGGAAGCTACCACCGGGGCGGGGTTGCGCACGCCGGAATAATCGTCGTCCGGGTCCGGGCGGCGGGGGGCGCGCTTGCCGCCGCTGATGTACTCGCACACGCCCACCTTGTAGTAGCGCGGGGTGAGGGCCTCGGTGCCGCAGCGCACCCGCAGATAGCCGGAAACGGGGTTGACTTCCAGCACGGTGCCCAGGCCGTCCGGGGTGCGGACGGTGCTGCCCACCATGGGCATGATGCTGTTCAGGTACTCGTAGGCGCTCTCCTCGTAGGCCAGACAGCACATCAGACGGCCGCAGGCACCGCTGATCTTGGTGGGGTTCAGGGACAGGCCCTGCTCCTTTGCCATCTTGATCGAAACAGGCTGGAAGTCCTTTAAAAAGCGGGAGCAGCAGAACGGCTGGCCGCAGATGCCCAGGCCGCCGATCATCTTGCTCTCGTCGCGCACGCCGATCTGGCGCAGCTCAATGCGGGTGTGGAAGATGCCGGCCAGGTCCTTGACCAGCTCCCGGAAGTCCACACGGCCGTCCGCCGTGAAGTAGAACATGATCTTGGAGCGATCAAGGGTGTACTCGGCCTCCACCAGCTTCATTTCCAGGCCATGGCGTGCAATGCACTCCTGACAGGTGCGGTAGGCCCGTTTCTCGTCCTCGCGGTTCTGGCGCATCCGGCGCACATCCACGCTGTCGGCCATCCGGGTAATGGGCTTGAGGGCCTTGGGCACTGCCGTGTCGGCAATCTCCCGCACGCCCTGCACCACCTCGCCGCACTCAATGCCGCGGGCAGTTTCCACAATGACGTAATCCCCGGCCTTGATGTCAGCATCGGCGGGGTCAAAATAATAGCTTTTGCCGTTGTCCTTAAAACGGACAGAGATGACTTTTTTCATAGCATTCCTCTTTGGGGTGGTTGTTGTTCTCGTTGTATCTGAGTCGGGCTCCAAATGAGCCTGATATTCCATTCTGATGTTAGTATACCATAATCAAAACCACATTTCCACGAAAAAAATAAAATCGCCGCGTCCGGGCACCGTGTTCGGGCCTCAAAAAATTGGGCGGCGGGTGCAATGATCGGCCCGGCTCGTTCGTATACAACCTGATTTCGACATGAAAATTCTGGAAACGGGTCAAAAAATTGAGGAATTGAGCGGAGAATTCCCCGGTTGCGGAAAAGTATCTTAAGTTTTATAAAAGATTCACCAAGGGACTATTGCAACCCCCTCCCCCTCGTGTATAATAAGGATACTAAAGGAAATTTAAGCCCCGCTGCTTGGGGGGCCTAAGAGAAACGGTAGGAAGAAATGGAAAAATTCAGTGTCAAAAAACCGTTTACGGTGCTGGTTGGTGTTGTCATGGTCCTGCTGCTGGGGTTCGTGGCCCTCAGCCACATGCAGACCAACCTGCTGCCGGACATCAGCACGCCGTACCTGATGGTGGTCACGGTTTACCCCGGTGCCAGCCCGGAGCGTGTAGAGAGCGAAGTCTCCGACGTGATGGAAAACGCCCTGGGTACCGTGGCGGGTGTGGACACCATCACCGCCACCTCGGCGGAAAACTACAGCCTGTTGCTGATGAAGTTCTCCGAGGGCACCGATATGAACAGCACCATGGTCAAGGTGTCCAACAAGGTGGATCAGACGGTGTCCAGCCTGCCAAGCAGCTGCCTGACCCCTTCCATCATTGAATACAGCATGAACATGAATGCCTTTATGACGGTTGCCATCAGCCGCGAGGGCAGTGATGTCTACGACCTCTCCGATTTCGTCAGCGGCACGCTGGTGCCCTATGTGGAGCGCAGGGGCGGCGTGTCCAGCATCTCGGCCAACGGCCTCATCGAGAAGATGGTGCAGGTGCAGCTGAGCCAGTCCAAGATCGACGTCATCAACGAGAAGCTGCTGGAGACCATCGACGTCCAGCTGGCGGCGGCCCATGAGCAGTTGGAAGCCGCCCAGGCCCAGATCGAAGCCGGCCGCAAGGAGTACGAAAAACAGCTGAAAAACTACGGCGACATGGTCTCCGATACCGTGATGGCTCAGATGGGCACCGAGGTGGGTGCCGCCGTGACCACCGTCCGGGATAAGGCGCAGGCCCTGCTGGACAGTGTGAACCAGCTGATCGCCGTGGTCAACGAGCCGGAGATCCAGCAGGCGCTGATCGAGGTGCGCGATGGCCTGCAGCATGTGGTGGACCAGTTCAACGAGACGGGAATGCGGGACATTGACTCCCTCATTTCCATCATCGGCGAGCTGCGCGATATCACCGATAAGCTCACCGTTGCCCTGCAGCAGCTGCAGAACCGCCTGAACCTGGAAACGGGTGCCGACGGCAGCACCGCCGGAGATCTGGCGGGCGACCTGGAAGTGCAGCAGAGCATGAGCACCATCTATAAAACGCTGGAAGATACCATCAAGGCCATGGACAATGTGCCCGAGCTGATGAACACGTTCTCCCAGGCGCTGGGCAGCTATTCCAGCCAGCAGCTCTCCGCGTACATGAAGTTTACCGAAGCCCGTGAGATGCTGAACAACTACCAGACCCAGTACGACGAGGCCAACGCCCAGTATGAGGCGGCCAAGGAAAAAGCCCTCGCCAGCGCCGATGTGGCCAAGCAGCTGGATATCGACACGCTGGCCACCCTCATCTACGCCCAGAACTTCTCCATGCCCGCCGGCTACGTCAAGGACTCCAGCGGAAAATCCTGGCTGCTGAAAGTTGGCGAGGAGTACGACAGCGTGGCCGATATCGAGGGCGCGCTGCTGCTCCATGTGGATGGCTTTGGCGACGTCCGCCTCTCCGATGTGGCGGATGTGGAAGTCATTGATAACGCCGAGGCCAGCTATACCCGTCTGAATGGCGAGCGGGCCGCCGTGCTCAAAATTTTCAAGAGCTCCACGGCCAGCGCCAGCACGGTTTCGGATAACTGTCTGGAAGCGTTCAAGGAGCTGGAAGCCCAGTACGATGGCCTGAAAGTGGTCGTTCTGTCCAACCAGGGCAACTACATTACCGTTATTGTCAAGAGCATCCTCACCAGCATGATCGTGGGTGCCGCTCTGGCCATCATCGTGCTGGCCATCTTCCTGAAAGATATCAAGCCCACCCTCGTGGTCGGCATCAGCATCCCGCTGTCCGTTCTGTTCGCCATCGTGCTGATGTACTTCACCGGGCTGGATCTCAACGTCATGACGCTGGCGGGCCTCTCCCTCGGCATTGGTATGCTGGTGGATAACTCGGTCGTCGTCATTGAGAACATCTACCGTCTGCGGGGCCGGGGCGTCCCGGCTCCCCGCGCGGCCGTGCAGGGCGCAAAGCAGGTGGGCATGTCCATTGTGGCCTCTACCCTCACCTCGGTCTGCGTCTTCGTACCTGTTATCTTCACCTCCGAGACGGTGCGCAACCTGATGCAGCCCATGTCTCTCTGCATCGGCTACTGCCTCATGGCCTCCCTCATCGTGGCCATTACCGTTGTCCCGGCGGCGTCCTCCACCGTGCTGAAAAAGGCCGAGCCCAAGAAGCTGGCCTGGTTTGAGAAAGTGCAGGACAAGTACGGCAAGAGCCTGGAGTGGTGCTTCCAGCACCGCGCCATCCCGCTGGGGGCTGCCATCGTTCTGCTGGCTTTCTGCGGCTGGCGGGTCTTCTCCATGGGCATCACCCTGCTGCCGGAGATCACCAGCAACGAGGCCATTGTGGAGATCTCGACCACGGCGGATATGAGCAAAGAGGATTCTTACGATGTGGCCGGGCAGGTGGTGGAAGCCCTGATGGCGGTGGACCATGTGGAAGAGGTGGGCATCACCACCGATACCAGCGTGGCCGGCATCGACGTTGGCCAGCTGGGCCTTCCCAAGGCTATTACCGACCTGCTGAACGCGGCCAACAGCTACGGCAACTATAAGATCAATGTCAAACTGGATGAGAGCCTCTCCTCCACCCAGATCGAAACCGCCCGTCAGGCGCTGGAAGACGCCCTGGGCAGCGTGGAAAACTGCACCGGCACCGTGGAGATCAGCGGAATGCAGGAGCTCACCAGCATGATGGCCAACGGCCTCAGCGTCAAGGTCTACGGCCCCGACACGGCCACCATCACCCAGCTGGCCGATAAGGTCGTGGAGATGGTCAACAACACCGAGGGCTTTACCAACGCCACCACCGGCCTGGGCAACGGTGACGCCACCATTGAGCTGCAGATCGACCGTGATAAGGTCCGTGCCTATGGCCTGACCGTCGCGCAGGTGTATCAGCAGATCGCGGCGGACCTGACCACCACCACCACCGCCAAGACCCCCGTTGTGGTGGACGGCACTTCCATGACGGTCCAGATCACCGATAACCTGGACCCCGTCACCAAGGAAAACATGATGGGCATTTCCTTTGAGACCACCACCATGTCCGCCGATGGCACCACCACCACGGGCACCTGTAAGCTCAGCGATATTGCCACCTGGACCGTGGGCACGGCCCCCGACTCCCTGACCAGCGAGAACCAGACCCAGTTCGTCACCGTCACGGCGGACACTCTGCCCGGCTACAATACCACCGTGCAGGCCCGTCAGGTCAAGAAGACGCTGGACGCCTACACCCTGACCGATGAGATGCCGGAGGGCTGCTCCTTTGACGTGGGCGGCGAGTCCGGCAACGTCAACAAGATGACCAATGAGATGGTGCAGTGGCTGGCACTGGCCCTGCCGTTCGTCTATCTGGTCATGGTGGCACAGTTCCAGAGCCTGCTGTCCCCGTTCATCGTGCTGTTTACCATCCCGCTGGCCTTTACCGGCGGCCTGCTGGGAATGCTGCTCACGGGCCAGCAGCTGACCATGATCTCTCTGATGGGCTTCATCGTCCTGATGGGTACCGTCGTCAACAACGGCATCGTCTTTGTGGACTACACCAACCAGCTCCGCCTGGGCGGCATGGAGCGCCGCGCGGCCCTCATCGCCACCGGCAAGACCCGTATGCGCCCCATCCTCATGACCACCCTGACCACGGTGCTGGCCATGCTCCAGACGGCCCTGAGCAACGATATGGCTGGACAGCTGATGCGCGGCATGTGCGTCGTCATCATCTGCGGCCTGAGCTACGCCACCCTGATGACCCTGTACATCGTCCCGTTGATGTACGACATCCTCTTCAAGAAGCCGCCGCTCAACGTGGATATCGGCAGCGAGGAAGACCTGGACGACATCCCGGATGACGCGGCCGAGTTCCTGGCGCAGGCCAACGCGCAAGCATAAATTCCCCTGCAAACAAAAAAATCCTCATGGAGCGCTCCATGAGGATTTTCTTTTTGCAAAACCACCAAAAAATCTCCCAAAATATTGGCTGTTAATTCTAAAAAGTTCTGCCCACAAGCGTGTGAAACTGTGATATAATCATAATTATGAAAGATACACTCAGGAGTGCGCCTGCTGGGTGTGAACCAAATGATGAGGAGGCGAGCGCAATGGCACAGTTTCGTTCCAAGCCTTTTGGCGTGACAAAAAGCGGCGAAAAGGTCAACGAGTACATCATCTCCAACCCCGGCGGACTGGAAGTGCATGTGCTGAACTATGGCTGTGTGATCAAAAATATCCTTGTCCCCACAAAAAAGGGCCCGGTGGACGTGGTCATAGGGCATGACACCCTGGCCGACTACGAAAACGACTTCAACTCCCAAGGCAGCACCTGCTGCGGCGCGTTTGTGGGGCGGTACGCCAACCGGATCGAGAACGCGGTGTTCAGTGTAGGCGGCAGGGCCTACCATCTGGAAGCCAACAATGGCAAAAACCATCTGCATGGCACATTCCCGCGCAAGATCTACGATGTGAAATCCTTTGGCGATACCCTGTTACTGGAGGCGGAGAGCCCGGATGGAGAAGACGGGTTCCCCGGCAATCTGAAAATTTCGGTGCGGTATATCCTCACGGAGGACAATGCCCTGCGGATGGACTACCGGGTGTCCTCCGACGCGGACACCGTGCTGAACCTCACCAACCATACATATTTTAATCTGGATGGTGAGGGCGATGTGCTGAACCAGAAGCTCAAGCTCTACGCGTCCCGGTATCTGGAGGGCAACAACGAGACCTGCCCCACCGGGCGCATCCTGCCCGTGGCGGGCACGCCGATGGACTTTACTTCCGGCAAACCGCTGGGCCGGGACATTGACACGGGCTTTTCCCAGACCACCATGGTGGGCGGCGGCTTTGACCACTGCTTTGTCATTGACCGGGACCGCGGTTCCAGCCAGAGCCTGTGCGCCTGGGCCACCAGCGAGAAAAGCGGCATCAGCATGAAGATGTACACCACTCAGCCGGGCATCCAGCTTTACACGGGCAATTTTTTGCAGGACTGCCCCACCCCGGGCAAGGGCGGCGTACCGCTGCAGAAATACGGCGGCTTTGCGCTGGAGACCCAGCACTTCCCCTGCAGTCCCTCGCACCCGGAGTTTCCCACCACCATCCTCCGTGCGGGCAAGGTCTTCCGTGCTAACACCACGCTGCGTTTCTTTACCGGACGCCAGTGCGGACGCCTTTGAAAAGAGAGAACGGAATGACCGCCCGGCCGGGCGGTCATTTTTGTGTTCCGGGTGATCTTTCTCTCATTTGCACAAAAAGAGTCTTCCCTCCATGGGCAGGGTGTAAAAAAATTTGTGGTTTCATCATCGTGCGGAAAAAGATGCAACAAGAATCCAGCCGCATAAAATGGGCGGTACTTGATTCCGTGTGCAAAAAGCGGTATTCTTTAGGCAGCAGGGGCAAGGCCCTTACAAAGAATGCAACAATGGTGACGAGAGAGAGGTTTTTGCAATGGCAATTCTGGTTTCCGGCGGCGCTGGCTACATTGGCAGCCACACCTGCATTGAACTGTTGAACGCTGGCTACGATGTGGTGGTGGCCGATAACTACTATAACGCTTCTCCGGTGGTGCTGGAGCGGGTCAAGCAGATCACGGGCAAGGACTTCCGCTTCTATCAGGCCGATATGACCAAGCATGAGGATGTGGAGAAGATCTTCACCGAGTGCCCGGACATCACCGCGGTCATCCAGTTTGCAGCCTACAAGGCTGTGGGCGAGAGTGTCTCCAAGCCCATTGAATACTACTATAACAACCTCAACTGCACCCTGGTCATCCTGGATGTGATGCGCCGCCACGGCTGCAAGAACTTTGTCTTCAGCTCCTCGGCCACCGTTTACGGCGACCCCGCCAGTGTGCCCATCACCGAGGACTTCCCCGTGGGTGCCACCACCAACCCCTATGGCACCACCAAGGCCATGACCGAGCGCATCCTGACCGATGTCTGCAAGGCGGACCCCACCCTGAACGTGGCCCTGCTCCGCTACTTCAACCCCATCGGTGCCCACAAGTCCGGCCTCATTGGTGAGGACCCCAACGGGATCCCCAACAATCTGATGCCCTACATTGCAAAAGTCGCTGTGGGCAAGCTGGAAAAAGTGCACGTCTTCGGCAACGATTACCCCACCCCGGACGGCACCGGCGTCCGCGATTACATCCACGTGGTGGATCTGGCCCGCGGCCATGTCTGCGCCATCCGCAAGCTGGAGACCAATTGCGGCCTCTTCATCTGCAACCTGGGCACGGGCAAGGGCTACAGCGTGCTGGATGTCATCCATGCCTTTGAGAAAGCCTGCGGCAAGAAGCTCCCCTACGTCATCGAGGCCCGCCGCCCCGGCGATATCGCCGAGTGCTACGCCGACCCCTCCAAAGCCAAGCGTGAGCTGGGCTGGGTGGCTGAGTACGGCATCGAGGAGATGTGCGCCGACAGCTGGAACTGGCAGAAGAAGAACCCCGACGGCTACCACACTGCAAAATAAAAGGATTTTCCACTGCGATTGTCCATAACGTTGAAAACACCCCTGTCTGCCACGGCAGACAGGGGTGTTTTTGCATCGCGGAGGTCATTTCACGATAGGACATTTTATGAAATGCGGTCCGCGACGAAATTTGTCGTTGGCATCCCTTGACAAAGGATAAAAGTTAGCCTATAGTACCATTGTTAATACAGACTAACAAATGGTCGAAGAAAGGCGGACAACCATGACACTGAAAGAACTGAACATCGGCGAAAGCGCTGTCATTGAGACGGTTGGCGGACAGGGGGCCCTCCGCCAGCATTTTCTGGATATGGGCCTGATCCCTGGGGAAAAGGTCACCCTTGTCAAGTTTGCACCCATGGGTGACCCGATGGAGCTGCAGATCCACGGCTATGCCCTGACCCTCCGGTTGGATGACGCGGCCCGGATCAACGTTTCCCCGGCAAAAACCGTCCGGGTGGTGCCCGCTGCCCGCCCGGAACAGAAAGTGGTAGAGCACCCCGGCCTGGGCGAGGGCGGCCGCTACCACACCAAAAAGGGAGAGAATCCGCTGCCGGACGGCACGACCCTCACCTTTGCACTGGCGGGCAACCAGAACTGCGGAAAGACCACCCTGTTCAACCAGCTTACCGGCTCCAACCAGCATGTAGGCAATTTCCCGGGCGTGACTGTGGACCGCAAGAGCGGTGCGATTAAGGGCCACCCGGAGACCGAAGTGACCGATCTGCCCGGCATTTACTCCATGTCGCCCTATTCCAGCGAGGAAATCGTCACCCGGCAGTTCCTCATCAATGAGAAACCCACCGGCATTATCAACATCGTGGATGCCACCAACATTGAACGGAACCTGTACTTAACGATGCAGCTCATGGAGCTGGATACCCCCATGGTGCTGGCGCTGAATATGATGGATGAGGTGCGCGGAAATGGCGGTACCATCCGCATCAACCAGATGGAGGCCATGCTGGGCATCCCGGTGGTGCCCATCTCCGCGGCCAAGAACGAGGGTGTGGATGAGCTGGTAGACCATGCCATCCATGTGGCAAAGTATCAGGAACGCCCAGGCCGGCTGGATTTCTGTGGCGAGGACGACCACGGCGGTGCGGTCCACCGTTGCATCCATGGCATCATCCATCTCATTGAGGACCACGCCAAGACAGCTGGCATCCCGGTGCGTTTTGCCGCCACGAAGCTGGTGGAGGGCGACCACCGCATTGAGGAAGCCCTGCAGCTGGATCAGAACGAAAAAGAAATGATCGAGCACATTATCCTCCAGATGGAGCAGGAGCGCGGGCTGGACCGGGCCGCTGCCATTGCGGATATGCGGTTCCACTTTATCCACCAGCTGGTGGCTCAGACCGTTGTCAAGCCCCATCAGAGCAAGGAGCAGCTCCGCAGCAACCGCATTGACCGGATCCTCACCGGCAAATATACGGCCATCCCGGCCTTTGTGGGCATCATGGCGCTGGTGTTCTATCTGACGTTCGGCGTCATCGGTTCAGGCCTGCAGGACCTGCTGGCAGCGGGAATTGACCGGCTGACCACCTTGACGGATAACGCCCTTACGGCATGGGAAGTCAACCCGGCGGTGCACTCACTGGTCATCAACGGCATCTTTACAGGCGTGGGCAGCGTGCTGAGCTTTCTGCCCATCATTGTGACCCTGTTCTTCTTCCTCTCCCTGCTGGAAGATACCGGCTACATGGCCCGTGTGGCGTTCGTCATGGACAAACTGCTCCGCCGCATCGGTCTTTCGGGCCGCAGCATCGTGCCCATGCTCATCGGCTTTGGCTGTACAGTGCCCGGCGTGATGGCCAGCCGCACCCTCCCCTCGGAGCGTGACCGAAAAATGACCATCCTGCTCACTCCGTTTATGAGCTGCTCGGCCAAGCTGCCCATTTACAGCCTGTTTGCAGCGGCATTTTTCCCGCGTCAGGCTGCGTTGGTCATGGTGGGATTGTATTTCCTTGGCATCCTCGTGGGCGTAGGAATGGCCATTCTCCTCAAGGGAACGGTCTTCAAGGGCGAGGCCGTGCCCTTTGTGATGGAGCTGCCCAACTATCGCCTGCCGGGCCTGAAAAACGTGGCCCAGCTGCTCTGGGAAAAGGCCCGGGATTTTCTCGAGCGGGCGTTTACGGTCATCTTTATAGCCACCATCGTCATTTGGTTCCTGCAGAACTTTGACCTCCGGCTCCGCCTGACGTCTGACCCGCAGACCAGCATTCTGGCCCTGCTGGCGGGCGGGATCGCGCCGCTGTTCGCGCCGCTGGGCTTTGGCGACTGGCGTGTCTCCACGGCCCTCATCACCGGCTTTATGGCGAAAGAGAGCGTTGTCTCCACCCTGACCATCCTGTTCGGCTCCTCGGCAGCCTTTGCAGCTGCCCTTACCCCGGCCCAGGCGGCCCCGCTGCTGGTCTTCTGCCTGCTGTATACCCCCTGCATTGCTGCAGTGGCCTCTGTCAAGCGTGAGCTTGGCGGTAAGTGGGCGGCCATCATGGTGTTAAACCAGTGCGTCACCGCGTGGCTTTGCGCGCTGGTAATGCGGCTGATCCTGCTGGCGATTTAACGGCAAAATAGGAAAAAGGCTCTGTCGGGTTCCGGCAGAGCTTTTTTTCATCCTTGACAGAGAAAACGGCCTGTGCTATAATCACTTCAAATTTGAACAATCTAAAATTGAAAGAAGTGAAGCTGCATGAACCCCAGCCTGGAATTCTCACAGAAGTTTATGGTGGGCTACAACGCCGCCTGCAAGCCCCTGTGTCAGGAACTCAAGCTGCCGCAGACGGCGCTGGATATCCTGCTGTTCCTCGTCAATAACCCCGAATACAAGACGGCCAGCGACATCGTGGAGGTGCGAAAGCTAAAAGCGAACCTTGTCTCGGTCAATGTGGACCGCCTCGTGCAGGAGGGCTACCTCCGGCGGGAGGCCGTGGCAGGTGACCGCCGCAAGACCCTGCTCATCGGGACGGAGAAGGCCCGCTCCGTGGTAGAGCGGGGCCGGGAGGTGCAGAACCGTTTTCTGGAGCGGCTGCTGGACCACACGGACGAAGCCCAGCGGGCGGCGTTTTTTGCCACGCTGGAGACCATGAGCAAAAATCTGGATGCCATCATTGAGGGGGAAGATTAAGATGCAAATTTTGTATGTTCTTCTGGTCACATTTTTTGCCGGAATGGGTGCCGGCCTCGGCACCGGCTTTGCCGGGATGAGTGCGGCGGCGGTCATCAGCCCCATGCTCATCACGTTTCTGGGCATGAACCCCTACATGGCCGTGGGCATCGCCCTTTCGTCGGACGTTCTGGCCAGTGCGGTGTCCGCTTACACCTACCACAAGAATAAGAATCTGGACGTGAAAAACGGCCTCATCATGATGGCCAGCGTGCTGGGATTCACGGTGGTGGGCAGCTGGCTGGCAAGCCTTGTTCCCTCTCGGGCGATGGGCGGCTTCTCGGTGTTTATGACGTTCCTGCTGGGCATCAAGTTCATTGTCAAGCCGGTCATGACCACCAAAGAGGCCATGCAGGGGATCTCTGCGAAAAAGCGTGCGATCCAGTCCATCGTCTGCGGTGTCATCATCGGCCTTATCTGCGGCTTTGTGGGGGCCGGCGGCGGCATGATGATGCTCCTCATCCTCACCAGCGTGCTGGGCTATGAGCTCAAGACCGCCGTGGGTACCAGCGTCTTCATCATGGCGTTCACGGCCCTGACGGGTGCTGTCTCCCACTTTGCCATCGGCGGGGCCCCGGACTGGCCCGTGTTTGCCCTCTGCGTCCTCTTTACCCTGCTCTGGGCCCGTATTGCGGCGGTCTTTGCCAATAAGGCGGACGCCAAGACCCTCAACCGCGCGACCGGTATCGTGCTGGTGGTGCTGGGCATCGTGGTCATGGGCTTCAACCTGCTGACAAAGTAAAATAACAAAAACCAACAGGAGCCTGTGCGTGGGAATCGCTTCCCGGCACAGGCTCCTGTTGGCTTTACAGAGGAGTGTTTGTCGTTTTAAAGGTGCCTCACTGCACGAATTCCAGGTTCACGTTGCCGTTGCTGGCATTGGCCGTAAAGCTCTGGGCGGCACCAAGATTCTGCTGGACAGGGGCGCTGCTGCGGATGGCGAAGCTATCGTCGTTGGCGTCGATAAGGGTCACGCGACCATTGCCCGCGGTCAGATCCAGGCCATACTCCGCGCCGCGGCCCGTCACAGTGCCCACCACGCTGGCGTTGGTGGCGGTGCAGTAGAAATAGGGCGACGAGGTGTGATCCAGCTTGACGTCACCGTTCTGGGCCTGTGCGGTAATGCTCAAAGCCGATGTGTTGGCCAGGCTGATGCGGCCATTCCGGGTGGAAGCGGCAAAGGTCTGGGTGAGCAGGTTGTTCACCTCCACTTTGCCGTTGTTGGCCGTGGCGTTCAGGTTATCCAGGCTGCCGCCGGTAATGGAAACGTTGCCGTTGGTGGTGGTCAGGGTATTGGACTGAGACGTCATATCCTGGATGGTGATATTGCCGTTGCTGGTATCCACCGTGAGGCCTGCAAACGCCCTGCGGGGCAGCTTGACGGTCATGGTGCAGATGCACTTGCTGTTGTTTACGCTCATGGAAGAATCGCCCTTGAGGCCCTGAATGTTCAGGCTCGGGCCCGCAATGGTAAAGCTGTACAGCTCTCCGCCCGTGCCAAAGGCATCGTTGTAGGAGCTGTTGTAGCTGTACTCCACCACCACATGGTCCACATCATCGGCTTTTACCGTCACATCGGCGTATTTGTCGCTGACGGATAGGCTGCTGATGGCCTCTGCCGTTTCATAGGTTTTGGTAATGAGCCCCGCTCCCGCGCTGTTTTCCTGCGGAGAGGGGGTAAAACCACAGAGCAGAGCCACCGCTGCCGCCGCAGACAACAGTGTGCAGAATAGCTTTTTCATGGTTCAAAACCTCCAATCTGAGACTTGGACAGGCGTGCCCAAATTTTATTACAGATTCTACTATAAAAATAACGCAAAACAAAGAAAAAGTCAAGAAATACAACAAAAAAGCCCGTGCAGGGCACGGGCTTGGAAAACTGCTTATTTCTCCTCGATGGTGGAGTGCTCGATCACCCAGTCAGCAGCGCGGCGGATGGCCTCGTTGCGGCGAATGCTCTCCACGTTGGACTTGGCCATGATCTCTTCCAGAGGCTTCTTGAGCTTGTCGGCACGCTCCTGCATCTTGGCGGTCATCTCCTCATCGGTGGGGACGAGGTTCTCCTGCTGTGCCACCTGCAGCAGAGCCATCCGGGCGCGGGTGTTGTTCTCCGCAGCCTTGTGAACGTTTGCGGTAAAGGTCTCGCGGGTCTGGTGCACCTGGGACAGGTAGTGGTCCAGGCTGACGCGCTGCATCTGGAGCTGCTGCTGGATGTTCTCCATCTCGCGCTGGTAGGTGCTCTCCACCAGGACGCTGGGGATCTCGCCCTCCGCGGCGTTGGCCAGCTGGGTCAGGACCTGATCCTTGGCGCGGTTCAGGGCGCTGGCGTGCTTGCCATCGTGGATCTGCTGGCGGATCTGCTCACGGAACGCTTCCATGGTGTCCACCTTGCCCGCTTTCTTGGCAAAATCACTGTTCAGGGCGGGCAGCTGGCGGACGCAGACGTCGATCAGCTTGATCTTGAAGACGGCGGGCTTGCCGGCCAGATCTTTCACATGGTAGCGGGTGGGGAACGTGACAAAGATGTCGAACTCCTCGCCGCCCTTGTGGCCCAGGATGCCCTCCTCAAATCCGGGAATCATCCGGCTGCTGCCCAGCTGCAGGGTCTGGTTCTTGGCGGAGCCGCCCTTGAACGGCTGGCCGTCCATCTGGCCCTCATAGTCAATGTGGACGATATTGCCCTTGACGGCCGGGCCCTTGTGGGGCACCAGTTCGGCAGAGGCCTGACGGCGGTGCTCCAGCACATTGTCGATCTCTTTGTCCGTGACAGCCGGGGTGACGCACTCGACCTTGAAGCCGGAGGTCTGGGCCAGCTTCAGCTCGGGCTGCAGGGCGGTGGTGGCGGTGGCCACAAAGCCATCGTCTTTCTTCACGCTGACCAGATCATAGGTGGGCTCGTCCACGGCGCGGAAGCCGTGCTCTTTCATGGCGGCGTCATACAGAGCCGGCACATCCTTGTCCATCAGGTCATTGATGGCATCATACCAGAACGTGTGCTCTCCGCGGTCCGCCTCGATCTGAGCGCGGTCCGCCTCACCCTTTGCAAAGCCCTTGATGGTGTAAGAGGCGCGGGTGCGCTCGTACACGGCGTTGGATGCGGCCTCCAGTTCCTCAGCAGAAGCGCTGAACGTCATTTTGCAGACACTCTTTTCGGGAGTTTCCACGCTTACCAGTTTCATAGGTTCTACCCTCCGTGCTGCCCCAAAAGGAGCGTTTTCAAACATTAGTAAAGTTATTATAGCACAAGTAGGGCAAAAGCGGTATAATAAAAAGAAGAAAAAGTGCTGCAAACGGCATTTTGCCGGTAGTCCTGCTCCCGCTGGCCCTACGGGCGTGAAAATCGCCCGGCGCCTCGCCGGGGAGCCGTGATCAAGGCGGTGTACCGGTACACCTGAAATTGGAACGACGAAAAGACGCTTTTTTTCTAAAAAATCAAAAATATTTCAAAAAATTGTTGACAAAACCCTTTACGAGTGATAAAATACATCTTGTTCCGGACGGAACGTATGCGTTGGTAGCTCAGCTGGATAGAGTGACTGACTACGAATCAGTAGGCCGGGGGTTCGAGTCCCTTCCATCGCACCAGAAAATGCCGTGAAATCGAAAGATTTCATGGCTTTTTTGTTTTTCTGGCAGAGTCTGCACACTTTTGCACATCTCCTGCACACTTTACAAAAAAGCCATGAACTCTTTGCATCGCTTGCACAGCGTGTATTTCGCTGCACAAAAATTAAGCTTGTCGGGGCGAGGCCCCGACAAGCTCGGTGGGGTTTTCGATAGAGAGTATCATGGATTGCGGCGAGCGTCAAGATGATTTTGCAAATTTTATTGCGGTAAAGCGGTGATAGTAGGACTTATAAGCTGAGATTATTCATATCGTGTTTTTCACTCGGTCACACAACCGAAAACATATTGTAATACTTCATCCGTCGGATATCCTCTTTGGAGAGTTTTAGCTCATGAAGGAGAGTTGCGTTTTCCGGTAGTGGCCTTTTGGAGAGCAAAAGCTTTAAAGCAACAGGCATCAATGGACGGGATGAAACCCCGTTCCAGAGTCCCCATCGGGTGTCGGCATCTAAGAATGAGGCCAGTACTTGTAGACTGGCCCGTTCCATGGGGTTATTCTGATGTTTCAATGTGATTAGAGTCATAGAATCAAAATGTTGCATGGTGCCCCAGTAGATGTTTTCAGCTTGTTGGTAGTGGTCAAATTCCGAGTAATTCATATAGAGCGCAATGCGGTATTGGCCGACGTCAGTCTGAGAAAAGACGTCGAAAACAGAACGGTTTAGCTTGCCATTCCGTCCATCGTAACAATAACCGTAAAAACGGGTAAGCCCCTTAAAAAATGCGGGCTGAAGTTCAGGCTGTGCAGTACTGGTTTCTGTGGTACGGAGATAAAGCAGTTGCTCGGGGTGGATGCCAAATGCATCGGAGAGGTCATAAAGGGTGTTCAGATCAATGGAGATATCACCGCTCTCATATTTGGAAAGGGTGGCTCGGCTTTTGTGGATGGCCGTAGCTAGCTCGTCCTGCGTCATTCTCCGACTCTGCCGTATCTGGCGAATCTTGCTTCCCACTTCAACATCGATTCTAGACATAGACTTCCCTCCCGGTAAAGATGGAAAACAGAAACTTTCTTATAGGGAAGTTTACTGGATTTGAATGGGAATGTCAATTTCAATATGATTAGAACGAGTAGGAAACGCAGGTTGGATAAATGCTGGTATACAATCCTGTTCGTCAAAATAGCAAAAATCATCAAATTGGGCCTCAAATTTTGAAGATTAAAAAACGAAGACAATAACGCGCAAGATTGTTCTTGTGACGAGCATTTTGTTATCAAAATGCTCATCACAAGAACAATCAGTGACTTTGACAGACAGGAAAGAATTTGTATAATTTAAACCAAGAAAACCGAGCTGCGCAGCAGGTTAAAAGCAAAGATACGTTTAATTCTTTATTAAAGGAGAAACACAATGAACAAGGAATCCACCAAAAAGATCGGCTTGTGGAACATTGTGGGTCTTGGTGTTGGCGGTGCGGTCGGTTCCGGTATTTTTGTCACGCTGGGTTCGGCCATTGCGAAAACAGGACGTTCCATTTTGCCCATAACGATTATCTGCGTTTTCTATATGTTACTGGCCTACTGGTATAATCTGGCTATGTCTGGCGTCTTTATCATCGAGGGCGGTGATTACAGCATGAAAGGAATGCTGTTGCCTCCATTGCTGACAGGATACGGCGGCTGGTCCAATGTAATATGGGCCTTTGGATTTACAGGCTATGCACTTTCCCTTACAAGTTATTTAAGCAGCTTATGGCCTGCGCTAGCAGAACACAGACAGCTCAGCAGTGCAATTTTGCTGACGCTCTTTTTCTTGCTGACGATCAAGGGAAACCGTGTGGTCACATTGTTCCAGAACATTGCAACCATCCTTCTGGTGGGTGCACTGGTGCTGTTTGTGGTGGTCGGTTTCTCCCATGTCAATATAGAGAATTTCTTCAGTGCTTCTTATGATGGTGGCTTCTGTCACAGTGGCTTTGCAGGCATCCTCAGCGCCATTGCTATTATGGGCTGGGCCTGCCAGGGCACGACTATGGGGCCTGTGGGTGTGGTGCCTATTACCAAGAACCCCAAGCGAACGATCCCCATGGGTATTATTGTTACCTGCGTGGTGGTTTCTGTGGTCTACGGCCTGATGTCCTATGTTGCTGCGGGTGTGCTGCCTTATGAGCAGATAGCGGGCCAAAACCTGAGCGTGACGGCCAGCGCCATCATGCCCAATCATGCGCTCTTTGCATTTTTTGTCATCGGCGGCGGTGTTTGCGCCATCATCTCTTCGTTTTTAGCAGTTCTGGCCATGATTCGTGAGCCTCTTTCCCATATGGCAGACGATGGATGGTTTCCGGCAGCATTCCGTAAAAAGAACAAGGATGGATACCCCTACTTCTGCTTCCTGTTGGTGTACATCGTGGCGCTAATCCCTATCCTGACCGATATGAGTGTGGACAATGCCATCACGATGCTAATGATTCCCACCATGCTCATCAACGCCTATCTGAATGTAGCTTGTATGACCATCCCGAAGAAGTACCCCGAACAGTTTGAGAAGCGTGCCGTGCGGTTCCCGCTGTGGCTATACAACGTGTGCAGCATTTTGGGCGGGGTTTGTGCCTTGGTCATCGCTGTGACCCTGTTCAAAGACCTGACGGCTCGTGATATGGTCGTGGCCACTTGTGTCGTCGTCATCCCGATTGTTCTCTCCGCGATTGCTCTTAAGACAAAATCTGTGGATACTAAGGTGCTGGAACAGCGTCGTGCAGAGATTGTGGCAGCTGCCCTGAAGGCAGAAGATTGATTGTACGATAAATTGTGTAATAAAAAAGAGTATACTAGCATGGAGGCATTCTGATGTATAACTTTGATGAAATTATTGATCGTAAAGGCACGAACGCCCTGAACACTGACGGTTTCCGTGGCTATATCTTCCATTCAGGCCCGGAAAAGGTCTTTCCTTACAAGGATGATGAGTTTGTCCGTATGTGGGTGGCAGACATGGAATTTGGTGTTGCCCCGGAAATCCTGGATGAGCTGCGCAAGCGCATTGACCGCCGCATCTTTGGGTACACGGGCGTGTATACCCACGATTATTACAACTCGTTCAGCAAGTGGTGCAAGGAACACTATGACTGGAGCTTCCCGGAAGAAGAGCTCTGCTTTACCCCGGGCATCATTCCGGCACTGTATCAGTTGACGGAAACACTCTGCAACAAGGACGAGAAGGTGTTGATGAATACTCCGGCCTACGGTTATTTCCTCCACTCTGCGGAGTATGCTGGAGTGGACGTGCTGCAGTCTCCCCTGAAAAAGAAGCCCGACGGCACCTTTGAGCTGGACTATGAGAACTTTGAGCAGCAATGTGCAAATCCCCAGTGCAAGATGGTGTTCTGGTGCAACCCCCAGAACCCCACGGGCCGGATGTGGACGGAAGAGGAGCTGCGCCGTATTGCAGGCATCGTGGAAAAGTACAACCTCTGGATTGTCTCCGATGAGATCCACTGCGACCTGATCCGGTGCGGCAGAAAGCACATCCCTATGGCAAAAGTCATGACAAATTACCCCAAGCTCATCACCTGCATGGCTCCCTCCAAGACATTCAATCTGGCAGGACTGGCCTTCTCCAATATCATCATCCGCGATCCGGTTCTCCGGGAGCGCTTCAAAGAACGCGATAAGCTGTTCGGCATGGTCAACCCCATGTCTCTGACCGCTGCCAAGGCGGCCTACGACAAAGGCGGTGCATGGCATGAAGAACTGAAACAGTATCTGGATGCAAACTTTGCATTTGTAAAGGATTTCTTTGACAAGAACCTGCCGGATGCTGTCATGTACATCCCGGAGGCTACTTATCTGGCTTGGGTGGATCTGTCCAAGTGCCTGCCTGATGTGGAAGATCTGCCGGACTTCTTTGCCAATAAGGCAGGCGTTCTGCTGGAAGGCGGCAACGGCCTCTTCGTGGGCAATGCAGCGGGTTATATCCGCCTGAATTTGGCAATGCCGCGCTCCATTCTTAAGACCGGTCTGGAGCGGATGCGGGATACCATCAATGCCCACAACAAACACTAAACAGACGGGTACAGCCGGAAATTTTGCACCACGTGGTCGTAGCCATTGCAACGGCTGGATACAACTGCCTGTCCCACAGCGGAATCCTTATCACCATTTCCGATACCTGTAGATTCAGTGCAAAAGAATGGTACCGCTATATTTTCATCCTGACGGCTCTGCTCTCTTTTGCAGGCCTGATCGTCACCGTGGGGCCGGGCTGTGTGTTCTACCCCATCGGTTAACTCTTTTGATCGGAGGCTTTTACTCATGAATGTGATTGATACCAAGAATGCACCCGGTGCCATTGGCCCCTATTCTCAGGCTTATGAAGCCAATGGCTTTGTTATTACTTCCGGTCAGATTCCGGTAAACCCTGCAGATGGCACAGTGCCGGAAGGCATTGCTGCACAGGCTGAGCAGAGCTGCAAGAATGTTGGTGCCATCCTCGAAGCAGCGGGTACCGATTTTACCAAGGTACTCAAGACGACATGCTTCCTCGCAGATATGGGTGATTTTGCAGCTTTCAACGAGATTTATGCGAATTATTTTACGTCCAAGCCCGCCCGCAGTTGTGTTGCTGTAAAAGCTCTCCCCAAGAACGTGCTGTGTGAGATTGAAGCCATCGCGGTCAAGTAACTTCCTGCTTGCTTTTGATCCCTTCTAATGATACCTAAACCCAAACCTCCTACCTGATTGTCTGCCTCACACTTTGTTTCGCTTGCCACGCAATCTCTAAACAGTATTTCTCCTTAAAGAATCAGCCCTGTCTTCCGTTTTTCTCTCGGAGGATGGGGCTGGTCTTTTAAATGATACCATAGCCACAGCTGAGTGAAAAATAACACGCTATCTCTCCATCCAGTATAAGCCAGATGTATCAAGGGTCTTATTGTATGTAAACCAGTTTTGCCTTGCAATGCCACACGAATGGTATATAATACCTTTAGAGGATAGTGGCGTTGACCAGCTATCGGTGGCGATGAAGCAGTGGACTGGTTCGGCATCAGCCTGTTGTGGAGCCAAACCGTGGGTTAGGCGAGAACCCACAAGCCGAATAGATTCACCCGAATCAAACCAAAACGCAAAATGCCCGCTCACCGTGGAGATTCAGCTCCATCGGTGGGTGGGTGTTTTTTGTCATTCGGCAGTAAACTGAATAGCAAATAACATAAAAGGGACACCTACAACACCGTGGTGCTGCCCGATGTCCCTTGTGACTGATTTTATCGTTGTCCGCCAACTTCAGGCTCCTATGTCCTGCATCAGATCGGATTTTAGGTGTCAGCCACACCGGCGGAGTGACGTCCGCTCTCCTGTTTATAGTATATTCGATTGGTACTCAAATGGCAACGGCTTTTCAAAAAGTCAATCTTCCAGTCTGCCGTGGTCACATCCCAGTGATAGGTAATGCTCCATCCCTCCACCCAGCACAAGCTGTGCATACTCCAAGGGCTTGTTGTAGAGCAGCCAGTCCAGTTCTGCCCGCTGTGCGGGGGTGTTGCCGTACTCGTCTACAGCTTTCAGGAAGTGGGTTACTGTCTTAGCTGGCGTTCTGCTCTTGCGCTCCCGGTACATCTTTCGTCCCTTGCCTTCCGGTCATGCTTCCCTTGCTGTGTCTTTCTTGCATTACGAGTTGCGTGATTTGCCAATACGTTTTGCGTAATTTGCTGTGAAAAAAATTTCGATAATCGTATTGACCGCGAACGAATATCGTAGTGATATGAAAGCAAGGAACGAGGTGAAAAAATGGCTATTCGATATCATCTTAAAGCAATGTTGGCCGACAAGGGTATGACTCAAAAAGAACTCGCTGAGGTTACAAAAATTCGAGCACCTACAATCTCGGCAATCTGTGTAGGAAGCGTTAAGCAACTTCCCATTGGAGTGCTGGACAAAATATGCACTGTACTGGACTGCCAGCCGGGTGATCTGCTGGAGTATGTGCCCACAGAGGATACCGCCGGGGCTGCCTGAGTGATGGCGCAGTGGACGTTGCGCCTATGGGACCGAGAACGTTTTTTACGGATGAATTTCTTTCGGGTCCACATAGTCCTCAAAGTAATCCAAACCGTGGGCAGGAACGATGCCGAGGATCTGTTCCCGTACGCTGCGAGCCGCTTCTGCATCACCATTGATGATGCTCTGGTAGATTGCCTCATGCGAAGCTTCCGTCATTGTATCCACACTTCCCAGTGAAAGCCCGGCCGCTTTACGGCGATGGACACGGGTATAAATCAGGTGCCGGATGTGGGAGGAAATGAGCTGCTGCACCATCATGTAAATATCCATATAAAGCTTGTTGTGGCTCATGCAGATGATCTCATAATGGAACGCAAAGTCGGCCTGGACTACATCATGGAGCTTTTGTTGGTTTTCAATGTCGTCGTTATAGATCGCTTCCAGGCGGTTGTATTCATCCAGACGATCTTTCAGCTTCTGGCGGTCCTCTTCTGTGGAAGAGATAATGGCAATGTTGGTGCACTCCCCTTCCAGCAGGTTGCGCAGCTGCTCCACATCCCGACGGCCTTCCTTGTTGTCGTAAAGAGGAGCCAATTCACTGAAAATGGGCTGGACGGAAAAGTGAGCCACAAAGGAGCCTTCGCCCACGCGCGTCTCAATGAGGCCCAGCGTGCTGAGTTTTTGCAAGGCCATCCGCACACTTAGGCGGTTGACGCCATAATATTCCGCAAGTTCTCCTTCGGACGGAAGCTTGTCTCCCTCTTTCCAGACCTGGTCCAGCAGGCTCTGCTTGATAGAGTCGCTGACCTGGTCCACCACGGACAGCCGCCGGATCTTTGGGCTGCGGAGTTTCTGTAATGCCATGATTATTCTCCATTTCCGCTTCGCGTTTTATATCCCAAAGAATCCAAAACCATATTCCTCAGGCGAAATAATTCCCGAAACTAATTGCTGAATCTTATAGATGCAACTTTTTCCATTCACAATCTAAGTATAAGTTTTTTGGGGGTGGACGTCAAGCGAAGAATTTAAAGTGAAATTTGTAAAATGAACAGTTTTTTCATAAATAAAAAAATGCTGCACAAGGCAACGCCCTGTGCAGCATTTTCTATTGTTTAGAGGTTATGATCCATGACGGACTTGGTGGATCTGTATTTTATCTTTGCGTTGGGGAATTGGAGACGGGTTTAGCCTCCAATGACGACCTTGCGGCAGGTTGCCAGGAACTCGTCGGTCATTTCCTGGCCGATGCCCGGCAGATCGGGAACGGTGTAGTAGCCGTTCTCGGGCTTGTAGTAGTACTTGCCTGCCTTGATGAAGATGTCCAGCAGGTTTGCGTTGTGCTCTTCGTGGATGGTGAAGTTGGGGATGGCTGCTTCCACCTGCAGAGCGGCTGCGGTTGCGATGGGGCCGCCGCAGACGTGGATCTGGACGCCCATGTCATAGACCTGAGCCATATCGCAGATCTTCTTGGTCTCGGTGATGCCGCCGGTGTTGCACAGGTCGGGCTGGATCACGGACAGGGTGCGGTCCTCGAAGAACTGACGGAAGCCCCAGCGGGTGTAGCTGCGCTCGCCTGTTGCCAGAGGCAGGTTGCACTTCTGTTTGATGTGGCGGAAGTTGCTGGGATTCTCGGGGCTGGTGGGCTCCTCGAAGTACATGATGTGCAGAGGCTCCAGAGCCTTGCCCAGCTCAGCAGCGGTGTTGGCATCCAGCAGAGAGTGGATCTCTACAATGATGTCCATGTCCGGACCGCCAGCCTCACGGCAGGCAGCGATACGCTCGACCGAGCGCTGCAGGTCGTGCTGACGGTAGCAGCCGCGGATCTGAGTGCCCTGGCTGCCCCAGATCTTCTCCAGCGGAGTGTTGGGATCGGTAGCGGCAAAGACGGGATCGACCTTGATGGCATCATAGCCGTCGCGGACAGCGTTCTTGGTCACTTCATAGTAATCTTTCGGGTCGAACAGCAGGCCCAGGCCGGCGCCCTTGTTCTTGACCTGGATCAGGTCGCTCCAGCCGAACTGCAGCTGAGAAGCATAAGCGCGGAGCTTCGGGTTGGTCTTGCCGCCCAGCAGCTTGTAGACGGGAACGCCCAGAGCCTTGCCCTTGATATCCCAGCAGGCGGTATCGATGGCTGCCATAGCGGAGGTGATGACAACGCCGCCGCCCATGCCCCAGAACGTGTGGCGGTGCAGGTGCTCCCAGATCTTCTCGGTGTCAAACGGGTCCATGCCGATGATCAGTTTGGCAAAATCCTGGCACTGGCCGAATGCTGCCTCAAAGCTGTTGCCGTAAGCCAGACCTGCTTCGCCCCAGCCATAAATACCTTCGTCGGTGTTGATCTTGATGGTAATGAATTTGCCAAGATAGCATTCAACACTTGTGATCTTCATAAAAATTGCTCCTTCCCAAATGGTGGATGACGGTGAAAACCGATCATTCGATCATTTATTACTCGATAACAACTTTCTTTGCGTTGGCAATGTAGAAGTCGCTCATCTCCTGGCCGATGCCGGGCAGCTCAGGCACGGTGTAGTAACCGTCCTTGGGAGCGTAGTAATACTTGCCGCCCTTGACGAATGCGCTGGTCAGGTTGGCGTTGTGCTCTTCGTGGATGACGAAGTTGGGGATGGTAGCTTCCAGCTGCAGGGCTGCTGCCGTTGCGATGGGGCCGCCGCAGACATGGATCTGAACACCGATGTCGTAGACCTGAGCCATATCGCAGATCTTCTTGGTCTCGGTGATGCCGCCCGTGTTTGCCAGGTCGGGCTGGATCACATTCAGGGTGCGGTCCTCAAAGAACTGACGGAAGCCCCAGCGGGTGTAGCTGCGCTCGCCCGTTGCCAGCGGCAGGCCGGATTTTTCTTTGATGTGCTTGAACATATCGGCGTTGCAGGGCATGGTGGGCTCTTCGTAGTACATGATGCGGTAGGGCTCCAGAGCCTTGCCCAGCTCAGCGGAGGTGTTGGCATCCAGCAGAGAATGGATCTCAACGATGATGTCCATATCGGGGCCGCCAGCCTCACGGGCAGCAGCGATACGCTCGACCGAGCGCTTCAGGTCATGCTCGCGGTAGCAGCCGCGGATCTGAGTGCCCTGGGTTGCCATGACATCGGCCATATCGGCGGGCTCGGTGGGAGCAAAGACGGGGTCGATCTTGACAGCGTCGTAGCCCTCATCCACGGCTTCTTTGACGACACGGTAGTAATCCTTGGGATCATACAGCAGGGTCAGACCGTCACGTGCCTCGATGTCTTTGCGCCAGCCAAACTGCAGCTGAGATGCATAAGCGCGGAGCTTATCATTGGTCTTGCCGCCCAGCAGTTTGTAAACAGGCACATTCAGAGCCTTGCCCTTGATATCCCAGCAGGCGATATCGATAGCTGCCATGGCAGAGGTGATGACGACACCGCCGCCCATGCCCCAGAACGTATGACGGTGCAGGTGCTCCCAGATCTCCTCGGTGTTGAACGGATCCATACCGATGATCAGCTTGCCAAAGTCCTGACACTGACCAAAAGCGGCTTCTGCAGACTTGCCGTAAGCCAGGCCCGCCTCGCCCCAGCCATAAATGCCGGAATCGGTGTTGATCTTCATGGTAACAAAGCCGCCGATCGCGCCAGTGCCCAGATAACATTCGACACTCGTGATTTTCATACGTGGAACCTCCATTCTAATGGTGTTGTGATTTAAAATTATTCCGTCGGAGTTTTGGCTCCGAAAGGTTCTGAATTAAAAGCCTCTTCCACCCCTTATCCGCACCCTCTGCTGTTTGGGAGGGTGCGGATAAGATTTAAGGAAGATGGTATGATGGGAAAAAGTGACAAAGTGTAAAAGAGAGAAGAACTCAGGATTCTGCGGCTTCCTGGTAATCCTCAGCCCATACGGACGTGTGGATCTCGATGTTGCCCGTCTTGGAGCGCCAGAAGCCGATGAGGCCGGCGATGACGATGACCACAACGTTGATGACAGCCAGGCCGATGTTCATGGAGAGCAGGCTCTTCCACAGAACGACCAGGAACAGGGCCAGAGAAACGCAGCAGATGGTGTAGTACAGGCCATCCGGCACATGATAACGGGACTTCTTCCAGGCTTCCGGATACTTCTTGGGCATCTTGATCTCAGCCGTGAAGTTCAGGATGGCGAATGCGGAGGTGATCAGCTGCACCATGTTGGTGATGGTGGTGATTGACAGACCGAAGACGATGGGAATGATGCCGACGACATACATGAAAGTCAGGATGTAGGGGCGGGCACCGCTCTTGTTTTTCTTGCCGAAGCTCTTGGGCAGCCAGCCATCATCACAGGACTGACCGATGGTGATGGAGTTGTAGGCAAAGCTGGAGTTCAGGGTGGAAAGCAGAGCCATGATGGGGCCGCCGATGATGAAGAAGTAGAACAGCCAGGTGGGGAAGATGCGCTGTGCTGCAAACACCAGGGTGGTGGAGTTGCCGTACTCTTCCACGCTCATGACACCAACGCCTGCCATGGCAACGCCAACATACAGGATGCAAAGGGTGGGCACGCAGAGCAGCAGGACGAACGGGATATCCTTGCGGGCGTTCTTGGAGTCACGGCCGTAGGCAGTGGTCATGTAGTAGCCCTGGGTGGAGTAGACGAACAGCAGGACTGCACCGAGGAAGCCGCCGCTGATCTGGCCGTTGTTAAAGGTGATGCCCCAGCCATTGATGGCAAAGTTGGGGTCGCTGAAATCGAAGATGGGCAGCTTCATCTTGAAGATGCCGATGATGGCGAAGAGGATCAGGGCGGCGATCAGCAGCCAGGTCATCAATTTCTGTGCCTTGGCCATGATATCAACGCCCATCAGGTTGACAACATAGAAGAACGTCAGCAGGACGACGCCGACAACGACTTTTGCCCAGTGGGAGTTCAGCGCCGGGATGATGTCGCCCAAGTAAGCAGCTGCCGAAGCACCGAACAGGGACAGCGACAGACACTGGGTAAGGTACATGTAGGCGAAAACGCCGGATGTCCGCGGACTGGACAGGTCGCACAACATGGAATAGTTGCCGCCGCCCAGGCGGAGAGTGGAAGAGATGAAGACGAACGGCAGGATCATGACGAAGCCCATCAGGATCGCCACGAAATATGCCAGCCATGCGGAGTAACCAGTCATTTTGATGGCGGGAACGATCAGCGTGATAACGCCCGCGCCGATGACCTGGCCGATTGCCAGTGCGTAAAGTTCAGTTCTGCCAAGGGTACCTGGTTTTGGGACAGGTTCTTTTACAACATGAATCGCCATGGTAATATCTCCTTTTCCTTGATCTGTATCGATGAAGGATCACTCACTCGATCACTTTGTACAGGGTAGCGCGGTCAATGGCTTCCTGCAGGAACTCATTGCCGATGCCGGGCAGATCGGGAACGGTGAAGTAGCCGTTCTCCGGCTGCAGGTTGTATTTGGTCAGGCCGACCGAGGTATCCATGCGGTTGCAGGTGTGATGCTCGTGGATCAGGAAGTTGGGCAGCGTGCACTCCAGATGCAGGGCTGCATTGGTGGTCAGCGGGCTGCCTGCGCAATGGACCTGGATGCCGACATCATAGGCGTGTGCCATATCGGAGATCTTCTTGACCTCGGTGATGCCGCCGCAGTTGCCGATATCGGGCTGAGCCAGCTGGAGCAGGTTCTTCTTGAAGTACTCTGCGTACTGCCAGCGGGAGTACAGGCGCTCGCCATTTGCGATGGGCACGGAGCTGTACTTGGCAATGTATTCCACTGTCTGGGTGGTGGGCGTGTTGGGCTCCTCAAAGGCCATGATGTGGTATTTCTCGGCCAGTTTTGCCAGCTGGACAGCGCCCAGTGCATCGGGATAAGAGTGGTTCTCCATGATGATGTCCACATCATCCCCGGCGGCCTCACGGGCTGCTTTCATGCGGGACTCCACCATCTTCAGCTGCTTGGGTGTCAGCAGGCCGGTGGTGTCCAGGAAGTTGAGGGGCTTGCCTTCTTCATCACGATCAAAGAAATCGATCTTGATGGCGTCAAAGCCCTCGGCCAGCGCCAGCTTGACGTTGTGTGCATAATCTTCCGGCGTGACGGCCCACAGATGCTCGGAAACGCCCACCTGGCCCCAGCCGAACTGCAGCTGGCTTGCGTAGGTGCGGAGCTTATCGCGAACCTTGCCGCCCAGCAGCTGGTAGCAGGGAACATTGAAGTACTTGCCTTTGATGTCCCACAGAGCTACATCGATGGCTGCGATGCCGGAGAAGACGACCGGGCCGCCGTTCTGGCCCCAGAACGTCCGCTTGTACATGGTCTCCCAGATGAACTCGGTGCGAAGCGGATCCATACCGATGATCAGCTCTGCCAGATCGCAGACCATGCCAAACGCGCCGGAACCACCAACGCCGTAGGCCATGCCGGCTTCACCGTCGCCGCAGATGCCAACGTCTGTATGGATCCGGCATCCGATGGGGCTGTTCTGCTTGCTGTTTGCAGTCGGCAGGCGGAACACCTCGACCTTTGTGATCTTCATAGAATTGCCTCCTTTTTTCTATCGTCAAGGACAGCTTAAACGCAGCTGCCTCTTCTTACCAATATTGATGGCCAGCGGGAAAATATCAACTCAACTGTTCAGTTGTTCGCTAAGTGAACTATAGCAAAACTCGACAACTTTGTAAAGAGGTTTTGTGCAATTCTACTTTTTGATGATTTTTGGAGGAGGCTCTTTGTTCAAAATCACAAAACGAGCGTATTGGGGCGGATTTGTAATGAGGTGACGTTCGCAAGACTTCTCTACGGTTGGAAATATCGTATTATCACCCTTTCGGCGGTGGTCAAGCGGTATGTCTACCTCTACCGGCAGGCCATGAACCCCTCCCCCGGCGTCAAGCGGCAGCTCCTCATCAAGGCCATTGGCGAGGACGAGCTTCTGGAACAGCTGCGGCAGGAATACCCTGCCCTGCAGGACCCCACCGGCAGCACCCCGGAGGCCATTGTGGAGGGCGTTGCGGAGATGAAGCGGCTGCTCAAGTACAACGACAACACCATTGCCGATAAGCTGGGTCTCGGACGGACGACATTGTGGAGAATGCAGAAGAAATCCGGTGCAGCCAAAGCCAAAAAAGAGGAGTGACCTCCGACCGCCTACATTATAAATAAGAGAATCAAAAAAACACACCAGCACGGCGCGGAATCCCCCAAAACCGTTGACATGCGGGGCGCGGAGGTGTAGACTGCTTGTTATAGGGGGTAACAAGTTGCGGCGGCGTTGTCCGCGGCAGACAGCTCCCAAACGATAAGAAAGAAGAAAAAAGGAGAAGCATCATGAAAGTTATCAACACGGAAAAAGCTCCCGGCGCAATCGGCCCCTACTCTCAGGGTTTTGTGGTCGGCAACCTGGTCATTACCTCCGGTCAGATCCCGGTGAACCCCGCTGACGGCTCCGTCGGCGAAGGCATCGCTGCTCAGGCTGAGCAGAGCTGCAAGAACGTTGGCGCCATCCTCGAGGCTGCCGGCAGCAGCTTTGACAAGGTCGTCAAGACCACCTGCTTCCTGGCGGACATGGGCGATTTTGCTGCTTTCAACGAGGTGTACGCAAAGTACTTCACCTCCAAGCCCGCCCGTAGCTGCGTGGCCGTCAAGACCCTGCCCAAGAACGTCCTGTGCGAGATCGAGGCTACCGCTGAGCTGTAAGCGGAGGCTCTCTATCCCTATAAAGAAAAACAAAAAGCGCTGTTGTGTGTTGCAACAGCGCTTTTTGTTTTACAGCTGATCGTTTTTCAGCTTCTCCAGCACCTCGTCCAGCGAGGCGCACTCCATGGTGTACAGGCTCCGCATCTCGTCGTCGGCGGGGACGAGGTCGGGCACCATGACGGTGATAAAACCGCCCCGGGCACCGGCCCGGACGCCGTTGTAGCTGTCTTCCAGCACCAGGCAGCGGGCGGGCTCCACGCCCAGCTTTTCCGCGGTCAGGAGGAAGATCTCCGGGTCCGGCTTGGAGTGAGCCACATGCTGGCCCGAGACGATAGCCTTGAAGTAATGGGTCATCCCCCACTGGTCCAGATTGTTGCGGATCATGGCCTCCCGGCTGGAGGAAGCCACGGCCATGGGGAGGCGCTGCTCGTCCAGCCAGGCCAGCAGGGCGTCCAGCCCCGGCTTTTTGGGGACAGGGGCGGAGAGGAAGACTTCATCCGCTACCCGGTGCAGACTCTCCACGATGCCATCGGCATCGCAGTCCGGGCCGTAAAAGCTCCGCACCACGTTGCGGGTGGTCTCGCCCGCCGTGCCCCGGGCGGCCTCGGCCAGGCCCTCTTTGTAGGGCAGGCCCAGCGCCTTGAGGGCCGGATCCCAGAATGTGGCCCACATCCGCTCGGTGTCGAACATGGTGCCGTCCATATCAAAAATCACGCCGTTTATCATAAAAAAGAGTCCTTTCTTTTGTATGCTCCACGCTTTATTCTATCATACTTTACCACAACTTACACGCCTCAAAGATGAAAGATTTTTTGATTCCTTGAAAAAATGATTCAGCATACTATAATAGAAAACAACATTCGGCATTTTTGGCGCGGGGCGTGCTGCCCGCGTTGGCTGTGTGAGATCAGAAAAGAGGGAAAATTATCATGTTGGATATCAAGATCACCCGCACCACTTCTCCCAAGGAGAAGCCGCAGGACGAGAGCAAGCTGGGCTTTGGCAAAAAGTTCACTGACCATATGTTCGTGATGGATTATACGGAGGGCGAAGGCTGGCATGACGCCCGCATCGTCCCCTATGCGCCGTTCTCGCTGGACCCGGCTACCGTCGTGTTCCACTATGCGCAGGAGATCTTTGAGGGCATGAAAGCCTACCGCACCGCGGACGACACCGTGCAGCTGTTCCGCCCCGAGTGCAACGCCAAGCGTTTTCAGGATTCTGCCGACCGTCTGTGCATCCCCAAGATCCCGGTAGAGGACTACATTCAGGCCGTTGAGGCTCTGGTGGATGTGGACCGCGACTGGGTCCCCCACAGCGATGGCGCTTCCCTGTACATCCGCCCGTTCATCTTTGCGAACGACGTGGGCCTGGGCGTGCACGCTTCCAAGCACTACATCTTCTGCATCATCTGCGCACCGTCGGGCGCTTACTACGCTGAGGGCATCAACCCCGTCCGCATCTACGTGGAAGACGAGTACATCCGTGCCGCTCCCGGCCTGACCGGCTTCACAAAGTGCGGCGGCAACTACGCTGCTTCCATCAAGGCCGGTGAGCTGGCCGAGGAGC
>ERZ773269.879-NODE-879-length-33096-cov-5.508035_pt1 | contig 33096 bp, 20 predicted proteins | sample MGYA00511958_ERZ773269 | MGnify/ENA primary metagenome ERZ773269 (study PRJEB29015, sample SAMEA2737761) | human gut metagenome | biome: human gut; feature: human-associated habitat; material: faeces | place: China | collected 2012 ... | reverse complement strand
GTAGCCGCTGTTCTTTTCTACCCGAAAAACTGCCATTTCACGGATGCCTCCTTTCGTTGCAAACAAAAAAAGCAGCGTCCATTTGCTCCCGGTGATGGGAGAAGTGAACGCTGCGCGTACTTGATAATTTTTAGGTTGTGTGGTATATAAAAGGCAACTGGATTTCAAACACAGCTACCCATCGGGGTGCGATACAAGCAAGTTGCTATCCGATGACCTCAAAAACAAATTGTACTACGATGGTTTTCAAAAAATGCTGTATCACTACTCGCACCAAACAATGAAAATCCGAACCTTTTCTCGATAGGAGAAGGGTTCGGATTTTTGGTTTTATTCGGGAAGCTGAATCAGGGCACCTCTCAGAGAGAGCTTCGCCAAGAACATTGCCAGAAATTGAGAGCTCGCTTAGCCTGATTCGTTCCATCTTGACTATAAAAGAAAAAGGGTGCGCCCCGAAGGACGCACCCAACTTGAAAAAAGCGTCTATGGATGGCAGGGCGTTTCCCGTCGGGAACGTCCTGCTTTTCTTTTGCCGAACAGCGGGCCTGCTCTGCCTGCCATGCGGCAAAGGCTTTCTGGTCCTCCTCATTGCTGAAGCTTTCCAGAATCGCTGGATAGAAACATCGGGCCAGCCGCTCAATGACTTCATCCGGGTAGCAAGAGTGGTTTACAGCTTTTTTCTTTTTGTTCAACGACACCTCCTGTTCCGGTCCACACACCCAGTTGATACGGGATTTTGGAATCCCAAGTGTGAAAAATCCAGCCCCCATCCTTTGGAAGCTGGAAAAATTACAAGCAGGAATGCAAAAATACCCGCCCGATCCGCCCTACCCGCCCAGACGTACCCGGAACCGCCCTCCTGGGCGGATGATAGGGCGGCAAAGCAAAAAGCAAAATCTTATAAAAATAACGTTATTACATCAAAAGATGAGATGCCTTTTTGCAGGCGGGCGCGTAGGGCGGAAGATTTTCACTTCCCGCTCTTTTTTATGAGCGGGCGTAATCCGGGCGCATCAGCCTGCCCTGATCTCATCCTGCCAGAGTGGGCTGGAAGAAAAGCTAGGCAGATTGTTCACGTTTTGATTCCGTCATACCCGACAGATCAAAACCTAACGCCGCCAGATACGCAAGATGCTTTTCCAGAATAACCTGAACGGCTTTTCTCTGTTCTGAGTCAGTCAGCAGTGTGGGCATTTGCTTGAAGATGGTGCCCCAACGTTCCTGCATGGCCGTTGAGGCATCGGCCAGCTGGCTGTAAAGGGAAGATGCCTCCTCAGGGACCAGCTTGCTCTCGCCTTGGTGTGGTGCCAACATCGGCTCGCTTGATGAACTTTTCTCCGTTTGAAACAATTTCTGCTTGGCGGCAGGCTTTGCTCTGGACTGAGGGTTCTTGATCTGCTCCAGAAGGGCGTCATAATCCTCCGGTCTAGCCTTGGCCAGCCGCTCAAAGAGTGCATCCGGTGCTTTCAAATCGCCGGAAAGAACCCGCTGTCGGATGCCAGGACACAACTCCTCTGCGAGGTCCACGCCTGCGGCGAACAATGCTGCCCGGCGAACAGCACTGGCGCTGACATGGTTCTCCTGCGCGATCCGTTCACAGGTTTTCTCAGCGGTCTGCTGATGTTCATTTTGAGCACCAGCAGACGGGACCGGGCGCGTGTGCTGGTTTCCATGAAATCCAGCGGATTGCTTTTCAGCGTCGTACTGCTTGCCCATCAGAAACTTTTTCTGTTCGGGCGTCAGGTTCCGGCGGCCAAGTTGATGTTTGCAAATCCAGACGAGAACTTCCTCCCGCGTTTCCAGCTCCAAGTCCCGAACGCTGCACGGAATTTCTGGATGGCTTTGCAGAATTTCATAGCGGTTGTGCCCGTCCACAATGGTGCCGTTCCAAACAAGGATCGGGGCCAGCAGCTCCCCTTCTGCCAAAATGTTTTCTTCCAGTTGCCTTCGTTCCTCCTGGGTCAGGGGCGGAATCTGTGCCTTGAATTCGGGGTCAATGCGCAATGTCTGTGTCATGCAACCCTCCTTCCTGTATCTGGTGGCGTTCGTACTGCCGAAGCATGGACGCCAGATTTTGCTGTGCGGTGCTGAGTTCTATCCATGCCTTTTTTGCTTCACGGTACGCCTCATAGAACCGGGCTTTTTCCGAGATCAGCTGTTCACGTTCCGTTTCCAGCTGTTTCAGGCTGGGCAGTTTCGTTATCTTCTGAGCCTTGAAATAGGCGGCTGCCGCCTGGTAAGCTGTCAGTTCGGCACGGTGCTGTTCCCGAAAGACTTCCGGGTTCTTTGCTGTCTTGATTTGCTGGGCAAGCTTCTTGTTCTGGACATAGGCCAAAACATGGCGGCTTAGTTCCTGGTTGGCTTTGATACGGTTCTCCAGGTCTTTCACCACCTTGTGGGCCTCGCCATACTTTTCTGCCAGTTCTTTGACGCGAGTATCCAGTTCTTCCTCGCTGTTCAAGTTGTACCGGGTGAAAAGAACCATGGACTTTGCCAGCTGTTTGAGATTGAAAATCTTGGCCCAGTGCTCGTAGCCTGCGCCCTTGCCTGCGGCTAGCTTGGCCTGAATGTCAATCAGGCGGCTGATGCGGTCGGGGTGAGGATCAGAACTGTAGAGTTTGGCGGTTTTCTTTCGTTCGGCATTCTCTGCGAGAACAGCCAGAACTTTATCTTTGGAAAAATCATCGCCCAGCTTGCGGGAGGAGATGGGCTTGGTGCGGCCGGCGGTGAGGTAACTGAACCGGCCGCGGCTCTCACGAACCGTGACGCCGTGCTCCTGCAAAAGCTGGGCGGAAAATTCCTCCAAGCTGGTAGCCTTGGTCAGAACAGAACGGATTTGCCGGCGAAGGGCCGCTTTCTCGGTTTCATATTTGGTTTGCCGGATAGGCTGACCGGAAGCGGTTGCCTTCTGGTTGGCATGGTCGAGGCGGCGTTGTCCGCGCCGCTGCGCCCAATATTCCTTTTCAGTAATCCGTTCACCGGTGCCGTTCAGCAGGTCGATCTGGTAGAGTCGGGCTTCCTGGCAAAGCTCCATGGTCTCGACCCGCAGGTGCCGGAGCATCGCGGCAGTGCAGCGATGTTTCATGCCTTCCTGCCAGTCACAGGGCTTTTCCATATAGGGCTGCCTCGGGATAGTCCGTATTCGGACGCTGCCGATGACAATGTGAACGTGGATATTCCCAGCTCCGTTGTGCCCGTCAGGGTGAGAGCAGACAATGGCGGGATGACCCGGAAAGTTTTCCTTGCAGAACTGCAGGCCAAGGGCCTGGGCTTTTTCCAGGTTCAGTCCGTTGTCCGCAGCGTCCCGCGGGTCGAAGCTAATGATATACTGGTGGGTCTTCACATCGTCGGGAGAGAAGTTCTTTCCGTACTTCCGGTTTGCCAGCAGGCAGGCCATGGCAAAGGACTGCCCGCCGCATTCCAGGGTATCCAGTAAGTACTCCTCCCGCAGTTTGGGCCGGCCGTTCTCATCCAGAAGGGGGAGACCGGTGTACTCGTTGTGCTGAAAGGTCAGATAGTGTTCAGGTGCCGTAAGATCGGAGTTCTTCGAGCTTGTATGCTTGATGGTTGCCATACAGTTCTCCCATCTTTTTCTCGGCGTCCAGCCGAAAGAGTGTGAGTGCAGACAATTCGGTCAAAAGCTGTGCCCGAATTTGTTCTGAATCTTTGCCGCCGCTGTTGAAGTGGCGGGCAAGCTGGTTCCGATTGCTGCCGATCCTGCCGCATTGTCCCAGCAGGTCGGAGAGAAGTTTCAGTGCATCTTCTCCGCCGCCGGTGACAACAATGGTTTGCCTGATGGGGTTGGTGCATAAGCAGCGACGAAGCAGGGTGGACATGTTGACGTGAAGAATCTCGCACATGATCTCCAGTTCTCGCTTTTCTTCTTGGGTAACTCTGAACTTGATGAACTGCGTTTTCCTCGGCGGGCCGTCTTTCTGAATGGTGTTCTGGTTCGGACAGGTTTTTGTCTTGGTCATTGTATCTCCTTGTCGTTTGGGCAGCTCCTCCTTGGAGCTATGTAGACAAAGACGGCGCAGCCGGGAATCACGCGGAGCGTGCAGAGCAGGGTTTGGGGAAGGCACTCCCCAACAAGTACGACCGGAGCGTGCGGCGCAATTTCAATTTGTGAAATTGTGGCCACGGGTCGATACTTGCTTTCTGCTTTTTCCGTAAGTTTTGAAAATTCAGATTCAAAAGTGGATACAGGTTTTCAAAACCGGGCATGGGAGTGTGAATGTGAACGGAAGTGTCTGTGATTGTTCGCCGTTCACCCCGGATCAAGTTCCTGCCCCTGTTTTGCAGCGGCGTTGTCAGGCTCACCCACATTTCTGCGGAGTCATGGCGCTGTATCCAGTCCGGACGGCTGATGCGGTTGTCAAGGTGCGTATGAAGAATTGCAAACCGGTTACCCGGCTGCAAGTCTCTCGAAAAGAAAAAGGCTCCACAGCACCAAAAGATTTTGTCGTGGGTGGATGGCGGCAAAATGGTTTGGTGAAGCTGCGGAGCGGACAAACAAAGTTATGTAGTAGCTTTCATTGAGTAAAGCGGCTTTGTTGTGGAACAGGGTATCACTGAAAAACGCAAATGTCAACGATTTGTCGAACGATTTGGAAAATCCTACAAGAATAGATTTAATCCGTTGGACAGAATAGAAACTTTGGGCTTCCATTGGTGAACGCATAACAGCTTTCAGGTATTTACCGAATCAAGATTCGGCGATAAGATCTATCTTTAAGAACTTGAGAAGTTTTCTCTGCTGTGTTATAGTATATTTGACCATAATAAGATTCCATGAACGCGGGATTTTAAGCAGAACAGCAAGAAGCGGTTCAAGGAGATGCGGCAATGAGCTACAAAGATGAATGGCTTGTAATCGAGGCCAACGATGACATCGATGAGATGGAGCACCGTGAACCCGGCGAGGAGTTTTTGTTCTACCGTGCCGTGGCCAACGGCGATGTGGATACTGTCCGCAAAAATTGCGAGCAGGGCCGTTTTATGGATACAGAAGGGGTTGGCGTTTTGTCCAGGGACCCCATCACCAACCTGAAATATCATTTCGTGGTCACCACGGCCATGGTGACCCGGATGTGCCGCCAGCACGGCATGGAGCTGGAACAGGCATTCCGGCTGAGCGATTTTTATATCCAGAAGCTGGACGATATCCATACCGCCGACGAGATCAAGCACCTGCACGACGAGATGGTGATGGACTACACCGAGAAGATGCGCCGTTACCACCACAGCAACACCAACTCCAAGCACATCAATGCCTGCAAGGAATACATCTACGCCCATATCAAGGAGCGGATCACCATTGAGGATCTGGCGGACGCGCTGGGGGTGTCTTCCAGCTATCTGTCCCGGCTGTTCAAAAAAGAGACCGGGGTTTCGGTCAGCGCCTACATCCGCAACCGCAAAATTGATATGGCCAAAAACCTGCTGCGGTTCAGCAACGACTCCATGATTGACATTGCCAACCGGCTTTCTTTTTCCTCCCAGAGCCATTTTATCCAGCAATTCCGGGAGGTGGTGGAGATGACCCCCAAGAAATACCGTGACACCTACTATATGGTGGAATGGGGGGCAGAGTCTCCCCGCCCGGATCTCGCCGGGAACGGCGTCGGCCTGTCTAGATAATCCGGAAACAAAAGCACCGCCGGGTGCTGCCTTCTCCCCAGAGGCAGCACCCGGCGGTCTTTTTTGTGGATCACATGGTGAGGATAATGTCGTTTTCGTCCCGAAGGGCGGAGGCGGGAATGTAGTTGTCCGGCATGGCCTGGCCATTGAGGGTCAGGCTGCGGCAGCCGGATTCATGATGGCCGGGGTTCTCCACACAGATGTGAAGCCGATGGCCCCGGAAGTCTTTTTCCATGGTGAAGCTGTCCCACTCTTTGGGAATGGCGGGGGCCAGGCGCAGGCCGTCCAGATCCGGCCGCAGGCCCAAAATGCCTTCCACGCAGCCCACCATCACGGTGGAGGCTGTGCCGGTGAGCCAGTGGACCTGAGAACGGCCGAAGTGTTTGCTGGCCGGCCCTTCGGTGAACTGCCCGTAGCAGTAAGGTTCCAGATGGCGGATTTCGGCCCGGTCATTCTGGGCGGCAGGGGCGTTCTCGGTGAAGTAGCCGAAAGCCCGCTCTCCGTGACCGCACAGGGCCTCTGCCAGGATCAGCCAGCCCTGGGACTGGGAGAAGATGCCGGCATTTTCCTTGGTGCCGGGGTTGTAAATCACGGCCAGTGCGCCGTCAAAAGCGTGGGCATGGTAGGGCGGGTCCATCAGGACGGCGCCGTATGCAGTGTTCAGCCGCTGGCTGACTCCTTCCATGATGGTGTCGGCCTGGTGGGAATCCGCCAGACCGCTGATGACGGCCCAGCTCTGGGGGTTCAGCCAGAAGTTGGCCTCGGGTGCGGCAGCTTCGCCGATCCGCTCGCCGGCCTCGGTGAAGCCCCGGATGAACCGGTCGCCGTCCCAGCACAGCTCCTGGATGCGGCTCTGATACTCGGTCAGCTTTTCATCCAGCCAGCGGACATCCTGGTCGGCGCCGCGGTGGGCGGCAAACTGCCGCAGAATCCGCATGGCGTAATAGAACTGGAAGGCCACAAAGGCCGACTCGCCGTTGGCGCCCAGCCGCAGACAGTCGTTCCAGTCGGCATACAGGCCGGCGGGCAGGCCGTGGGGGCCCAGATGGTTCAGAGAAAACTCCACCGCCCGCTTGAGGTGCTCGTAGACAGTCCCTTGATCCTTGTTGGCAAAGGGGATCACCTCGTCCAGGAAGGCGAGATTGCCGCTCTCAGCCACATATTTGTAGACGGTGGGGAAGAGCCACAGAGCATCATCGGCCCGGTAGGCAGGATGACCGGTTTCCTTCACATAGGAGGGATCGTCGGGGGTGTCCTCATGGCCGGGGTTGTGGGTGAACTTGACCAGGGGCAGGCCGCCGCCATTGTCCACCTGGGCCGACAGCATGAAGCGAATCTTCTCACAGGCCATTTCCGGCTCCAGATGGATGATGCCCTGAATGTCCTGCACCGTGTCGCGGTAGCCGTAGCCGTTCCGCAGGCCGCAGTAAATCAGGGAGGCAGCCCGGGACCAGATAAAGGTGATGAAGCAGTTATAGGCGTTCCAGGTGTTCAGCATGGTGTTGAAGGCGGGGTCAGGGGTCTCCACCTGCAGGTGGCTGAACCGGCTGTACCATTCCGCCTTGAGGGCGTCCACTTCCTGCTGCACCTGAGCGGCGGGGTCGGTATAGCCCGCCAGGATGGCAGCAGCCTGGGCCGAGGGTTTCATGCCGGTTGCAAACAGGATGGTTTTGCTCTCGCCGGGAGCCAGCTTCACCTTGCAGGAGAGGGCGCCGCAGCTGTTCTCGTTGTAGCTTTCCAGATTGCCCAGATCCCCGGCTGCCACCCCCTGGGGGTTGCCATAGCCGTGATACGCCCCCAGAAAGGCCGTCTTGTCCCCGCAGTAAGAGGAGACCGGCGCACCGGCCAGGCCGAAAAACCGCTCGGTTACCGTCTTGTCATCCACATCTTCTCCCTGGGCCAGGGCGTCCAGGTTGCCGTGGATCTGCTGGGTGATCCGGTTGCCTTCAAACACAGTCCGGCCGATGAAGAGGGAATACTGGAGGTTGACCTGATCCTGCTCGTAGTTGCTGTGGTTGGTGAACTCAGCATAGCCTGTCAGGGTCAGGCTGCGGTCCCGGTCCGAGTCATTGGTGACGGTGAGGGCCCAGACTTCATAAGCTTTGCCCTGGGGCACATAGTAGACGGCCTTGGAGGAGATGTCTGCATAGCTGGCTTCCATCCGGGTGTAGCCCATGCCGTGGCAGCACTTGACCTGGTAGTCGTTCAGGTCTTTAGCCACCGGCTGCCAGGAAGCGGACCAGAAATCTCCGCTCTCATCATCCCGCAGATAGATATACCGGCCCGGCTGGTCAAACTGGTTGAACACATACCGGAGAATCCGGCCGTTGGCACCCGACCGCTCGAAGCTGTAGCCGCCGGCGTTGTTGGAGATGATGGCGCCGTAGGCCGGCGACCCCAGATAGTTGACCCAGGGGGCGGGGGTGTCGGGGCGGTCGATCACATATTCGCGGGCTTTGTCATCAAAATATCCGTATCTCATACTCGTTGCTTTCTGCCTTTTGGGCGTTATCAAAAAATCATTCCTGCCTGTTTTATCCCAGATATACAGTGAAAACCTGTTTCTGCTCGGCGGGCAGAGCCTCGATCACCCGGCGGGGGATGATGACGCTGTCACAGCTGCCTGCACACAGCTCGGCGTCGCCGCAGAGGACTTTCTGAACCCGGTACTGCCCGTATTCCAGCCGCCCAGGATTCTGACAGCGGATTTCCAGCCGCCGCCCTGCAAAGGTCACATGGACCGAGGCACTGCCCTCGGCGTCAAACTGGGCCGCGGTGAGTTTGGGCTGGAGCAGGAGATCGCCTGCTTCGCCCCGGACGCCGAAAACCTGGGTGATCATGGTCATCATGTACCAGCTGGCGGCGCCGGTCAAATAGTGATACATCCCCCGGCCGTCGGCCCGGAAATATTCCGGGATGCCGGGATAGATGCGGCTGGTGTCGAAGTCCAGAGCGGTGTCTGCCAGGGTCTTGAGAGCCTTCCAGCCCTCCTGCACAAAACCCCGGCGGTACAGGGCGTTGGCATACATCACCGCCATATGGGAGAAGACCGCCCCGTTTTCTTTTTCACCGTAGGCAAAGCCGAACATCCGGCCTAGGTCGAATTTCTGCTCATGAAAATCGGTGTTCAGCCGGTAGCCGCCGATTTCCCTCCGGTAGAGATAGTGGTCAGCGCTGGCTGTGATCCGCCGGATCTGCTGGTCGGTGGCCACGCCGCCCATGATGGCGAAGACCTGGCCGGTCAGCATCATCCGCACGCCCTCGGGGAAGATGCCTTCCACCGCACGGCCGTGATTGTCATAGTAGCTGTTGTACCAGCCCTCCGCCGTGCCGGCGCAAATCCACTCGTGTTTCCGGAGCCAGCCGGTGAGCCAGTCTGCCTTTTGCTCCAGGCTGTCGGCCAGATCCGACAGGCACACTTCCACCCGCTTGCCGCTAATCTGATGGGCGCAGCGGGCTGCGTATTGGGTCAGGATGGTTTGCTTGGCCCGGGCGTCGTCAAAGGTTTCGGTCTGGTCGCCGCACAAAACCAGCAGCTCTTCCAGCACCTGGGTGGTTTTGGACCCGGTGGTCTTTTCCAGAAGCCGAATCATCCCGGCCAGCTCCCGCAGGTTGCCGGCATAGGCGCAGGTGAAGGCGACGCTTTCGCCCCGCTCAGCCGCCATGTCCAGCGCGTCGTTCCAGTCGGCGCCCCGAAGACGGCAGATGTTGTGTTCGCCGACTTCATAGAAAGCGGCCAGCTGCTCGATCAGCAGATGCTCCAGGATGGTGCCGGTGTAGACTTCGCCCTGGCTGGTCCGCTGCCAGCCGCCCTGCTCCGGCTGGTATTCGGCGTCGATTTGGGTGCCGCGCACAGCCTGAGCGTCCTTAAAATAAGGTGCCTGCCGGTTGAGGATTTCCACGTCGCCGGTCTGGTCGATGTAGAGCTTGGTAGTCATCTGGGGCCAGAGAGCGTGGTCCATCCAGACCCGGGCGATGCCGTTGCGGTCGGCGATGAAATTGCCGTCGCCGGCCCCAATGATGGTGGCGTTGGTGCCGTCAATCCGGACGCCGCCGAAATTCTTCTCGATCATCCGGCCCACGTCCCCGGGTTCCATCAGCAGCAGGGACAGGCAGTCCTGCCACAGATCCCGCCAGCCCCGGCCGCCCCGGCCGTAGTCATGGTGGGGGAGGAAGGAGCAGCCGAAGAGCCGCCGCAGGAAGGGCTGGAAACAAACCCATTTCATCAGGTTGTCAAAGTCCGGGTCTCCGGTGCGGAAAGAGACATTGACCTTCTCTTTCCAGTAGCTGCGGGTCTCATCCAGCACGGCCTGCACCTGTTCCCAGCTGTGGTACTTGTCCCAAATGGCGTTGACGGCCTCTTCGCTGTCCTCCACCCCCAGCAGCAGGACATAATGGGCTTCCTGTCCGGGGGCCAGGGTGATGGCCGGGAACCGGAATGCTCCCATGGCCTCCCGGCCTTCCGCCCGGCTGCCCGCTTTGACCCCGGGATACTGCTCATAAACAGCCCGGGGATGGAGATAAGTCCCGCCCTCGCCCAGGAAGGACTCCACGGTGGGGTAGAAAGCCTCCGGCTTCTGGCCCTCCGGCCCAAAGCCTTCTACATAATATACCTTGTGGTTGGGCCGGTGGCCCCGCTCGTCAAAGGACATGGTGGGCCGGACCATGACGCCGTTTTCGGTGGTCCAGATCCGGTGGAGCATCGAAGTCACATTCCGGTGGTCCCGGATGTTGTCTGCGCTGCGGCCGTAGAGGGGAACGGCTGCGATGGGGGTGAGCCAGCGGGGCTGTTCCTGCTGGTTGCGCACCGTGATGCAGAGGATTTCCACATTGTCCTGCCGGGGACAAAAGGCGGTCACTTCGGTATCGAGGCCCAGGTCCTGGGCGGTGCGCTCCACCGTCTGCCACATCAGGCCGGCGGTGAGCCGGCTGTCATCCTGGGCCGGGGTGAAGCGGTCGGCCTCCTGCCGGGCCGAAGCGCCGGACACCGAAAAAGCCTGCCCGTCCTCATCCACCAGCCAGAAGTTCCGCACACCGCGGTTGCTGTGGAGGTTTTCGGCGCTGACCGGTTCCAGCAAAAAGGTCTCCTGGTCAATTTTGGCGTCCCCTCCCAGATTGGGGGTGAGGGAGCTTTTCAGCCCTGTCTCGGAGGCCAGCGGAAAGTACAGATAACTGACATTTTCCGGCTTGTCCATGGTGAAGCTGCCGTACTTGTCCACGAAATGCAGATGGTTCATGATACTTCTCCTTTCTATGGTAGGATGTCGGTTTTTATTATATAGAAAGGCGTCTGCGGCAAAAATCAAAACCATGCATCAAAGTGTCAGAATCATGACCCTATTTATCTATCAGCACAAAACGTTGTCAAGAATTTGATATTTTTTATGGAATAATTATATATCCGGCGGGATTTCTTTCGCTATAATAGGGGCACAAAAGACGCCGGGCACCGAGGCCCGGGCCATGAGATTACAGAGGAGGTTCGTACTATGAATGAGAAGAAATCCTGCGCCATCAGCCGCCGCTCGTTCCTGAAGGGCGCCGGCGCCGTGGGCGCTGCCAGCGTTTTGGCCGCTTGCGGCGGGAATTCCACTGCTGCATCGGGCAGCGGCGCAGAGGCTGCGGCGGAAGGCAAAGTGATCAATATCTACAGCTGGAACGACGAGTTCCGCACCCGTCTGGAAGCCGTTTATTCGGAAGTGGCCAGCACTTCGTCCGACGGCACCGTCACCACCCTGAAAGACGGCACCGAGATCCACTGGATCATCAACCCCAACCAGGACGGCGTCTACCAGCAGAAGCTGGATGAAGCTTTGCTGAACCAGGCATCCGGCTCCACCGACGACAAGGTGGACATCTTCCTGTCCGAGACCGACTACGTCTACAAATACACCGACGCCGAGGCCGACGTGGCCATGCCCCTGACCGACCTGGGCATCGACCCCGACACCGACCTGGCCGACCAGTACCCCTTCACCAAGACCACCGCTTCGGACCAGAACGGGGTCCAGCGCGGCTCCACCTGGCAGTGCTGCCCGGGCCTTCTGGTCTACCGGCGGGATATTGCGAAGGACGTCTTTGGTACCGATGATCCGGCCACGGTGGGCGAAAAAGTCAAAGACTGGGACACCCTCAAAGCCACCGCGGAAGAGCTGAAGGCCAAGGGCTACTTCACCTTCTCTTCCTACGCCGACACCTTCCGTCTGTACGGCAACAGCATCAGCCAGTCCTGGGTGGCCCCCGGCGAGACGGTCTGCAAAGTGGACCAGCAGATCATGAACTGGATCAGCGATTCCAAGGAATGGCTGGACGCCGGCTACCTGGACAAGACGGTCAAGGGCCAGTTCAACGACGACTGGAACAAGGCCATGGGTTCTGCTTCCAAGGTGTTTGCCTTCCTGCTGCCGGCCTGGGGCATCGACTTCACCCTGGCCCCCAACTGGGACGGCCCCGAAGGAGCCTGGGCTGTCACCAATCCTCCCCAGGAATACAACTGGGGCGGCTCTTACATCCACGCCTGCACCGGCACCGACAACCTGGAGCATGTCCGCGATATCATCCTGGCTTTGACCTCCAACAAAGACAACCTGCTGAAGATCTCCAAGGACTATCTGGACTTCACCAATACCATGAGCGGGATGCGGGACGCTGCCACCGACGACAGCTTTGCTTCCAGCTTCCTGGGCGGCCAGAATGCCTATGAGTACTTTGCACCGGTGGCTGAGAACATCAAGATTGCCCCCCTGTCTTCCTACGACCAGGGCTGCGTCGAGCTGATTCAGAACGCATTCAGCGATTACTTCCAGGGCAACGTGGATTTCGACCGGGCCAAGGAAAACTTCGAGACTGCCATCATGGAGCGCTATCCTGATATCACCGCAGTCGAGTGGGCAGAGTAAGCTGCCTCTCTTTTGGAAGGCCGGCCGCCGCGCACTTTTGCGGCGGCGGTCTTTTACGAGAAAGGAACGGTGACCTATGAAACAACCAAAACGCAAACACCTGAGCTATGCAAAATGGGGATATATCTTTATCATCCCGTTCTTCCTGAGCTTTTTCATCTTTTCCCTGATCCCGCTGGTGGATACCATCCGCTACAGCTTCTATGAGTACTACCGCTCCGGCATCAAAGAGATCGGCCCCAACTTTGTGGGCCTGGAAAACTACAGGAGTCTGCTGGAGTCGGATCTGCTCAAATATGCAGGAAATACCCTGATCCTCTGGCTGATCGGCTTTGTGCCCCAGATCGTCATCGCCCTGCTGCTGGCCAACTGGTTCACCGATATGCGGCTGAAAATCCGGGGCAAACAGTTCTTCAAGGTGGTCATCTATCTGCCCAACCTGATTATGGCTTCGGCCTTTGCCATGCTGTTCTTCGCCCTGTTCTCCAACAGCGGCCCCATCAACTCCATCCTGATGAGCCTGGGGATCACCGATGCGCCCATTGACTTCATGGGGACAACCTTCGGCACCCGCGCCCTGATCGGGCTGATGAACTTCCTGATGTGGTTCGGCAACACCACCATCATGCTGATGGCCGCCATCATGGGCATCAGCCCCGAAATTTTCGAGGCCGCCGAGCTGGACGGCTGTGGCAGCGTCAAGCGGTTTTTCTCCATCACCCTGCCTCTGATCCGCCCCATCCTGGCCTACACCCTGATCACTTCCATCATCGGCGGCCTCCAGATGTTCGACGTGCCCCAGATCCTCACCAACGGCCAGGGCGCTCCCGACCGCACCTCCATGACCCTGATTATGTTCCTGAACAACCACCTCAAGAGCCGCAACTACGGCATGGCCGGCGCTCTGTCGGTGTTCCTGTTCATCGTCAGCGGCATTCTCTGCTTCTTCGTCTACCGGATGACCAACGGCAAGGATGACACCGCTGTCAAGCCCGCCAAACAGAAAGGAGGCGCCAAGGCATGAGACATCACAGAACCAAAACCGGTGAGACCATCCTCGCTTATGTCGTTCTGGCCATCCTGTCCTTTTTGTGCCTATTCTTTTTCTACATCCTGATTGTCAACTCCACCCGCTCCCACGCGGACCTGCAGAAAGGCTTCTCCTGGCTGCCGGGAAACTACTTCCTGGAAAATTTGAAGAACGTGGCCAACGACGGTAGTTTCCCCATGTTCAAGGGCATCCTCAACAGTCTGATCGTGTCCTCCAGCTCGGCGGCCCTTTGCACCTACTTTTCGGCTCTGACGGCTTACGGACTGTACGCCTACAATTTCAAGCTGAAAAAGTTTGCCTTTACCTTCATCATGGCCATTCTGGTCATGCCCACCCAGGTCACCGCCATGGGCTTCCTGCGGTTGATGACCAACATGGGCCTGTATGATACCCTGTGGCCCCTGATTATCCCTTCCATCGCATCGCCGGCGGTCTTCTACTTCATGTACAGCTACTTGAAGTCCTCTCTGCCGCTGTCCCTGGTGGAGGCGGCCCGGATCGACGGCTCGGGCGAGTTCCACACCTTCAACCGAATTGTCCTTCCCATCATGAAGCCGGCCATTGCAGTCCAGGCCATCTTCTCCTTCGTGGGCTCCTGGAACAACTACTTCGTCCCGGCTTTGATCATCCAGTCCAAGGACAAGATGACTGTCCCCATCCTGATCGCTACCCTCCGTGGCGCCGATTACATGAACTTTGACATGGGCAAGATTTACATGATGATCATGGTGGCCATCGTCCCCATCATCCTGGTCTATCTGCTGCTTTCCAAGTACATCATTGCCGGCATTACCCTCGGCGGCGTCAAAGAGTAACAAGCTTCTCATCGCGTTCTCCTTCATCTTCTTCATCATTTCTCCACACAGTGCTGAGGAAAGCCGCCATAGATTTCTGCTATGGCGGCTTTTCTCGTGCAGTGTCATGTTCAGGAGGTTTTTATGGCTTGTATTTCTGTCCACAGCGGCACGCATCAGCCAACCCCGTCTGCCCGTGAACGCGCCCATGCCGCCCTGGCCCGCCGGGCTGCGGCATCGGGAATCGTCCTGCTGAAAAATACCGGTGTTCTGCCGTTGGAGCCGGCCTGTTCCGTAGCTCTGTTCGGCACCGGCGCCAGCCGGACCGTCAAGGGAGGCATCGGCTCGGGCGATGTCAATAACCGCGCCAATGTATCGATTTTCCAGGGGCTGCAGGCGGCCGGCCCCACCATCACCAGTACAAGCTGGATCGCAGACTACGAAGCCCGCTACAAAGCTGCCCGCGCTGCCTGGAAAGCCCAGGTGCTGGAAGCAGCCAAACAGGTGGAAAATCCCTTTGACGCCTACGCTTCCCATCCCTTTGTTCTCCCCCAGGGCCGTCCCGTCCTGCCCCAGGACGTGGAAGGCGCCTCGGTGGTGGTCTATGTCCTCAGCCGGATTTCGGGGGAAGGGAAGGACCGCCGGCTGGAAAAAGGGGATTACTACCTTAGCGACCAGGAATGGGAGGAGCTGCGCAGCCTGAACAGTGTGGGTCTGCCCATCGTTCTGCTGCTCAATGCCGGCGGGCCCATTGAATTGGCCGGTCTGCTGGATGTGGCCACCCATATTGAGGCAGTGGTGCAGATTTCCCAGCCGGGACAGCAGGGCGGAGAAGCCGTGGCGGATGTCCTGTTGGGAAAAGTCACCCCCGAGGGCAAACTTACCGCCACCTGGGCCCGGCGGTACAGCGACTATCCCGAAGCCGATCATTTCGGCATCCTCAGCGGCGACCTGACAAAATCAGTCTACCGGGAGGGCATCTATGTGGGCTACCGGTATTTTGACAGCTTTGGTGTAAAGCCTCTGTTTCCCTTCGGATACGGCTTGTCCTACACCAGCTTTGAGATCCGTATGGCCGGGCTGCAGGTACAGCCCGGAGCCGTGGAAGTAAGTGCTTCGGTAAAAAATGTGGGCTTCTGTTTCTCGGGCCGGGAGGTGGTGCAGGTCTATCTGTCCTGCCCCCAGAAGGGCGATGCCCGGGAGCTGCGCCGATTGGCCGGTTTTGCCAAAACCCTTCTGCTGGCGCCGGAACAGAGCCAGACCCTGACCATTTCCATCCCCCAAAAAGTCTTTGCCTCTTTCTCTGAGGAAAAGCAGGGCTGGATGGTGGAAAAGGGACTGTATGGCATCTGGATCGGGAACAGCAGCGCCGCGCTGACGCCCTGCGCCGTCATCCGGGTAGGGGAAGACGTCTGCATCGAAAAGACCCACCCCATCTGCCCGGTACAGGTTCCTTTGGAGGAGCTGGGGGCTGCCGAAGCGGCCCGGCAGGCTGCAGACCCGGGAGAGGATTTGCCGGTCTATGACTTTGCACCCCGGCCTGAGCCGCAGCCGGTCTGGGTCGAATCGCCCCGGGCAGAAGGCCCTGTGGAGGAATTGATTCCGCTGCTCTACGGCAACATCACCAAGGGGACCAGCACCCTGGGCTCGGCAGGCGTCCGGGTGCCCGGCTCGGCGGGAGAGACCTCGGAGGTTTTGGAGCAGACCAGAGGCATTCCCTCCCTCATTATGGCCGACGGCCCTGCGGGTCTGCGGCTTCGGCAGAGCTATCAGACCGACCGGGCCACTGGCCGGGTCTATGGAGTAGGGGTACTGGGCTCTCTGGAAAACGGTTTTTTGGAGACGCCGGTCCAGCACGAGAACGCCGACACATGGTACCAGTTCTGTACAGCATTCCCAGTGGGCACTGCTTTGGCCCAGAGCTGGGACACCGGCCTGATGGAGGAATTCGGCCAGGCCATTGCCTGTGAAATGAAGGAGCTCGGAGTGGATCTGTGGCTGGCGCCCGGTATGAACATCCATCGCAATCCTCTGTGTGGGCGCAACTTTGAATATTATTCGGAGGATCCGGTTCTCTCCGGCCTTCTGGCTGCCGCTGTTACCCGCGGTGTTCAGAAGGATGGCCGGTGCGGTGTCACCATCAAGCACTTCGCCTGCAATAACCAGGAGGACAACCGGATGGGTGTGGATGTTCAGGTTTCAGAGCGGGCCCTGCGTGAGATTTATCTCCGCGGGTTTGAGATTGTGGTAAAAGAGTCCGCTCCTGCTGCGATCATGACTTCTTATAATCGGATCAACGGTGTTTATTCCGCCAATAACCGGGATCTGTGTACTGTTGTGGCCCGGCAGGAGTGGGGCTTTGATGGCTTGATTATGTCGGACTGGAACACCACAGTCCCCGCCGATGGCAGCATTCCCTGGAAGTGTGCCTGGGCAGGCAACGACGTTATTATGCCGGGTAATCCCGATGACGATGCCAATATCCGGGCTGCTTATGCTCGGGGCGACCTCTCCGAGGCGGACATCCGGACCAGTGCAGGACGCCTGATGGCTTTGACCCGGCGATTGCGCGGCTAATCTTCGCTGTTAAAATATAGAAGCAAAACGCCCCCGGCTACCAAAAGATAGCCGGGGGTGTTTTGATGATGAGCGTTTATTCGTCTTTCTGGTACACTCTGACCCAGTCCACCCAAAGGGCTGCGCGGTCCATGTCGGTTGTCACATCAGGGCTTCCGGGCCAGTCTCCTCCCACCGCCAGGTTCAGAATGATGTAAAAAGGCTGATCGAAGGGGGCGGGGTAGGGAACTTTCCCTTTTCCATCGGTGAAGGAATACCACTCCGTCTCGGTAAAGAACAGTTCCCCGTCCAGATACCATTTGATTTTGCCCGGTTCCCACTGAACGGCATAGTTGTGGTACTCCTCTGCAAAACCGCCGGATGGAAGGGCGAAATGGCCCTGGCTCTGCTGGTGAGGGTTGCCATAGTGGATGGTGCCGTAGGTTTTTGTGGTGTCGTGTCCCAGCACCTCCATGATATCAATTTCGCCGCAGCGGGGCCACTGACCATACCGTTCTTCCTCGGTGGGCATCATCCAGAAAGCAGGCAGAAACCCCCGGCCTGCCGGCACCTTGATCCGTGCCTCAAAAATGCCGTACAGGAAATCGTGCTTGTGCTGGGTGTTGACCCGCCCGGAGATATACGACACCGTCCCGTCTGGATTTTTCTTTTCCACCGGTTTCAGCACCAGGCTGCTGTTTTGGATGTAGATGGTCTGGGGGGAATCTATGTAGGCCTGTAGTTCATGGTTTACCCAGCCGGGCTCGTGCAGCTCCACATTCCAATCTTCCCGATTCAGCTCCGGGCCATTAAAGTCGTCCTCCCATTGCAGTGTGTATCCATCGTAGGATAGCGTTTCGCATTTTGCAGGAATAGTGGTCGGATTTGTGGTTTTAGCTTCCATTTGAGTCTGCCTCCTTGATTTTGTTTCGGGTTGTGGGATTTTTATGCAGGGAATTCCGGATTAAAAAGACCTCAGCCGTTGGACAACAGCTGAGGTCGCCTGCAATGAAATTTTAAACAGCAGGAGCTTCGATCTTGTCCAGATGGATCTCGTCGATGCAGATACGGTGCTGCTGACCGATTTGTTCTCCGCCCACGGCTCCCATCGAGATACTGAGCACAGCTTTCATATCAGTGGGATAAGTCATCTGGAAGCAGACCTCATAGGTCTGATATTCCTGACCCAGCTGTACGATGGTTTCGCCCGAATAGGGGGTCCAGTCATTGTCTGCCGTGCCGTCCCGTTGAATCGCAAACATCAGCGGACGGTTCAGAGAGGATTTGGCCTGGAAAGACAAACGATACCACTGGCCTTCCTCCAACTCGATGTTGTTCTGTTTGAGTTGGATTTTCCAGGCTTCGTCGCCGGTATTCTGAATGGTGATATCGGCAGCGGTATCCTCGTTAAGGCTGTCCACCACATAGCTCACATCGGATGTTGTGTAAGCGTACAGTTCGTATCCTGCAAAACCTGCATTGAAACTGCCGTTTTTGATGAGGCTGTCCTCTTCCATTCGTACGTTGTCGATGTAATATACACCCGGCCCACAAATGACAAAGGCAATATCCCGGCAAACAGGCTCTTTCTCCAGAGAGAGCTTATAGCTATAAGTGGTGTCGGAACCGTTGAGCACGGCCTGGAAACGACGCCCAACGGCCCAAACGGAAAGGTTTTTGTCGGCAGGGCCTTCTGCGTCAAAACTCAGCTCAAAGTCGCCGGCTGTCAGCGCCAGATCTTTCTGATACACCACAACCGGGTTCAAGGCAGAAGTCCACTTGCCGGCAGTAATCTCCAGGCGACGGACGTTGTTGTCGTTGGTAACACGGATGCGGGAATCGCCCAATTTCCAGATGTTCCAGTAACCGAGGCGGTTTTCGCCCTCCTGGAATCCGCCGTTGTATACATAGTTGCCGTCAGCAAGGACGACCTTTTTTTCCTTGCCTGGATCATTCTGACCGATCTTCTTCAACGAGACATTGCGGAGGGAAACGCCAGCCGTGGACCCGGCCGCGCCCAGATTGAATTCCAGACGTCCGTTGGCGTCATCGTCTGCGGTCATGGTGAAGGTATAGGTGTAGGTCTGGACCTCGGGCGTCAGCTGGACGACGGTATCTTCCATGTACCGCTGATAGGAGCGGTCTGGGGCAGAGATGTCCACTTTCATGGTTCGCGGCGCATTGGCGGATGCGTCAAACGTTACCTGATAAACGCCGCCCTCTTTCAGAGGCAAATTGGGCTGGACCAACTGGACGCTGTAGTCCACCGTGCCCTCGCTGGACGTGATGATATGCAGTTCGTGGCCGGAGATTTCCGCCTGAGCCTCACCGCCCAGTGCGGTGAGAAAAGTCCAGTCCTGCTGGTCCGACAGGCTCTCGGGTACTGCAAAATTACCGTTGATAATGTAGTTGCCCTCTGCGTCCGGGTCACGCAGAACCACCGTTTTTTCAGGTTTGACCACATCCTCGCTGTAGCTGTCCTTCTGATAGACTTTCACATAGTCCACATAGAGAGCAGCGCTGGCAATGTCGGTGGTTTCGTCGGGGTTGCCCGGCCAGTTTCCGCCCACAGCCAGATTGAGAATGAGATAGAAAGGCTGGTCGAAAGGAGCGGGGTATGTGATTTCACCCTGGCCCTCGGTGGCAGAATACCAGTCGTTCTCAGTATGGATCAGACACCCGTCCACATACCAACTGATTCGGCCCGGTTCCCATTCCACTGCGAAATTGTGGTATTCCTCCGAAAAACTGTCTGCCGTCAGCTGATAACTGCCCTGACTTTCGCTGTGAGGATTCCCGTAATGGATGGTGCCATAGGATTTGTCGGTGTCGTCACCCAGTACCTCCATAATGTCAATCTCGCCACAGCGGGGCCACTGCCCGTACAGATTCTCGTTGGTTGGCATCATCCAGAAGGCGGGCAGGAACCCTTGGCCTTCAGGCACCTTAATCCGTGCTTCAAAGATACCGTACTTGAAATCATGCTTGTTTTGGGTATTTACCCGGCCGGATGTATAGGACACTGTCCCATCGGGATTCTTTTGTTCTATAGGTTTGATGACCAGGCTTCCATTCTCAAGATAAATATTTTCGGGGGAATCCACATAAGCCTGCAGCTCATTGTTTACCCAGCCAGGGGCATGCAGTTCGATATTCCAGTCATCCCGGTTTAGTTCTGAACCATTGAAATCGTCTGCCCACTGCAGAGTATATCCGTCATATAACAGTTTACCTCCCAGAGCAGGTGTGCTGGTCGAATTTTGTTCCAGTTTTATTTTCTGGTCTGCATTCGGTTCAGCCATGCCGCAAAGCCCCGCCATCAGGGAGACGGCTGTTAAAACAGCCACTAGCCTTTTTGCTTTCATTACGACACAATTCCTCCTTTTTTGTTTTTTGCCCGAATAAATCTCTTGATAGTTACAAAATTATGTATATTTTGCAGTTCTATTTTATCAAATGATCAGCGTCTTTTATATCAGATACATGCTCATTCTGTTGGATTTTTGTCTTTACCAAAGAGTCTGCAATAGCTTGAAGTTGTAAAAGCACTTAAAATATAGTTTATAATAAAAATTGCCTTGCGAATGAGCGGGAGATATGGTATGTATTATACGAAACTGATTTTGACACAGCTGTCTGAAAGGAGGCTGCTATGACCGCTGTCATCTATGCCCGCTACTCCTCCGACAACCAGCGGGAGGAATCCATCGAAGGACAGATCCGCGAATGTACGGCCTATGCCGAGAAGAACGATATCACCGTAGTGAAGCACTATATTGACCGTGCCATTTCTGCCAAAACGGATAATCGCCCCCAGTTCCAGCAAATGATCAGGGACAGCGAGCGGAAGCTGTTTGATATGGTTTTGGTTTGGAAGCTGGATCGATTTGCCAGGAACCGATACGACAGCGCCCGATACAAGACTCAGCTCAAGAAGAATGGCGTTAAACTGATGTCGGCTACAGAGATCATCTCGGATGGGCCGGAGGGCATTATCTTGGAGTCCGTTCTGGAAGGATATGCCGAATACTATTCAGCAGACCTCTCGGAGAAAGTCATTCGCGGCATGACAGAAAATGCTCTAAAAGGCAAGTTTACCGGTGGAGCGGTTCCGGTTGGATATTGGATTGATGAGAAACAACATTTTCAGGCTGACCCTTTGGTTGCACCACTCATTCATGAGGCCTTCAAAATGTACAACGATGGCTCCACTATGACCGAAGTACGGGACTGGCTGAATGAACACCAGGTTAAAAATCCTCGCGGCGGTCCTATGAGCTACAATACAGTCCAGCATATGCTGAAGAATCGCCGCTATATAGGTGAACTGAAATACCGGGATATCTTGATTCCAGATGCCATTCCACCGATTGTGTCACCGGAACTATTCGAGGATGTGCAAATTAAGATGGCCAAAAATAAAAAGGCCCCTGCCCGGCGTAAGGCAGAGGATGACTATCTTCTGACTACCAAACTGTTCTGCGGTTACTGTGGTTCCTTGATGTTCGGGGAGAGCGGTACCAGCCGTTCCGGGGACGTGCACCGGTACTATAAATGCGCGACAGTTAAAAAGAGAAAGTCCTGTCAAAAGAAGACTGTCCGGAAGCAGTGGCTGGAAGACTTGGTGATTGCAAAAACCAAAGCTCTTATCATGGATGATACCGTGATTGATTCCCTTGTTTCCAGCGTAATGGAGCTGCAAAACAAAGAAAACATTCGTTTGCCCCTCTATGAGAAACAGCTCAGGGAGACGGAAACGGGCATTCAGAATATGCTCAACGCCATCCAGGCTGGCATTCTGACCAGTTCCACCAAAGAACGGCTGGAAACCCTGGAAACGCAGAAGAAAGAGCTGGAAGCCAAGATCGCCGAAGAGCGGCTGGCAAAGCCCAAGCTCAGCGAGGACTGTGTACGGTTCTGGCTGACTCGGTTCCGCAAGCTGGACCTTTCTCAAGAGGAGCAGCGCCAGGCGCTGATTGATACTTTCATCAACGCCATCTACCTGTACGATGACAAAATGCTCATTACCTTCAACTACAAGGAAGGGACGGAGACTGTTTCCTTTGCCCAAGCCACAGAGGCTGTGACAAGGGAAATTGGTTCGGATTTGGATTGCTTAACTGCACCAAGAAAGACCCATACACAATGTGTATGGGTCTTTCTTTATTGCAGACGCCGTTTTCTGCCAGCCGGCAGCGTTCATTTTCAGAAGCTGAGAAGCCTCAAATCATATTGCAAAAAGCAAAAACATCTTTATAATAGAGCTTGTACCCCGGTGTGCGCGGGTACTGTTTTGGGATAAGAAAAGGAAAAAAGAAGCTATGAGTTCATCCGCAAAGTCTCTGACCGAAGGGCCTCTGGCCAAACAGATCCTCCTGGTCAGCCTGCCGCTGGCCCTGTCCAATCTGCTGCAGGTGCTCTTTAATATGTCGGACGTGGCTGTGGTGGGCCGGTTCGCAGGCTCCACGGCCCTCGGCTCGGTAGGCTCCACCAGCATCTTCGTCACCCTGTTCACCGGTTTCCTCATCGGTCTGAGCAACGGCATCAACGTGCTGGTGGCCCGGTTCTACGGTGCGCGCCATGCCGACGATGTGGAGAAGACCGTCCACTCGGCTCTGCTGGTCAGTCTGGCCGCCGGCGTACTGCTCCTGCTCATCGGCCTGCTGGGCTCGCCGGCCCTGCTCCATCTGCTCAACACCAAAGAAGACCTCTACCCCGGCGCTGTGCTCTACCTGCGGGTGTACTTCCTCGGTATGCCGGCGCTGGCTCTTTATAACTACGGCAACGCCATCTTCAGCGCCATTGGCGAGACGAAAAAGCCGCTGTACTACCTGTGCATCGCGGGCGTGCTGAACATCCTGCTCAACCTCTTCTTCGTCATCGTCTGCCATCTGGACGTGGCGGGCGTGGCGCTGGCAAGTGCCATCTCCCAGTGCGTCTCAGCCTTCCTCGTTCTGCGGGCGCTGACCCGCGTGCAGGACTGCTACGCCCTGGACTTCCACAAGATTGCTTTCGACCCTGCCACTACCCAGCGCATCCTCGCGCTGGGCCTGCCCGCCGGGTTCCAGAACGCCGTCTTCGCCATCGCAAACCTCTTCATTCAGGCCGGTGTCAACTCCTTTGACTCCCTCATGGTCAAGGGCAACTCCGCCGCCGCCAACGCCGACAACATGATATACGACGCAATGGCCGCGTTCTATATGGCCTGCGCCAGCTTCATGAGCCAGAACTACGGCGCGGGCAAGCCCGACCGCGTGAAGAAGAGCTACTTCATCGCCCTCGCCTACTCCTTCGGCGTCGGCCTCGTGCTGGGTGGTTCGCTGTTCATCTTCGGGCGGCAGTTCCTCGCCCTCTTCACCACCGAGAGCGCCGTCATCGATGCCGGCATGAAGCGTGTGGGCGTCATGGGCTTTGCCTACTGCATCTCGGCCTTCATGGACTGCACCATCGCGGCCTCCCGCGGTCTGGGCAAGACGGTAGTGCCGACCGTCATCGTCGTCCTCGGCTCCTGCGTGTTCCGGGTCATCTGGGTCTACACCATCTTCGCCCACTTCCATACCATCCCCTCGCTCTACCTGCTCTACCCCTGCTCCTGGACGCTGACCGCCATCGCAGAGATCGTCTACTTCATCCACGCCTACAAGGACAGCATGAAGATATTCACTCAGCCCCAGCCCGCAGAAGCCTGATAAGACACAAAAATGCCATCGCCCCGCGGCGATGGCATTTTTTCGTTACTGATAATCGTGGTTGAGGAACATTGCCTTGATCTGGACGATCTCGTCGTACTCTTCCTGCTCCACCTGAACGTCGGCGTTGACCTCTTTGAGGCGGTTCTTCACAGCCTCGAGAGCCTCGGGCAGGGTGACGGCCCGGCCCTCCTGAAGAGCATCGGTCATCTGCTTGAGCACCACAGGGTGAGCGTAGATGTCCGGCACCGGGAAGTTCCCGCCGGGATAGGCTTTGATGTACTCGGCCATGGCCGCTTCGGCCCTGTCGGCACGCTTCATGATGGCGTTATGGTTGTTGTGGGCCGTCGGCATCATGTTGTAGCTGGAGAAGAGGAAGATGGCCGCAAAGCCGAACAGCGCAAAGTAGATGCCGTAGTTTCCGGTGTGGTTGATGATGCTCTGGATGCCATAGGCCGCAGACACCACGCCGAACAGACTGATGATGAGGGCCACATATTTATACACCGGCTTGCTCTGCAGCTGGGCGCGCTTGCGGCGCTCGGCGGCGCTGAGCTCTTTGGCAAGCTCCGGTTTCCTGGCGAGGTAGTCCGATGCGCGCTTGAGCTGGCCCACGCTCTGCTCTGCCTCCTTCGAGAGCCGGGGCAGCCTCCGGGCGGCTTTCTCGGCCTTCTGGCGGGCAATTTCCGCCTCGCCCGCGGCGCTCAGACGCGGGATGTTGGGCTGTTCTTTCGCCAGAACTTCCAGCAGGGCGTCCACGTCCCGCTCGTCCTTGAAGTTGCACTGCTTCTGCTTGCCGCCGTCGTACTCCACCACGAGGTAAGCCATCGAGGCAAACATCCCCTTACCGGAGAAGCCTCCCTGACTCATGGCCACCCGCTTGAACACGCGGCTGATGCTGCCATAGGGCAGATAATACCGGCGGTCGATGTAGAAGCTGTTGAGATAGAGGGCCTTTTTGCCCACGCCGCAGGGGCCGATCTTTTTGCAGGCTTTCTTATCGGCTTCCAGCGTTGCTTTGTCCAGATGGGCGAGGCCCAGTTGTGCAGGATGAAACAGCATAGAGAATCCCCTTCTTCCATTTCTTTTTCTCATTCTGCCACTCTGAGCCGAAAAAAGCAAGAGGAAGTTTCAGATGACCTTCTGCTCGAGCCATTTTCCCCGGACAAAACGCACCGTAAAGCAGATGGAGCGGAACGCCCAGTCGAGATACATCCCCATCCAGATGCTGAGCAGTCCGCCGCCCATCTTCAGGACCCACAGGTAGCAGAAGCCCACGCGGAACACCCACATGGACACGATGCTGACGGTCATGGTGAAGCTGGCGTCGCCGGCGGAACGGAGGATGTTGGGCAGGGTGAAGCTGGAGGGCCAGAAGAAGAGGGAGACGATGTTGAACCACATCATGACCTCCAGCGCCATGGCCGAAGCCTCCGGCGAGAGGCTGAACCAGGACAGCGCCCAGCGGTCGGCGAAGAAGAAGGCCGACAGATTCATGACCCAGGCACCGCAGTAGGCCACCAGCAGCAGGCGGCGGGCATACCAGACAGCCTGCTCTTTCTCGCCTGCACCGAGGCACTGGCCCACCACCGTGAGCACCGCCATGCCGACGGCGATGGCCGGGATGTTCAGGAAGGTGCTGGTGGTGTTGGCCACGGCATTGGCCGCGATGGCGGCGGTGCCGAGGGTGCTGGTGAGGCTGGCCACCGACAGTTTGCCGATTTGGAACATCCCGTTCTCGATGCCCGCCGGGATGCCCACCCGCAGGATGCGCCGGATGAGCTTTCCGTCCGGCTTCAGGGCCGACAGGCCGGTGACGCGGAGCATACAATCCGGCTTCTGGAGCAGGAAGAGGACGGCACAGCAGGCCACCGCGCGGGAGACGAGGCTGGCCAGCGCCGCGCCCATGACGCCCATCTTGAAGCCAAAGATGAGGATGGCATTGCCGCCGATGTTGACGACATTCATCACAAGGCTGGACATCATGCTGATCTTGCTGTTGCCCTGCGACCGGAAGAGGGCCGCGCCTGCGTTATACAGGCCGATGAAAGGGTAGCTCAGGGCCGACAGCAGGAAATACGTCTCGGCGTACTTCATCACATCGGCGTCGATGGAGCCGAAGATGCCCCGCAGGATGGCGTGGCGCCCCACCACGACCACCGCTGCCACAAGAATGCTGAAGCTGGACATGATGAGCATGATCTGTGCGGCAGCAGCCCGGGCGCTCTTCTCCTCCCGATGGCCGATGTACTGGCTGGCGACCACCGCGCCGCCGGTGGCCAGCGCTGTCATGATCTGTATCATCAGGGTGTTGAAGGTGTCCACAAGGCTCACGCCCGACACCGCCGCCTCGCCCACCGACGACACCATGAGGGTATCGGCCAGGCCGATGGTCACGCTCAGGGCCTGCTCCGCAATGAGCGGCAGCAGCAGGGCCGTCAGCTGCTGGCGGGTAAACAAAGGCTTCGTTTCAAATTTTGTGCTCGTCATTCGCTCCTCCGCGCCGCCCCCGAAGGGGCTTTCTTAAAGTATACAGACTTATCCCTATGATACAGCGTCTTTCCCCAAAAGGCAAGAAGATGTATACAAGAATCTCTCAAAATTTTAAGGCTCCTGCCCCTCTGCGCCACTTTACCCCCATTCCATCTTGTGTTACAATGAAAGCTGCCAGAGGGCTTCCCTTTTCCGCGCCGTGCAGGGACGCGGACAAACCGGCGCTCCGGTATCATGATAAGAAGGACAACCCAAGACCCATAAGGGGGAAGGAATCTATGCCAAAGACAGCTCATAAGGTCGTGGTCATCGGACATCGCAACCCGGACACCGACTCTATCTGCTCTGCCATTGCGTACGCAGAGCTGAAAAATAAGACAAGCTCCCTCGTCTGCGAGGCCCGCCGGGCCGGACGGATGAACCAGGAGACGGAATTCGTGCTCAAGCGGTTCGGCGTCGCGCCGCCCCGGATGTGTACCGACGTCAACCCGAAGATCCGTGATGTGGACTACCGTGAGATGCCCGGCATCCCCGGCTCCACCAGTCTGCGCAAGGCATGGGAGATCATGCGCGACCAGCAGATCGACACCCTGCCCATCACGAGCGCCGACAACGAGCTGGAAGGCATCATCACCGTGAAGGACATCGCCACGGCCAACATGGACGTATTCGACACCGGTGTGCTTGCCACCAGCCGCACCACCTATAAAAATATCCTCGAGACCCTCGGCGGCACCATGGTCGTCGGCGACGAGAACGCTGTCTGCACCACCGGTCATATCAGAATCGGCACTGCCACCCCCGAGATGCTGGAAAACAACGTCGAAAAGGGCGACATCGTCATCCTGACCAACCGCTATGAGAGCCAGCTGTGCGCCATCGAGAAGGAAGCATCCCTCCTCATCATCTGCAACGGCGCCAAGGTGGGCCGCACCATCCAGCGCATCGCCGAGGAGACCGGCGTCGCCATCATGACCGCCCCCTGCGACACCTACGCCGCCGGCAAGCTCATGAGCCAGTGCGCCCCCATCTCCTACTATATGACCCGCGACGACATCATGAAATTCACCCTCGTCACCCCGGTGGCCGACGTCACCCGCGTGATGGCCAAGGTGCGCCACCGCTACTTCCCCATCCTCGACGAGGACGGCAAGTACTGCGGCATGGTCAGCCGCCGCAACATCATCGCCCTGCGCAAGCGCCGCATCATCCTGGTGGACCACAACGAGGCCACCCAGGCCGTGGAGGGCTTCGACCAGGCTGAGATCCTGGAGATCATCGACCACCACCGCATCGGCAGCCTCGAGACCAGCGGCCCGGTCTATTTCCGCAACCAGCCTGTAGGCTGCACCGCCACCATCATCACCCAGATGTACGATGAAAACGGCGTCGAGATACGGCCTCAGATCGCCGGTCTGCTGCTGGCGGCCATCCTCTCGGATACGCTGGTCTTCCGCAGCCCCACCTGCACCCCCGTCGATGTCTCCGCCGCCCACCGCCTCGCCAAGATCGCGGGCGTCGAGATCGACGCCTTTGCCTCCGAGATGTTCGAGGCCGGCGAGAAGCTGGACGGCAAGACCCCGGAGGAAGTCTTCCTGCAGGATTTCAAGGTGTTCATGTGCGGCGACGTCCGCTTCGGCGTGGCGCAGGGCAGCTACATGACCCGCAAGAACCTGAAGGCGGCCCAGCAGCTGCTCGCCCCCTATCTGCCCGAAGCCTGCGGCAAGCAGAACGTGGAGGACCTCTATATGCTGCTGACCGATGTGCCGAAGGAAGAGAGCGTCGTCATCTGCACCGGCCGTCATGCCGGCGAGATGCTGCGCAGCGGCTTCGAAAAGGAGCCGGAGGAAGACGGCAGCTGGGTGCTGCCCGGCGTCATCAGCCGCAAAAAGCAGTTCATCCCCGCCCTGATGAGCGCCTATCAGGAGCTGTAAACAAACACGAAGCCCCCCGGAGTCCTGCAATTCCGGGGGGCTGTTGTGCATCTATCAGGAGTAGTTCCGCCTTGTATTTCAAACGAGTACATTATCGGGGAGTTCTTCTGTATTTAAAGCTATCACAAATTCGTGGAAAATGTGTGTAATTTCAGGAAAAGATTGGAGAAATCCTTTCACACTTTCTTCTTTTTTCAGCAATCTGGTTGACAGAATGCCAAAGTCGTGCTATCATCGAGTTAATCATTGTCAGGCTTTTGTGCGGCATTGCCGCCGGGTCTGGGAATAAGGGAGCGCCGCACGGGCCGGCAAAGGGGTTTCATACCGCTTTGCCGGCCCGTGTTTTTATTTCCCGGCGGGGTGCAAAACCGTGCCATCTGTGGTACAATAGAAGTCGAACTTTACCGATTGAAAGGGGCATACGGATGCAGTTGTTTGAACTGGTCAGCCCGCGGCTGTTCCGGCCGCTGGCGGGGCCGAACCGGGCATTTTATGCAGAGCTGCTGCTCTTGCTGTGGGAGGAGTGCCGCCACACGGCAGATTACAGCATCCTGCGGGCCGAGGCCGTGTCCCGGGCCGAGGATTACTTCGCCGCGCTGGCAAAGCCTCTGGCACTGGACGCCGACGACGCGGGCGATGAGGCCGAGCAGCCCACCCGCGACGCGAGCGATGAGGCCGAGCAGCCCACCCGCGACCCCCACACGCTGGCGCTGGGCTTTCTGCTGCGGCTGCGGCGCACCGGCTGGCTGGCCGAACAGCCCGGCAGCTACGAAGAAGAGCCTGCGTTGGCCTTTGTGCCGGAGGTGACGCCGCTTCTCGAGGCGCTGGAAGAGATCCTGAACCCCCGGGTCGTCACCTACACCGGCAAGCTCTACAAGGCGTGGCAGCTTTTGCAGAACGTGGGCGAAGAGAAGAGCCCCTACGAGAACGTCCTGCGGGAGGTAGCCGGCGACCTTGAGGCGCTGAACAAGTCCCTCCGCGCCCTCAACGCCTCCATCGGCCACTACATCGACCGCCTCACCCGCAACCGCACCCCGCAGGAGGTGCTGGAGCTTTTCGACCAGTACGAAGAAAAGGTGGTGGCGGCCGCCTACCACCGCTTCAAGACCAGCGACAACCTGTTCAACTACCGCGCCTTCCTCGAAGAGGGACTGGACGACTGCGAGACGAACTACCTGCCCCAGCTGGCGCTGGATTACGCCCGGGTGGAGCGCTGCGCCCCGAGCGAGGCCGCTCCCGCCGTCCGCGCCCTCATCCAGAAACAGCGGGACGCCCTCGAAGAGATGAGCACCCTCATCCGGGAGATCGACGCCAGCCACGTCCGCTACCGCAAGCGGGCCGTCCAGCGGGCGCAGTTCCTGCTGCTGAGCGACCGCTCGGCCCAAGGCAGCGTCACCGCCCTGCTGCGGCGGTACGCCGAGAACATCAAAACGCCCGACCAGCTCTTTGAGCCGGACGACGGCCCGCTGGCCGCGCGGCTCAGGCTCTGGCCGGTGCAGGTCTTCGGCGAAAAGCCGCTCTATCCTCCGGCCGCGCCCCGCACCGACGCGCCGCTGGCCCCGGTGCAGGCCGGACAGCTGGACGAGGAGCAGCTTCGCCGGGAGCAGAAGCTCCTGCTGGACTACGCCCGGATGGCCGTCACCGAGGAGAACGTGGACATCCTCGCCCGGCAGGCGCTGGCCGCACGGCCTTCTGTCTCGGCGTCCACCCTCGCCGACGAATACCCGAACGACTTTGCACGCATCATCGGACTGCACACCTACTCCCAGTCGCCGCGCCGCTGTTATGACATCCAGCTCACCGGCGAGTGGGCCACGCGGGGCGGCTTCCGGTTTGAAGAATTTACTCTGACACCCCGCAAGGAGGACGCCGAAGATGACCGAAACGAATAAAATGCTGGAAGAGTGCGCAAATTATCTGCTCAACCACTGCTTTGTGCTGGGCGGCGTGGAGGATCAGCGCGCCAAATATCTTTATGTTCAGGACCACCTCAACGAGGTGCGGGCCGTGTTTGCGCCGCTGGGCTGCTCGGTGGTGCTCTACCCCGCCCCGCTGCAGGCGGCGGCCCTCGTCAACGAGCATGAGGGCAGTCAGGCCCGGCTTCTGAAGTACGAGAGCATCCTGCTCTTAGTTCTGCGCCTGCTCTACCTCCAAAAGCGGGAGAGCCTCTCGGCCAGCGCCGATCAGGTGCTGGTGACGGTGGAAGAGGTACAGGCCGAACTCCAAAAGATGAACCTGCCCCGCCGCCTCGACCAGCCCACGCTGGAAAAGCTGCTGCGCACCCTGCGCCGGTACAATCTGGCCCGGCCGGTGGGACGGCTTTCCGGGCTGGACAGCCGCATCGAAGTATTCCCCACTGTATTGCTTGCTCTGCCGGATTCCGACCTTGCGGACGCTGCCGCCGAGGTGACCCGCACCCGCAGTGAGCTCTCGCTTTATGAGCGGCCGGAGGACGGCACTGCTGCCGTGGAGGTGGAAGAATGATAGAACTGAAACGACTGAAGCTCATCAACTGGCACAACTTTGAGAACGTCACCTTCGACTGCGCCCGGCTGACCTACATGATCGGCGTCAACGCCGTGGGCAAGACCACCATCCTCGACGCCATCCGCTACTGCCTGACCACCAACCGCAGCTTCAACGCTCTCGGCAACAAAAAGAGCGGCCGCACCCTGCAAGGCTCTGTCCACGCCAAGCAGCGCGGCGAGAACGCCTACCGCCGCCCGGGCCGCACGGTGGCATATATCGGTGCCGAGTTCTGGGATACCGTCAAGCGGACCAGCTTCGTCATCGCTGTCCGGGTGGAATCCGAGGGCCCCATGCAGGAGCTTCACCCCGGCGACCAGACCTGGTACATCTCTGAGGACGGCATCACGCTGGAAAAGCTGCCCTTCCTTGATCCACGCACTGGTGCCCCCAGCGCCAAGGAGGACTTCAAACCCGCCGTGGGCCGCCTGTCCTACACCCGCAGCCCCAGCGAGGCCCGGGACCGCATCTGCCGCGCGCTGGGCATTGGCCGCGCGTCCAGCCCGCTGGGCAAAAAGTTCAACGAAGTGTTCCAGATGGGCACCAGCATGGACGAGATCCCCAACTTCCGGGAGTTCCTGTACCAGTACATCCTGCCCCAGCCGGAGCTGGATCTGGAAGCGCTGCAGGGCGACCGGGTGGAGCTGGAAAACCTCCACGCCGTTCTGGCCGAGGCCCAGACCCGTGCCGCCGCGCTGGAACAGATCGTGGCGTATGGCCGGGAAGCTGCTGCCAAAGAGACGGATGCCCTTGTCAACCGGGGCGCGGCCCTGCTGGCCCGCGCCGAAGCGGATGCCGGTGAGGATGCCTCCTGGCAGAGCCATCTGGACGCAGGCCGCCGCCAGCTGGCCGACCTGAACGCAAAATACGAGGCCGCCAAGAACGCCGAAGCCGAAGCCCGCCGGGCCTATCTGGCGGCCCACGGTGCGGCCGGTGACAGCGGCGCGGGCCGGGCGCTGGATGCCCTGACCGAGGAGCTGGCCCGGAAAAAGAGCGCGCTGGATGCAGCAGCCCGGACAAGGAACAGCCTGGAAGCGACTGCGGATACCATCACCGGCCTGCTGACCCAGCTGAACCGCAGCGGCTTTGCGGTGGAGAAGGAGCTCTGGCCCCAGCGTCTGACAGCGGAACATCTCCCCGCCCTGACCGAGGCGCTGGCCCGCATCGAAAAGCCGCTGGAGGAGCAGTATTTCGCTGCCCGGCAGGTTTCGGCGGATCTGGCAAAAGAGCAGGAGGGTCTGCGGGCCGAGCTGAACGCCGTGTCCGGCGGCAAGTGGGTCTACCCCCACGGCGATGCCGCCACCAAAGTGCGGGATGCCGTGAATGCCGAGCTGAAAAGCCGCGGCATGACAGCGGATGCAAAGATCTTCTGTGAGCTGCTGACCGTGGCCGATGAGAGCTGGCAGGACTGTGTGGAAGCCTGCCTGGGTGACCGCCGGTTCGATATCCTTGTGCCACCTGCCCATTATGCCGCCGCCAAGAGCGCCTTTGTGGCGCTGGGCGACCGGGTGGGGCCCATCAGCCTGCTGGATACCCCGGGCATCCGCAAGGCGGACCGCCATGCGGAGACAGCCCCCGCCGACAGCCTTGCCGCCCAGGTCACCAGCGAGAATCCGCTGGCCGCACAGTATGCGGACACCATCCTGCGCCGCATCGTCTGCTGCGACACCCCCGATACGCTGGAGCATTTCCCCGACAGCGCCACCCGGGACCTGCTGCGCCACCATCCCTTCCGGCTGGAACGCCTGCGCAGGCCCCAGCGCTATATCGGCCTGGATGCCCGCAGGGAGCGTGCCGAAGCGCTGGAGGCACAGCTTGCCGCTCAGGCCGACCGCTGCCGCGAAGCCGCCCAGACCGAAAAGACCCTGAAATCTGCCTACGACCAGTACCAGAACGTCCTGCGGGGCCATGCGCTGGAACAGCTGGCTGAACTCTGGGCCAGCCGGGCCGCGCTGGATGCCGCCCGTGCCGACTACGCCGCGCAGGAGCAGAAGCTGGCGGACTGCCGCGAGAACCCCATGCTGCAGCAGCTCTACCGCGAGGAAGAAGCCCGGGAAGCCGCATGGGAAACTGCCCGCAAGGCCGTGGAGCAGGTGGGCGGCGATATCCGCGTCTGCGAAAAGCAGATCGCATCCTGTGAGGCGGAGCAGGGCAAGGCAGTGGAGACCGCTGCACAGAGCAGGGAGGCGGCAGAGGCATTCTTTGCACAGCACCCGCTGCTGGAGCCTCTGGCACAGGAACGCAAAAAGGGCCTGATGACGGGCGGGCGCACGGCCCGTGCCGCCGCACAGACTGCCGAAAAGGCACAGACCAGGCTGGACGATGCCCTGCGATCTTATCTCACTTCCACGCTGGAACCCGCCCAGAGGGATTACAACGAGCACTATGTCTGCGATTATCCGTTGGGTCTGGCCGGGGTGGAGCAGTACCGCGCCCAGCACGACAGCCTTGTCCGGATTGATCTGGAACGCTACGCCGCCCGTCTGGAACAGGCCCAGCGGGACTGCAAGGACC
>ERZ773269.860-NODE-860-length-33575-cov-10.981026_pt1 | contig 33575 bp, 31 predicted proteins | sample MGYA00511958_ERZ773269 | MGnify/ENA primary metagenome ERZ773269 (study PRJEB29015, sample SAMEA2737761) | human gut metagenome | biome: human gut; feature: human-associated habitat; material: faeces | place: China | collected 2012 ... | reverse complement strand
ATACCTTGGTAGCTTAAATAATCAATTTTGTCTAACTTTTTTGTTGCACTTCATTCTCAATCTTGATCGTCGACTTTTTCTCTACAGCCCATATTAAATTAAGAAATTATTTAAAGTAATAAAGAGATTGGGAATACCAATCTCTTTATTACTACTATTCAGCATCTTCTGGTAGCTGACCAGCTTCATAGATATCCGCAACATCATCATTAGCAGTTAATTCGTCAATAAGGTGATTATATTGCTTAACCTTATCTTCTGGAACTGCAGTCCGGTTTTGTGGAATCATGGTTACTTCAGCAGTATCTAACTCGTAACCCTTTTCTTGCAAGGCATCACGAACACTAGTCATATTACTTGGATCTGTGAAGATTTGGAACTTTTCGTCAGTTGCCTTCATGTCATCTGCACCCGCATCAAGTGCATCCATTAACATATCATCTTCACTCTTATCAAGACCATCACGAAGGACTTCAATTAATCCTTTCCGGTCAAACATGTATGAAACTGAACCGCTAGCGCCAAGTGAACCGCCTGCATGGGTAAATGCTGAACGTACCGCTGAAGCAGTCCGGTTCTTGTTATCAGTCAAGGCAGATACCATTACGGCAACACCACCTGGAGCGTAACCTTCATAGGTAACTTCTTCAAACTTCGCGCCACCAATACCAGAAGCCTTAGCAATTGCCCGATCAATGTTCTTCTTTGGCATGTTAGCAGCGTGGGCCTTATCAATTACCAAACGTAATTGAGCGTTGTTCGCTGGATCAGGGTCACCTGCTTTAGCTGCTTGGTATAAGTCACGTGAAATCTTTTGGAAAATCTTACCACGCTTAGCATCTTGGGCGTTTTTCCGTCCCTGAATGTTATGCCATTTTGAATGTCCTGACATTACTGACTCCTCTTTTCTTAATTAATGTGATAAACAGGTAGATTTTAGCAGATCTCCTTCTGAAATTCAAGGCCACCGTCTTTTTAGGACTCCCCTAACTATTCGCCAACCAAATAAAATAACCGTGAATATTAGGATAACTAACCAAGAACTAATTGCTTGAGAATGGAAATCCGTCCCTAATTGAGCTGTAAAGGAGCTAAAATCTGGATAATTACTACCGATCTGGTTGATAAGTGCTCCCAGACCAAGGATTAAAGCATAAGTAATTAACGAACTCCACAAGCCAACCCACGAAAACGAGCGAATAAAATACTTCCTCAAAACCGCAACTAGGGCCATAATTCCTAAGCCGATTACGGAAATTAAGGCAATTACATGATCAACCGTTTTAGCAATTGAGATCACACTAGTAAATTGCTTAACCTGTGAAGTATTTAACTGACTATTAATTGCATTCGCAACTTCATCGCTAACACCAGCGGTCATTGAATCAGTAACCTCAGCAGATATTCCATACCTTGCAGCTGTTTGTGAGGCTGAGTTGCCAACATTATTTATTACTGGTTGCAAGTTAAGGTTAATCTCTTTTCCTGAATAAACCTGATCAACAGCTTGAGTAACAAGTTTATTTGCTTCCTTATCGGATAAAGCCGTCGTTGATATTCCATACTGCGATAGGTTACTGTTCACGGTTTCCATTACCGTTGAGGATAAGTTTGAGCGAGAAATTTCGTGGTTAACAAACCGCGCATTCAGGAGTGTTTGGTTTAAAATTAACGAAAGCATTAACAAGACAACTAAAATTGTCCCCCAAACAATCACTAGCGGATGACGGTGTGGCTGTTCCGAACCACTACTTAGCGATTTTTGCTGTTTACGCCGAATTGCACTTCGCGTTTCCACGATCTTATTAACCCCGTCGCGTGGATTGCCGTTCAATAATTCCGTGATCAAGAATTACATCGTCAGTGTCACTAACCTCGCCATCCATCATTTTCGTTAAGAGGCGCATTGAAATTGCACCAATATCATAAAGGGGTTGTGTAATCGAAGTTAAAGTTGGCCGAGTGATCTTGGCATATGTTGTATCATTCGAGGTAACAATTTCAAAATCATCGGGAACTTTAACCCCATTATCAGTTAAGCCATTTAAGAGCCCGGCAGCTAAATCATCATCACTAACGTAAGCAGCTTTAATTCCCTGCTCAATTAAGTGATCAGCTTGTTGATAAGCACGATTATAATCACCGTTTGTTTCAATTACGTATTTAGATTCAAATGGGATCCCATGTTCTGCCAATGCCTCTTTATATCCGGCCAACCGGTACTTAGAGTTAATTGAGTAGTCAAGGGAACTAACAACAAAGGCAACTCGATCATCGTTATGATCTAACAGATAGTTTGTTGCTTCTTTAGCAGCGTTCTGGTAGTCAATCCGAACTGTAGCAAGCTTATCATCGTTAACAATAGAGCCAGCAACAACTACCGGAGTATTAGAAGCTGCAAATTCTTGCTGTAACTCAGCAGACATATCATGACCCATGAAGATAATCCCATCAACCTGCTTTGCAAGCAAGCCACGAGCAACCTTTAGAATCTTATCGTCGTTAAAGTCTGAATTAGTTAAGATAATATTGTACTTGTACATGGTTGCAATATCATCAATTCCTAAGGCAAGTTCGGCAAAGTAGGGGTTAGTAACACTAGGAATGATTACCCCAACCGTTGTTGTCTTCTTTGAAGCTAAACCACGAGCAACGGCATTAGGCCGATAGTTTAACTTTTTAATAACATCAAGAACCTTTTGACGAGTTTCCGGCTTAACGTTTGGGTTCCCATTTACCACCCGTGAAACGGTAGCCATTGAGACTCGTGCTTCTCGCGCTACAGTATAAATGGTAACTGCTTGTTTCTCCATATTGATAGCCCTTTCTTTACTGTTTTTATTTGTTTTCATATTTTTTCATAACCACATTAATATAGCAGATCAATATTCTTTTGGCAAACGTTATCATAAAAAAATTTTAAAATCTCAATTAATTAATTATGCAGAATTATCAGATCTAAAAAGGCCGACAACATCACTTCTTGATATCATCAGTCTTAATCACCTTTATTGCTAATTAATTCTTCGTTAAATTTAAAAGCCACTGGCTAATCCTTATCAGTTTTACTTTCTTCAGCTGAGGCATCCTTAGAATCTTGAGTGTCTGGTTTAGCTGCTGCATCGGTCTGGCTTGTAGCATCAATGATAATATCAGGATCGGCGCTTTTAGCAAGTTGTTGCCGAATTTCTGCCGTTTCCTTATCAAAATCATCATTGGTAAAGTGATCAACTACGTGGTTTGCCTTGCTCTTAACCTTATCTGCTGTCTTGCTAAAACGACTGCTTAAATCATCTAACTTTTCACTTGCGTCATGTTCAGCTAGCTTCTCATCAATAATATCAAGAGCATTTAATGCATAGTCAGTGGAAGCGTCAGCAACTTCATTTACATATGAATTAACATTTTTCTTAATATCATTCTTTTGCTTATCAGATAAACACTTCCATACAACATAAGTAGCGGCACCACCAAGGATGGTTCCTAATAATAAATTCTTACTCATTATTCATCCATCTCCTTTGCCTTTTTTGTTTGTCGGTGTTGACGTATTTTTCGCCATGCGCTCATGGCAACAGCTTGAGTTGCCAATTTAGTAAGTCCAGAAAATTTACTTTGGCGTTCTTCATGACGTTCAACAAAGTTATTAACCGCTTCGTTAACATTTGAAACGCTTTGACCAACATCAGCAACTGCTTTCACTGCCGGATCAAGTTCAATAGATTTCTTATTCAAATCTTCCAATAAACTATTAGTATTTCCTAGCAGCTTTTCGGTTTCTTTGCTCAAAGTATCAACATCATCCGATAAGACTTTAACTGATTCATTAGTCTCCTTAAGAACTTTACTTACTCGACTAAGTGAAATGCAAGCAAAAATAACCAAAATAACAAATGCAATTGCTGCAATAAGACCAGCTAATTCACCAATTGTCATTATTTATCCCCTTCCTATCAAGAAATCTCGATAATTCTACCCACATTAGTAGAATAGCATACCTAACTCCCATTCGACAATTGATCCAATGGCTTGTACAATAAAATAAGTCTTTTTAAGGAGGAAAATAATGAATTCGGTGCTTAACAAGCAAGTCCAACAAGTTACTAAAGTTTTTACTGATTTATCATGGCATGAAATTTCACAACATTTTTTCAGTCGATTACTCTTAATCGTGGTTACCCTTTTATTATTTTGTGTCCTACTCTGGTTAGGACGGTTAATTATCGATCACTTATTCGTTGAATCAAACCATGTTAAATTTCTCCAATCAAGTAACCGGGTTGCTACTATCCATGCCCTTACCCTAAACATCTATCGTTATACCTGTTACTTTTTTCTACTCTACGCCATTTTATCGGAAATTGGTGTTCCAGTCGGGACATTAATTGCTGGAGCCGGAATCTTTAGTATTGCTTTAGGGCTAGGTGCTCAAGGATTTGTCAGTGATATGGTTACCGGTTTCTTCATTCTTTTAGAACAGCAGCTAGACGTTGGTGATGTTGTAAAGGTTGATTCAATCAAAGGAACAGTCACCGCGCTCGGGCTTCGGACGACCCAAATTACAAGTAGTGATGGAACACTTAACTACATTCCAAATCGAAATATTACAACCGTGCAAAATTTTTCACGAAATAACATGGTTGCTAACGTTGATATTCGTATTTCTGCTAAGGCACCATTAGAAAAAATTGCTGAAATTATTAGTGCAGAAAACAAAAAGTTGGTGGCCACCATCCCTGAGCTTCGTTCTACACCGGTAATTGTTGGTCCCGTTAATGTCGGTGGTCAACTAGTTTTTCGTGTTACAATTACCACTCAAAACGGTGTTCAGGATAAAATTGCTAGCCGCTTTCTTTCAGATTACTTAAAGGCATTACGAAAAAACAAAATTCCACTAGGCTGGGTTAATGATTCTAATCCAAATCCAAATAACTAAAGATAATGCAATAGGTCTCTAAAGTGAATTATCTTAAATTGTTAGGTTTGTCTAACAATTTTAAGGTATTTCAAACTCTAGAGACCTATTTTGCGCTCTCTTCTTTTCCAAATATTACTATTTATTATCCAACTGTTTTTTGGACATAACCTCATAGTTTTTTCCAAATTCATGCAAGGTATAACTAACTGCCTTTAATAATTCTCGCCGTGTTACAATCCCACAAAACTGATCTTGGCGATCAACAACCGCCAAAAATGACTGATCAATCATTAAACGAAGGTTTTCTTCAACATCAAACGGATCCTGAATTACAGGGGTATTAGTTTGCATTACGTCGGCAACCGTTAATTCATTCAGCTTATTAACGTTAATTTGCTCCGTTTCTAACAGCCGATCAGTAATCATTGCTAAAGACAGCTGACCACGATAATGATTTTCATTATCAACCACGATAATCTTCGCATAACGATCCTTCGTCAATACTAAGAATGCATGATCAAGACTGTTATTAACGTTCACCGTTGCTACCAAACTTGCAGGAATCATAAATTTCCCCCGACGCTGAAGTAGTAACTTTTGGAGATGTTCTTCAATCATTAACTAGCCCACCCTTCATCTTTAATTAATTTCAGGAACGATTAAATTCAAAATGTAATTCAGAAATTGGCGAACAATTACGGTTATAGTAATCAACAACAAATTGCTTCTTTGTAATCCCTACAATTGCAAATGTGCCCCCAATTCGTGAGTATTCACCAAGAGGAAGACTAATGCTCCCAGGATTAATGAAGAGGGTTCCTGCATCCATTGAGACCGCTAACTGGTGAGTATGACCATAACAAACTACTTGTACACCAAGTGACTGGGCTTTAAGCATTAGCGGTGTTAATGAATAATTAACCCGATCGCGATCACCATGAACAACTAGGAATTTAACGTCTTTAACCGTCAAAGTTAGCTGTGGCGGGTAATTTAACCCCCAATCATTATTTCCCTTAACTGCCTGAAAATGGGTCATCTCGGTAGAATCATTTGGTAATTCAGAATCACCGCAATGGATTAGAACATCAACCTGCTTAGCAAACTGATCCTGGATATCCTTCAAGATTTTTTGATCACCATGATTATCGCTAACAATTAGTGCCTTCATTATTTATTCCACCATTCTGCAAAATGTTGAAGAAATTCTTCTAACGCCTGTCCACGATGACTAATCGAATTTTTCTGTTCAGCAGTTAGTTCTGCCATCGAACAATCAAATTTTTCGACATAGAATAATGGATCATAACCGAAACCATTTTTGCCACGGGGACTTGTTAAGATTCGTCCGTCAACTCGACCATTAGCAACTAACTTAGCACCATCTGGTTTTAAAGCAACAATCGTAGTATGAAAGTGAGCTGTCCGCTTCATTGGAGGTACTCCTGCTAATTCACGAAGCAACTTTTCATTATTTGCTTGATCATCATGGTCACCAGCATAACGAGCTGAATGAACTCCTGGAGCACCATTCAGCACATCAACTACTAGCCCTGAATCATCCGCCATTACAGGGACGCCCAGCCTTGCCATCACAGTTTGTGCCTTAATTGTGGCATTTTCTAAAAAGGTTGTCCCATTTTCATTGATCTTAATCGGTACTGAAAAATCAGCTAGCGTTTTCACATCAATGTTGTAGGGAGCAAACATTTCACGATATTCACGTGCTTTTCCTTGATTTTTAGTTGCGATTACTAGGGAATCCATTAATTGTCTCCTTCTAAATTCAAATTATTACAACTATCATATTGACCATGCAACCACTTATCCGCACCAGCAATCAAATCATTACGGTCTCCAGTAGAATAGAGCTGATAGCTGGCAGCTTGTTGTGCCAATCGGTGCTCGGTGGTTAATAATTTTTTTACTTGATTAACTGTTTCTAGTGCGGGATCGATTAGCCTTACTTTGTTCCCCATTTTTTGATTAATCTCATGGGTAAGAAATGGAAAGTGAGTACACCCTAAGATTAACGCATCTACTGGTTCCTGATCAAAGGATGCTAATTGTTGATCTACTGTTTTCTGTGCTTCCACGGTTCCGGTCTTACCGTGCTCAACAATTGCTACTAACGGTTGTGTTGCTTTACTAATCACCTTAACGTGAGGATCAAGTTTCTGTAACTCACGTACATACGCACCATCTTTAGTAGTTGACTCAGTTGCGATAACACCAATCCGTTTTGCTTTACTTTCAATTGCAGCGGTTGCTCCAGGATTAATTACGCCAATAACTGGAATTGGCAACTCTTTTTGTACCGTTGATAAAGCAGCTGCCGTGGCGGTGTTACAGGCAATTACCATTAATTTTACTGGCTGTGCTGCTAAAAAACGGCCAATTCTTAAAACAAGTTGGCGAACAAGCTCTTGTGGTTTAGTACCGTAAGGAAAATGCCCTTCATCCCCAACAAAAATAACAGATTCATTTGGAAGTTCTTGTTGAATGACCCGGACAACGGAAAGCCCTCCTAATCCTGAATCCATAACCCCGATTGGTCGATTATCCATTTTATGCACCTCATTCTTTAGAAATCCTTGAAACTATATTATTTAATTTTCTCAAATCTTTTGCAAGTTTTCGAGTAAAATCACCGTCTTTTCCCTAATTATTCAGTATAATAGTAGTGATTTATCAAAAGGAGTATTAATCAATGAGCCAAAAGTTATATGATTCACTGCTAAATAGTCACAGGGGACTAATGAACGGAAGTCTTCGCGATGTTATTCTCCCCGCAATTCTTGGTAAAGAAACCGATGAAATGCTTTACTGGATTGGAAAAGATGTTGCCAGGCAATTCCCCGTTGGCTCGCTTGAGGACCTGCAACTAATCACCAGACAATTGGGATTCGGTGAACTATCGCTACAAAAGAAAACCACTACTAGTCAACAATGGAAACTAAGCGGTCCCATTGTTCAAGAGCGGATCAAGCAAAATGGCGAACAGACATCCTTTGGTCTTGAAATTGGATTCATCGCCCAAGAAATTGAGTTCCAATTAATGACCGTTGCTGAAGCTGAACTTAGTGAGCGAAAAAAGGACTGTATCTTCATCGAAGTCAAAAACGATCCACAAAATAAAGCTGATAGTGAACGAACAGAATTAATAACGTTCCTTGATCTTCACAATCATCAATCCGCAAACGATAAGAAGCAGGATAATTAAAAGCTAAAGAAAGTCGGCTGAGAAAAAGGAAAATCTTTTCTCAGCCGACTTCTTATTATTTTTCGGACTTACCGAGTTTAATCACGGAAATTCGAATAGACTTATTTAGGAATGGGTAAGCAAAAAACTTCTTTAAATGAATACTTCACTTAAGCATTCTCATATTGTTCAAGCAATTGCTTCAATTGCTCCTTTGAATGATAACCCACTACTTTATCCACTACCTTACCATCTTTCTTAATCAGCAAGGTTGGAATACTCATAATTTGAAACTCTTGAGGTACCTGACGATTTTGATCAACATCCATCTTCGTAAAGTGAACATTTGGCATTTCTGCAGATAAGTTTTTAATTACTGGTGACTGCATCCGACATGGGCCGCACCAAGTTGCCCAAAAATCAGTCAAGCTTACACCAGTAGAAGTATCTTGTTCAAAGGTTTGATCCGTTGTTACTTTAACAGTCATATCAAATTCCTCCTCGATTGATTTACTCATAGTGTATCAAACTCTTACGATCTTGTCAGATAATATGCTTACTTTTTAGAAGTATTTATAAATTAACAATTGTTGCTCCATCACCGCCATTATTTGGTGCCGCATAATCAAACGATTTTACCCGCGGATTGGACCGAAGATACTCCTGAGTTCCCTTCCGTAAAGCACCGGTTCCTTTACCATGGATGATTGTTACGCTTGAAAGGTTATTCAATAATGCGTGATCGATAAAAGCAGATAATTCACTCATTGCCTGTTCATAGCGATGACCACGAAGATCTAACCGCGCACTGGTCTGTCGAGTTTGGGTTGTCCTAACTCCAGAGCTAACCTTTTCCTTTGCCCGTTCTTCTTTTCGTAACTGCTTATGGCTAATTTTTTCAAGATCATTCTCGTCAATTTCCATCCGAAGAATTCCAATTTGAACTTCCCACTTATGCTTACCACGTTTCGACAGTAGTTCGCCCTGTTGACCATAAGATTTAACAAGGACTGCATCCCCAACGCGAAGATCGTGCTTCTCCTTTGCTCTTCGCAGTACTGCATTTTTCTTCAAACGCGGATCTTCACGGTGAAGGGCATTTAATGCTCCTTGTGCATCAATTAATTCATTTTCCTTAACATTTCCGGCTTGACTAATTTCTAACTGACGCAGGTGGTGGATAATCCGGTCAGCTTTCTTCTTAGCCACTGATACTTCGTGATTAGCTTCATTCCGCGCTTTTGCCAATAGCGAATCGCGTTGTTCGTTAAATCGCTCTAACTTAGTTGTTAAATCGGTTTGCTTTTTACGGTTAGCTACTAATAGTTTCTCTAACCGTTCCTTTTCTTCACGAGCAGCTTTCCGTTGTTCAACTAACTCCCCAATCATTTGGTTAAGATCCTGACTATCTTCACTCACTAGGGACTTAGATTCATCAATGATCATTTGATTAATTCCTAGCCGTTGAGCAATTTCAATCCCGTTTGAGCGCCCAGGAATACCTAGAAGAAGGTGATAGGTTGGCTTAAGGGTCTCCTGATCAAATTCCATACTAGCATTAATTGTTTCCGGACGATCATAGCCATAAACCTTTAACTCTGGATAGTGAGTCGTGATCACTACGGTACTCCCCTTACTTGCAATATAGTCAAGAATGGACATTGCAAGAGCGGCCCCTTCCTTAGGATCAGTTCCGGCACCTAGTTCATCAAGAAGAACTAAACTTCGACTAGTAATTCGTTCAAGAATCGACTTCACGTTCTCCATATGACCGGAAAACGTACTCAGGTTTTGTTCAAGCGATTGCTCATCACCAATGTCCGCATAGATATTATCGAAGACCGCAATCGTACTTCCCTCTTGGGCTGGAATGAACAGCCCTGCCTGACCCATCATTTGAATCAAGCCAAAAGTTTTAAGGGTAATTGTCTTCCCACCAGTATTTGGTCCGGTAATTACAATTGACTGGTATTCGTCCCCGATTTTAATATCATTAGCAACAACTTTTTGCGGATCAATTAAAGGATGTCGAGCCTGACGAATAATTACCTGATTATCCGTACTGAGTAATGGCAAACTATCCTTATGGTCGCGGGCAAAACGAGCCTTAGCATTGATAAAGTCAAGGTGCCCCAAGATTTTTGCATTTGCAGCAATCTCGCTTCGGTATGGGGAAATAAGAGCTGATAACTCCGCTAATACTTCTAAAATGGCCTGTTTTTCCTCTATTTGAGCCTGACGCAGCCGGTTATTATACTCAACAACTGCGGCCGGTTCAATATATAATGTTTGCCCACTTGCACTTTGGTCATGAACGACACCGCCAAACTTGTTCCGGTAACGTGCTAATACTGGGACAACATATCGATCATTCCGGACAGTTACAATTGCATCACTCAAATACTTGGCATTTTTCCCTTGGGTAAACCGTTCCATCCGTTGGTGGATCTCTGCTTCAGTCTTGCTAATCAGTTGCCGAATCCCATGAAGTTTGGTTGAGGCTTCGTCTGTGACTCGACCATCAGGATCAATTGATTGAATTAACCGTTTGGTAATTGTTGGAATTGTTATTAGTTGCTGAACAGATTCATTAATTACTCGTAATTCAATTTTTTGTTGTTCCTTAAACTCAGCAAAGAAGTTTTTGACACTCATACTAGTCTGAAGGACCTTAGTAATTTGCGCAAGTTCGGTTCCGTTTAAATTGGCATTGATTCGTAACCGTTTTAACTGAGGCTGAATATTTTTTAATTTTGGAATAGGAATACTACCCGTTAAGCGTAAGATATCAGCACCATCGGTTGTTTCATCTAACCAATACTGAATTTGATCATGATCGGCTGATGGTGTTAACGTTGATAGTTCGTGTTTACCTGCTGCTGAGACCAGATAGCGTCCCAGCTCATGCTTAACCTGATCAAATTCCATTGTTGAAATTGTTTTTTGATCCACTTTTCTTTCCTTTCTAACCTAAAAAATTAATAAGTGTCTGCGTCAAAAATGGTGTCTCCTTAATCATTAGTTGAGCAATTTCCGAATTTGCTAACTGAACTTGCCACCAACCAACGGGACATAACTGAAAAACCATTAGTAAAATAAAAATAATTACATAGCAAATAATAAAATCTAATATTGCACCAATCCAGCGATCAACTGTTCCTAAAATCGGTAGCTTTGCAAACCATTTTAACCGTCGTAACAAGAGTCGAATAACTATCATTAAGATAATAAAACAGCTAGTAAAAGCGATCCCCCGATAAAAGAATTGGCTAAGGTTTAAACTCGCCAGGACTTCTCCCGAAATTGTTGTCCCATGATTAATTTCAGGAAAAAAGTTTGTCAACCAGTCGCCAATTACTGGTGCTAAAAACTTAGCACCAAAATAACTAATAAAGAACGTTAATCCCGTAATAATCATTGACAGTAAGCCATTTCGATAGCCACGAATAATGCTAACTATCAGTAGTAATAAAATAATTGTTGAAAGAATCAATCGTCAATCCCCCGTTAAAGGTAATCAAGAGGCCAAATGCTATGATATTTCTTCTATTCCATAGATAAAAAACGAAGCTATGAACAGTAACTGTCACGCTTCTAATGCTTCCCCTCTAAGCAAGATCAAAATTTAAGATATTTAAGATCGAAAAAAGACCAGGTTACCACCCAGCCCTTTATAGAATACAGTTAGCTTTAAGCCTTAAAGTTTCCATCATTATCCAAGAAAGTATTTAAAACTTCTTCAACCATATCCCATTCTTTATCGTCTTCAATCGGTACCAAGTCTTCACCATCACCATCTTGGTTATCAGCAATGATATAGGCCTGAATATCTACTGAATCATCATTTTCTTGTTCAGCTGGATAAATAAAAATATATGATTTTCCCCAATCATCTGAATCAAACGTAAACAATTCCTTAAAAAGCTGTTCATTACCGTTCTCATCAACTAGAGTGATCATTTGGTCATCTGTATTTTGTTGCTTACTCATTAATCTTTACCTCATTTCAATACTTGGACAAGTTTGCCGTGTCGATCTAAGTAACTTTGCAAAATAAAGGTGGCAGCCACTTCATCAATTACCTTCTTCTGCTTAGCCCGCGAAATATCAGCCTCTTCAACTAACATCCGGTGAGCCTCCACTGTTGTTAACCGTTCATCCTGAAAATCAACCGGAATTGATGGAAAACGCTTCTTGAGCAATTCACCATAATGGTGCGAAGCCTCGACACGGGGACCTTCAGTGTTATTCATATTTTTCGGTAAACCAACAACAAATCCCGCAACTTGCTTTTGCTTAACGATTTCAGCAACCCGATCAATTCCGAAGATTTCTTCATCTTCATTAATAGGGATAATTTCAACTGCTTGAGCGGTCCAGCCAAGGGGATCACTAACCGCAATTCCAACAGTTTTCGAACCAACATCTAATCCTAATAACCTCATTTGGTTTCCCCATTATTTTTAAGATATGACCGTACTAACTCCTCAATAATTTCATCACGTTCATGCTGACGAATAAGGTTCCGCGCATCATTTAACCGTGGAATATAAGCTGGATCACCTGAAAGAAGGTAACCAACAATTTGGTTAATGGGATTATATCCCTTTTCTTCTAGTGCTTCATAAACAGTTTTTAATGTTTGTTTGATATCTTCTTGACCATTTTGACCAAAATCAAAAAACATCGTCTTATCATTATTCCCTGACACACTTGTCACCTCCAGTGACTATTCATAGTTCAATTTTACTATAATCATTGGTAAATCACAATTCACTCGCTCGAAAAATAAAGGGAGCAACCATCCAAAGTCATTCCTGGCTTTTTAATGGTCACTCTCTCTTAAAGTTAACTGTAGCCTATTAACAAGTATTAATGAAGGCTTCAGTTACCTATTTAATTATTCAGATAATCAGCTGCTTGCTTAAGGGCGTCTTGGATTCCCTCTGGCTTCTTTCCACCTGCTTGTGCAAGGTTTGGTCGTCCACCACCGCCCCCGTTAATAGCAGGAGCAATTGCTTTAATTAAATCACCGGCCTTTAAGCCGTCCTTAACCTTGTCATCACTAACAGCAACTAATAAATTAGCTTTACCATCATTAGCGGTTCCTAAGACAAGAACATCTGAAAGGCTCTTTGCCCGCCAACTATCAGCTAATTGACGAAGCTGACCCATACCAGCTACCTGAACTTCAGCAGCGATTAAACTACCATTAGCCGTCTTCTGAACATTTTCGAAGACATTGTTAGCTTGTTGAGCAGCAATTTTAGCTTGAAGTGCAGTGCTTTGCTTTTGCGCATCTTTAAGCTCACTTTGCAAAGCTTCAACTTGGTGAGGAACTTCCTTAATTTGGGCAACCTTCAAATCAGTAGCCACCTTATTAAGAAGGTCGTCCCGATCCTGGAGGAAGTTAAAGGCATCGCTTGAAGTTACCGCTTCAATTCGCCGTACTCCAGCACCAACACCTCCTTCAGAAACGATCTTAAAGAGGCCAAGCTCGTTCGTATTCTTAACGTGATCACCACCACAGAATTCAGTGTTGTAATCACCAATCTTAACAACCCGAACCTTATCACCGTACTTATCAGAGAAGAGGGCGATCGCTCCCATTTCCTTAGCAGAATCAATATCGGTCTCAACAGTTTTAACCGGAATTTCCTTCCAGATTTGTTCATTAACCATTTGTTCAACTGCCTTTAGATCCTTAGCGGTAACTTGACCAAAGTGGTTAAAGTCAAAACGAAGGTAATGTTCTTCAACTAGGGAACCGGCTTGTTGAGTATGACCACCAAGAACATTCCGCAATGCTTGATCAAGCAAGTGTGTAGCAGTATGGTTCTTTTCGATCTTTAAGTGACGAATCCGGTCAACAACTAATTTGTAACGGGCACCCTTTTTCAATGGAGCATTTAATTCAACTCGGTGAAGATTTTGTTGGTTAGGAGCATGTTGAACATCAACAACCCGACCAACTTTCTTTCCATAATTGTCAATAATGTCACCAGTATCAGCAACTTGTCCACCCATCTCAGCATAGAACGGAGTTACATCAAAGATTACTTCAATGTTCTTATCACCCGGTTGCGCATCGTCAGCCTGTTTGCCATCATGAGCCAACCCAATTACCTTAGCATCATCAACAGTTAAATCAGTGTAGCCAACATAACGACTTGCTTCCTTAAAGTCTGTCCACAGATCCGTTTGAACACCCATTCCGTTATCCATATCACGAGCATTCCGTGCCCGATTTTGCTGTTCAGTCATTGCAGCTTGGAAACCATCTTCATCAACTGTTAAGCCCTCATCGCTTGCATATTCCTTAGTAAGTTCGATTGGGAAGCCATAAGTATCATAAAGTTTGAAGGCAGTCCGGCCGTCAATTTCATTGCTGCCATCTTTCTTGGCATTTGCGATCACGTTGTTCAAAAGGTTTAGTCCACCGTTTAACGTTGCACTGAAACGATCCTCTTCAGACTTGATTACTGATGCAATGTAGTCAGCATTTTCTAGTACATCTGGATAGTAGTCTTCCATGATCTTACCAACGGTTGGCACCATCTTAGCAAGGGATGGTTCATCAATTCCCAGCTTCTTTCCAGCAACAACTGCTCGCCGAAGAAGCCGTCGAATAACGTAGCCTCGACCAACATTCGAAGGAAGTGCACCATCACTAATAGCAAAGGTAATGGTCCGAATATGATCAGCAATGATCTTGAACTGAATATCATCTTCCTTGCTTTCGCCATACTTTTTACTACCGCTAAACTTTTCAGTTTGCTTGATCAATGGCATAAAGAGGTCAGTTTCAAAGTTAGTTGGCGCGTTTTCAAAAATTGAAACAACCCGTTCAAGTCCCATCCCGGTATCAATGTTCTTATGTGGAAGTGGTTCATAGGTGTCTTCAGGAGTGTGGTTAAATTGACTGAACACGATGTTCCAAATTTCAAGGTACCGTTCGTTTTCGCCACCCGGATAATTTTCAGGATCGTCGTCAGCCAAATTGTTAAATTCTTGACCACGGTCGTAGAAGATTTCGGTATCTGGACCAGAAGGACCCTGACCAATATCCCAGAAGTTATCTTCATCAGGAATAAGGTGATCCTTTGCCACACCAACTTCACGCCACTTGTTATAAGCATCATGATCCTTTGGGTAGTATGTAATATAAAGCCGTTCTGGGTCAAAGCCAAACCAGTCATCACTCGTTAGTAATTCCCAGGCCCATGGAATAACTTCATTCTTGAAATAATCACCAACTGAAAAGTTACCGAGCATTTCAAACATCGTATGGTGCCGCGCAGTCTTCCCAACATTTTCAATATCATTGGTCCGAATACTCTTTTGTGAACTAGTCATTCGGGGATTTTCAGGAACAACCTTACCATCAAAGTACTTCTTCATCGTTGCAACACCAGAGTTAATCCATAATAAGGTTGGATCATTAACCGGCACAAGGGAAGCACTTGGCATAATCTTGTGACCATGTTCTTCAAAGAACTTCAAGTACATTCGTCGTACTTGGGCACTGTTCAGCTTCTTTAACTGCTTCATAATATCTCCCTTTCAAAAACAAAATCCATCCCTGCTTTCAGAGACGCCGAACAGACGCGGTACCACTCTGATTGCAACGATGGATTTCGTTAACCTCTTATTTCTTACTTAAAAGTAAGTTTAATATTAAATTTTCTGAATGGGTAGCATTAACTAAAACCGCATCAACTGTCACACCACCCCAGTTGTCTCTGGAATGCAGGCTTTGGCTAATATGTCCCAGACGAGTCATATTATAACGAATAATAATCGCAAAATCAACGGCTATTTCGTTCGCGACGATGTTGCCGTTGTCGTGCTCGTTTAGCTTTCCGGATTTTATGTCTTAATTCTTGTTTTTTCTTTTGCTGCTCATCCTCACGAATTGCCCGCTTAATTCGTTTTTTATAACCCGGCTTAACCTTCTTCTTTGTCTTCTTCACAAAGCCCTTCATTGAAGGATCAAGTTTTGCTTGGCGGCGACTATAATTTTGCCGACGGTTACGATCATGAGTTGTAACAATTCGACCATGACGAATTTCTTTTGGTACAAACTTAATTCCGCGTTCTTCCAATTTAGCAATTAATTCATCCTCAGAAGGAGCATAAAGGGTAATTGCTGTTCCCGGCATCCCGTTTCGACCAGTCCGGCCAACACGGTGAATAAAGTATTCCAAGTCGCTTGGAATATCATCGTTAATTACCAAAGAAACCCCATCAATATCGATTCCCCGTGCTGCTAAATCTGTTGCAACAACATATTGAAAGTCAAGATCACGAATCTGACGCATCGTTCTCTTCCGCCGACGCGCTTCTAAGCCACCATGAATTAAGGCAACCTTCAATCCCTGCTCACCTAAATACGTAGCCAGCTCAATTGCCCGCTCTTTAGTATTCGCAAAAACCAATGCTAAGTAAGGTTCGCCCATTGTCAGTAATTGGTATATTAACTGGTTTTTATCCCGACCTTTAGTCGACATTAACCAGTTTTTAACGTCAGGATTAATTACGGTCTCTGTTGGGATTTCCTCCATTACCGGATTTTCCATATATTTTTTCAAAAATGGTCGCAATTTTTGCGGTATCGTAGCAGAAAAGACCATCATCTGAAGATCATCAGGAAAATGACTAGCAATTTGATCAACTTGATCCAGAAATCCCATATCAAGTGTCATATCTGCTTCATCAACAACAAACTTAGTTGCGGTATGAATATCAAGTGCTTGACTCTTGATCAAGTCTAATACTCGTCCTGGAGTTCCAATTACTAATTGTGGTTGCTGACGCTTCAGTTGCTCAATCTGGTGTTGCTTATCAGTTCCACCAACATAATTATGAATTGTTACTGGTGTAGGCAAATGCTTGTTTAATTGCTTTGCGGTTGCATATATCTGGTAGGCAAGTTCACGACTTGGAGTAGTTATTACTGCTTGAACCTCTTGTTTAGCAGGATCTAATTGAGAAAAGATCGGCAATAGAAAGGCATGTGTTTTTCCACTACCAGTTGCTGACTGTCCAACAACACTTTCACCTTTTAGGATTAATGGAATCACCTTTTCCTGAACCGGAGTTGGTTGGTGAAAGTTAATCTCTTTAATCGCGTCTAAAAGGTATGGTTGCAAATTAAAATCAGCAAATGTTTTTGTTTGACCCATCATTGGCCTCCCTTCGTTACTTTTGGTATTCACTTACCAATGTATCTAATTCTTTTATAACTTGACTAATTTCAGCGTGATCTACCGCCTTAGCACCACTTGCTAGTGGATGTCCGCCACCATCATGATTCTTAGCAAGCTCATTAATTACCGGGCCCTTTGAACGTAAACGAATCCGAAAATGGCCATCCTCTTGTTCTACGAATATTGCCCACGCTAAGACATTTTGAATTCGTCCAGGAAGTGAAACGACAGCTGAAGTACCAGCTTCAGTAAGGCCAAACTTGGTCAAGGTGTCATTGTCCAAAACAATGTAAGCTGCGCCACTCTCATTGATCGTTAAGTTTTCATAAACATAGGCTGATAAGCGCGCCACTGGTTCGGAAATTTCATTTTCTCGCTGACTAATTGCTGAGGCATCAGCACCCGCAGCCATTAGTGCACCCGCTACCAACATTGTCCGTGGGGTAGTGGCGGGATATAAGAACCGTCCTGTATCCCCAATAATTCCTGCATAAAGCGCCGAAGCAGCCTTCTTTGGCAGCTTTAAATCCTTTGCAAAATGTTGATAGAAAGAATAAATCATTTCTGAACAACTCGATGCTTCTGGTTCAACCCACATTAAGTCGCCATATGGTTCATCATTCGGATGGTGATCAATTTTTATTAACTTGTCACCGTTATCGAAGCGGCGATCATCGATTCGGGGAGCATTCGCTGTATCAGTAACAATTACTAAGGCGCCATCAAAAGTTTGCCCGTCAATTTCATCCATTTGACCAATCCAATCTAAGCCAGGAATATCTTTCCCCACAACGTAAATTTGCTTATAGGGAAATGATGCTTTAAGGATCTCAGCCAAACCGATCTGCGACCCAATAGCATCAGGATCCGGTCGTTGATGACGATGAATAATAATCTTATTATATTTTTTGATTTGTTCAAGAATTGCTTCTAATTGATCAGCCATGTCATATCTCCGTTTCTAAATTAGTACTCTTTAAAATTATAGCACTGCTAACCAGTTTGATTAAAATATTAATTTTACCGATAAGTTAATTAAATGTCTAGGCTACTGCCACTAAACCAATAAAATAAATGGGTCAAAGCACTCACAGTGTGAATGCCTGACCCATTGTGATTAGGAAATTTATATAATTAAACTAAACTTCCTACTCTGTATTATTATTTAAGGTTTACTTAGCCTTGTCCATTGCGTGGCCACCGAAGCCATTCCGTAATGCAGAAACAACCTTACCATCAAAGCCGTCATCTTGCATTGAACGGAACCGTTGACTTAATGCTTCGTAGATAACTGGAGTTGGAACTTGCTTGTCCATAGCATCCATCAAAGTCCAGTGAGCTTCACCAGAACTGTGCATCCGGCCAGCAATCTTATCAAGGTGAGGATCCTTTTCAAAGGCTTCTTGAGCCAATTCCATCAGCCATGAACGGATAACAGAACCGTGGTTCCACATCTTAGCAACAGCTGCGTTGTCGTAGTCAAAGTCAGAAGCTTCAAGAACTTCGAAACCTTCACCCATGGCTTCCATCATACCGTATTCAATTGCGTTGTGAACCATCTTAAGGTAGTGACCAGAACCAGCCTTACCAGTGTAAAGGTAACCATCCTTTTCAGCGATACCATCATAAAGTGGAGCAAGACGTTCGTCAAAGACCTTCTTGTCATCCCCACCGATCATGAAGTTACCATCCTTAAGGGCACCCTTCCAACCACCGGAGGAACCGCAGTCAAAGTAGTGAATACCCTTTTCGGTAAACATACGGTTGTGGCCCATAGAATCTTTCCAGAAAGTATTACCACCATCAATAACAACATCATCAGCATCAAGCAATTCAGCTAACTTTTCCATGGTGCTGTCAGTTGGCTTTCCGGCTGGAACCATTACCCATACAGTACGTGGCTTGTCAAGCTTAGCAACCATGTCTTCAAGACTACTTGACTTAGTTGCACCATAAGATGCAGCTTCATCAACAAGGTCTTGATCCAAATCAAAGGCAACAACATCGTTACCATTGTTCATCATGTTTTGAGCAAGGTGAATACCCATCTTACCTAAACCAATCAATCCAATTTGCATTCTAAAATTCCCTCCTGTTTTACAGTCGTGATGAGCGAAAATGCGAACACTCAACAATAATAATGGCAATAGCTTATTGTCATTATGAAATTACAAACTAAAAGGCTTGCAATAACGTTCTTTAAAAGTTTCCCACGTTTCGCTATACGTGTCAATTACTTTTCATCATTATTGTCATCTGATGCTGGCGCTTCAGACTTAGCTGAATCAGAAGCAGCTAGTTCTTCCTTAGTGTCAGAGCTAGTTTCTTCTTTTTCAGTAGCTTCCTCGGCTGGCTTATCTTCAGACTTAGTTTCTGCGGTATCCGCTGGTTTAACAACCCGCGCAATTGCTACCATATCAAAAGTTAAGTAAATTCCTTCACAGTCCAAAGTAACTGTCCGGTCTTCACGGTTAATTGAATCAATTTTGCCGTGCATCCGACCAATTGTGACAACTTCATCACCCTTGTGCAACTGACTCATCATGTCTTGATGTTGTTTCCGTTGCTTTTGTTGTGGGCGAATCATAAAGAAATACATTAAAGCAATCATTAGAATGATTAAAATCATTCCAGAATAACTACTAGCACTGCTTGATGCAGCACCAAGGTTCATAAATTGTAACCCGTTCACTGAATATCCATCCCTTCAAAATTCTTCAAGTTTAACTGTAACAAAAAACACGGTAAAAAGCTACTCACTACTAGGTAGAATAGTAATCAAAATCAATTAATTTTCGAACTAAGGTTAGCTATAAATTGGTTTAGCCAGAAGAGATTATGTTCCAAGATTAAACTGGTGTATTGTGGCGAATTTGTTCTGGCAAGGTAATGAAGATAGGCGCGTGAATAGTGACTGGTACATACAGGACACTGACATTCTGAATCAATAGTTTCCCAGTCATTACTAAAGGACTCCCGAGTAAAATCAAGGCGCTTTCCCTTATCCACCAACGCATTGCCCATTACTGCTTCGTGAACAGCAACATCAGAGTAAACTATATCAATCCCTGAACGAATTACCGTTATTAATTGTTCGAAATTAGCCTTTATCTTCGTTACCCGCAGACTTTCAAACGGTAGTAACTTTATTATTGCTGCAAGATTACGCTTAATTTCAGCAAGTGAATCAATCTGTTCAGTTTGGGTAACAAAATAGCCAAACGGTTGCTGTCCGGTTACAGAATCAACACTTTGCCGATGAAGCTTTTCCAAGCCGCCACTAGTAATTGGAAATAATTCATTCTGATTAGCTGAATGCCAACGTCCCATTAATTCCACCGCGGCAGCTAAGTCATCAACCGGAGCATAATAATTTACATCACGATATAGTTGTTCAGTTATGTCTGCTCCCGATTGTTCTTGAAGCTGGATTGCCTTTTTCGGTGATAAGCTAATCAATTGTCCCTGATTGGGCAGTCGAAAATTAACCCCATTAGCCTTGTATCCTCGTGGCTTGGCAAGTTTACCAATTTCAGTAGCACCAGAAGTTGTAAAAAGGGCCCCTTGCCAACCGAGTACCCGGTGTAAATCAGGCAAATCGGCAAGATCTCTTTTGCCCAGTTCTTTTGCAAGAACTATTGGATCATAATATAAAGCCTTAGTATTAGTAGCGCGGACTTGTTCTGTCCTTAAGTATCGAATTACGTTTTCCGAGTGAACAAGCAGTGGTGTCCTCAGTTCTAGCCCATTAACCACTAATTTCCCGGTGCGTAACCCCTCTTCAGTCCGCTTAATTTTAAAATACCTATTCATAGCAACCTCACTTTGTCGGGTACTCCAAACCTAAATGCTTATAGGCAGCTGCTGTAACCATTCTTCCCCGTGCAGTTCGCGTCAAATAACCGATTTGCAGAAGGTACGGTTCGTACATTTCTTCAATTGTTGACTTTTCTTCACCAATGTTAGCTGCGATTGTTTTTAGCCCTACTGGACCACCATGATAATAGTTAATCATTGTCAAAAGAAGCTTCCGGTCAATTTCGTCAAGACCCTGATCATCAATTTGAAGGAGTTTTAATGCCTGACGGACACTCACTAAATCGATCGAGCCCTTTCCAGCCACTTGAGCAAAATCACGAACCCGTTTCAATAAGCGATTAGCAATTCGTGGCGTTCCTCGTGAACGTAAGGCTAATTCATGCGCTCCCTCATCTTCAATTTTTGTTTGAAAAATACCAGCTGAACGAAAAATAATCCTTGTTAATTCATCTTGGTTATAGTAACTCATATGTTCTACAATTCCGAAACGATCTCGCAGCGGGGCAGATAGCATTCCAGCACGAGTTGTTGCACCAATTAAAGTAAAGGGCGGTAGGGGAAAATGAACGGGGTGGGCTGTTGGACCCTCACCAATTACAATATCAATATAGTAATCTTCCATTGCGGAGTATAGCATTTCCTCAACTACTTTCGGCAAGCGATGAATTTCATCAATAAACAAGACATCTCCTGGCTTCAATTCATTCAGCAAGGCTACAAGGTCTCCTGGCTTTTCAATTGCCGGGCCACTCGTTGTTTTGATATTTACTCCCAGTTCATTGGTAATTACCATTGCGAGAGTAGTCTTTCCCAAACCAGGTGGGCCGTATAGAAGAACATGATCTAATGCTTCTTCCCGTTCTTTTGCGGCCTTAATATAGATATTTAATTCATGCTTGATCTTGGCTTGACCAATATAATCAGCTAAATTTTGTGGACGAAGAGTTAGTTCAAACGCCGACTCCGCTTTTCCTGTTGTCTTACCGGAAACTAGTTCATGTTCATCTTGATCTGCCATCTTCTCTAACCCCCTTCCTCTAGTTTAGTAGCCTTAAAGCATGACGAAGATATTCTTCCGTAGAAGTTTCTGCTTCTTTTGCCAGTTCTTTTTTAATTCGTTTAACTTCTCGTTCTTTATAACCTAAAGCAGTCAACGCTTCTAGAGCATCCTGTAAAGCCTCATTACCATCTTCACTCTCTGGCAATAGTGGTTTTAACAAGTTTGCTTCACTCGGTGCTAAACGTTCAATCTTATCCTTAAGATCCAAGCAAATCTGTGAAGCAGTTTTCTTGCCAATTCCCGGAAATTTAGTCAGGTATTTAACATCATCGTTAGCGATTGCATTAATTAACCCTTCATGATCCGGATTGGCCAAAATTGCCAAAGCGCTTTTGGGGCCAATTCCAGAAACATTAATCAACTGCATAAACAACTGCTTCTCGTCTTCATCACTAAAGCCAAATAACGAAATATCATCATCACGAACAGCTTGGTAAACATAGACGGTTACTTTTTGTTGCTTGTCAATATGATAACGGTAAGGATTAGCAACTAATAGTCGGTAGCCGATCCCGTTTACTTCGACCACAATGTAACGCGGTTCGACTACTGTAACTAGTCCGGTTAGGTATTCATACATTCTCTTGTACTCCTCTTTTAAAATTCATGTTCATCAAAATCTTGAGCAAATGGGACATGTGAATCTTGAATCCGCTTAAACATTTTCTCTAAGTCACGGTCGTTAAAGTGAACCGTCACTGGCCTACCGTGCGGACAATTAAAGGGATTTTCACATTTTGGCAATCGTTGTAAAAGTGCCTTAGCTTCACGATCATCGAGGTGATGATTAGCTTTAATCGCCCGTTTACAACTCATCATAATTGCGGTCCGCTGACGAAAATCGTGAACTGAAATTTTTCCATCATTAATTAACCATTCAATCATTTCCTTAGCAGTTGCTTCTTCCTGCCCTTCTGCAAACCAGGTTGGATGAGAACGTAAAATAAAACTATTCGGGCCAAAGGATTCTAAGTGAAGACCAACTGCTTCAAGCGTATCCAAGTGTTGAGTAATGGTCATCGTATCAACTGTTGAATAATTTAACACTAATGGCACTAAAAAGGTTTGTTGATCATCGCTTACTTGACCAATCTCTTTACGAAACTTTTCATAATTAATTCGTTCTTGAGCAGCATGTTGATCAACAATATATAACCCATCCCCCGCCTGTGCTAAGAGGAAAGTTCCTTGCAACTGGCCAATATATTGTAAATCAGGAAAACGTTTTTGCGATTGATCGCTTTTATCGCGCACATCTAGTTCAATACTTTCCGCCCGGATAGGTTTCTGGGGAGCCTGCTCATCTGGACTACCAAACGGATAAGCAATTTCCTCGTCATGATAGCGTTGATCAAATTTTTGCATCTGCAAGCTTACCAGTTCATCTTTCTTATGGATAACAACTGGTTCGTGAACAATGCTATCAGCTGCATCAACATCCGCTGGTCCCCCATTTGTAATTACACTTGCAGAAGACGAAGCAGTAGATGAATGAGTAAAACTAGTCGATGGAGTTTCGTACTGTTTAACTGCCTCATTCAGTTGTCGTTCCAAATCGTCCACATCTGGTTCGTCAGGAATAAATTGCTTAGCGTCCACATCGGGAATTAAATTTTCTGTTGATATCCGTTGGCGAATAACCTTAGCAATTAGCTCCGCCAGCTGCGGTTCTTTGCTCAACCGGACCTCACGTTTTGCTGGATGCACATTAACATCAACTAATACGGGATCCAGCTGAATATTAAGGACAGCAATTGGGTAACGACCAACCATCAATTTTGATTCGTAGCCATTGATAATTGCTTTCGTTAATTCAAAATTACGAATATAACGATGGTTAATCGTGATCGTGATGTACTGACGTGATGCGCGCGTAAGTTCAGGTAAGGAAACTAGGCCACTAATCTTAAAATCATTATCTTCTCCCGCAAAGGGAAGCATTTTCTTGCCGACCTGAATCCCGTAAATTGCAGCAACAACCTGTTGCAAATTATCATTCCCTGCAGTTCGGAATAGTTCCTTATTATTATGCGTCAGGCTAAACGCTACTTGCGGATTAGCCAGAGCCAAACGATTCACGATATCGGTAATTCGTGCTAATTCAGTTTGGGGTGATTTCAAATATTTTAACCGTGCTGGGGTATTAAAGAAAAGCTCACGAACAACCACGTCAGTTCCTTGACGCGCTGGTCCTGGCTTTACATCAACTAATTCACCACCATGAATATGGATTAAGGAACCGGTCGTACTACCTGGTGTCGCTGTTGTTAACGTAACATCAGCGACTGAGGCGATACTTGGCAAAGCTTCGCCACGAAACCCCATCGTCCGGACCTTAAAAAGATCACGCCGAGTCGTAATCTTACTAGTAGCATGACGTTTAAATGCAATTTCAACATCATCATCCGCAATTCCAGATCCATCGTCAATCACTCTAATACTATCTAGGCCAGAATTTTCGACAATAATGTCAATTCTCTTACTGTTGGCGTCTAACGAATTTTCGACCAGCTCCTTAACAATTGACGCGGGCCGTTCGATTACTTCCCCAGCGGCAATTTGATCCGCTAAGACATTAGTTAATTCATGGATCTTTCCCATTTATGCCACCTTACTTTAACTTTTGCTGCCATTGATAAATTTGGTTCATAACATCCATTGGTGTCATCCCCATCAAATTAAGGTTCTTTAACTGCTTAATAATTTTTGCAGCTGCCGGATCCTTTGCCTTTGGCGTAGGAGATCCAAATAGTTCTAGTTGCCCATTTGGATCAACCAATGGCGGCTGAGAAGCAGAATGAGTAGTCTTTTCTTTAACCTTACCTGTCTCAGGTTGCTGCTCAGCGGAGTCAGAAATTGTCGGCAACTTCACATCCTTTCTTTCTAAAGAGCTAAGAATTTTATCGGCACGCTTAAGTAGAGTCTCAGGCATACCAGCCAATCTAGCAACATGAATCCCATATGACTTATCTGCTGGTCCGGCGCTCACCTTATGCAAGAAAACCAATTCGCCATTCTTCTCTGTTGCACCAACATGGACGTTTTTTAGCCTCGACAAAGTCGTTTCAAGAGCAGTTAACTCATGATAGTGAGTCGAAAAAAGTGTTTTAGCTCGCAAATGTTCGTGAATGTATTCAATAATTGCTTGAGCTAACGCCATCCCATCATAGGTAGCAGTCCCCCGACCAATTTCATCAAATAAGATTAAACTACGATCAGTGGCGTGCATTAAGGCATTATTAGCTTCCATCATTTCAACCATAAAAGTACTTTCACCAGAAATTAAGTCATCCGCTGCCCCAATCCGGGTAAAGATTTGGTCAAAAATCGGTAATTCTGCCTGTTCCGCTGGGACAAAGCATCCCATTTGAGCCATCACTGCTGTCAATGCTAATTGACGCATATAGGTACTCTTACCAGACATGTTCGGTCCAGTAATCAAAAGGATATCCGTTGATTCATCCATCAGTACATCATTAGGAACATATTCTTGATGCCCCATAAACTTTTCAACAACGGGGTGCCGCCCATCCTTGATTTTCAATACGTGCCCCGTGTTCATTTGTGGACGGACAAAATGATAATCCTCACTGACAACTGCAAAGCTTTGGAGAACATCTAATTCCGACAACGCTTGAGCCAAGCTTTGTAACCGTTTAATCTGGCCCTTCACTTTCTCCCGAATTTTAACAAAGACATCATATTCAAGTGCGGTTGATTTTTCTTGCGCTCCCAAAATCAACGCTTCTTTTTCCTTTAATTCAGGCGTTGAGAACCGTTCTGCGTTTACCAGTGTTTGCTTCCGTTCATAGCGGTCACGGGGAATTTTATTGAGGTTAACTTTGGTCACTTCGATGTAGTAACCAAAAACATGGTTATAGCCGATCTTGAGGTTATTAATTCCCGTTACCTCTCGTTCGTGCTTTTGTAGATCTGCGATCCATTGCTTACCGTTATTCATCGCGTCACGATACTCATCAAGCTGCTGATCATAACCATCCTTAATTACACCACCATCAGTCACGCTAATTGGCGGATCTTCAACAATTGATTTTTCGATCAAAGATGCCACGTCACTCAACGGATCAAGCTGCTTTTCTAAGTCAGCAAATGCCGGTGCGTCAAGTGTCTCTAAGGTATATTTAATTTTTGGTACCTGGAGCAATGAAGTCTTTAACTGAATTAGATCCCGACCGTTAACACTTCCATATGCCACACGACCAGCAAGGCGCTCTAAGTCATAAACTTTGATCAATTCTTGCTGAATATTATTTCGCTCAAAATAGTGTTCAAGAAGCTCTTGAACCTTATCCTGGCGAGCACTAATTTGCTTGAGATCAATTAATGGTCGATCTAGCCACCGTTTTAATAGTCGGCTGCCCATTGCTGTTTTTGTTTCGTCAAGTAACCAGGCTAACGTTCCCTGTCGTTTACCGCTCCGCATGTTGGTCATTAATTCAAGGTTAGTTTTTGAATAATGATCAATCTTCATAAAAGAGCTAGGCCGGTAGGAAATTGCTTTTTGCAAATGAGCTAGTGACCGTTTTTGTGTTGTTAACAAATATGAAACCAGGAGCGAAACAACAGTTTGCTGCCCCTCATCAGTTAAGTCTTGAGTTAAGTAACTCACTTCTGCTTCATTCACAATTTCCGGCTGATGTGATTGTAAAATATTTCGTTTAGTCAGCTGCTGCTTAAAATCATCCTCAACTGAATCATCAAGGACAACTTCCCGACTCTGCAAATTAATCAACTCGTTAATCGTTTCGTCCTCACTTGCAAAATCAGTTGTTTTTAACTCCCCAGTTGATAAATCAGTATAAGCCAGATAATAATGACCATTTTGACGAATGATTCCCGCTAAGTAGTTATTATTTTTAGCCTGATCACCATTCAGATCCATTTGAGTTCCCGGAGTAATTAACCGGGTAACTGCCCGCTTAACCATTCCCTTTGCCTTTTTAGGGTCTTCCATTTGCTCGCAAATTGCAACTTTATACCCTTTATCAATCAGTACATCAATGTAGCTATTTACAGCTCGATGCGGAACACCACACATTGGAATGGGGTTCTTAGCACTATGATTTCTTGTTGTTAGCGTTAACTCAAGCAATTGAGCACCCTTAATTGCATCATCGTTAAAGAGCTCATAAAAGTCCCCTAACCGGTAAAATAAAAATGCGTCTGGGTATTGATCCTTGACCTTTTGGTATTGTTCCATCATTGGCGTTGTTTTCTTTGCCACCTAATTTCACCCCGTAAATTTTCTCTCTATATAATTTAGAACGTTTTTTTACCCTATCTTTACTTTATTTATTATATTTTTTGCGTAATTCAAGTGCAAGAAAGAGAATCGCCAAAATAAAGAAAGAGGCCAGGAGGTAACCTAGTCTCTTTACCATATTAAAGTATTTTCCCTAACATGTTATTTACTTTGCGTAGTCGATCGCACGAGTTTCTCGAATAACAGTTACCTTAATATGACCAGGGTATTCAAGCTCCTGTTCAATCTCATGTTTAATATCATGGGACAAAGCAACTGCTTGAAGATCTGAAATTTTCTTTGGTTTGACTATTACTCGCAGTTCACGACCTGCCTGAATTGCGTAACTATGATCGACACCATTATGGGCATTTGCAATACTTTCTAGTTTCTTTAAGCGTTGGATATATTGTTCAAGCGATTCACTCCGCGCACCAGGACGTGCACCAGAAATAGCATCAGCAGCCTGAACCAGCGCAGCAATTACTGATTTTGCTGGAACGTCACCGTGGTGTGAAGCAATCGTGTTAATTACTACTTTATTTTCTTTATATTTGGTAGTTAATTCAACACCTAGCTCAACATGCGAACCATCAACTTCGTGGTCAATTGCTTTTCCAATATCATGAAGAAGACCTGCCCGTTTAGCAAGGGTCACATCTTCTCCTAACTCTGCTGCCATTATTCCAGCAAGCTTAGCAACCTCAATCGAGTGATCAAGAACGTTTTGACCATAACTAGTCCGGTACTTCATTCGTCCAATTGTCTTAATCAAGTCTGGGTGCATTGAATGAATTCCGAGATCAAACAGAGCCTGTTCTCCAGTTTCCCGAAGGTTAGCATCCATTTCTTGACGCGCTTTATCAACAGCCTCTTCAATTCTTGCCGGATGAATCCGTCCATCCTGAATCAACTTTTCCAAGGCAATCTTAGCAATTTCACGCCGAACCGGATCAAAACCACTTAGCACAACGGCTTCAGGAGTATCATCGATAATCAAGTCAATTCCCGTTAACGTTTCCAGGGTCCGAATATTCCGTCCTTCTCGACCAATAATTCTCCCTTTCATATCATCGTTTGGTAAGTTAACAACCGAAACCGTTGCTTCAGAAACAACATCCGCAGCACTTCGTTGAATTGCTTCAACAATTAACTTCTTTGCCGTCTTATCAGCAACTAATTCAGCATTTTGTTCACTATCACGAATCATAATTGCCCGCTCGGTCTTTAGCTCTTCCTTAACCTGATCTAAAACCTGTGTCTTCGCTTCATCATGAGACAGTTGAGCAACTTTTTCCAATTCTTGTTGTCGCTGTTCAATCAATGAATCTGCCTTTTCTTGAGATACTTTTAACTGGTTAGTTTGCTGTTCAAGTTGGTGTTCCCGTTTACCAACAGCACCTTCTCGCTTTTCAAGAGCATCATCTTTACGATCTAATGAGGTTTCCCGTTGTAAGAGACGATCTTCTTGCTTTTGAACCTCATTCCGTCGTTGTTTCAGTTCTTGTTCAACACTTTCCCGGTAACGATGGCTTTCTTCCTTGGCCTCTAAAATAGCCTCTTTTTTCGCCGTCGCTGCATCTTGTTTTGCAGTGGAAAGAATTTGCTCTGCACTTTGATTAGCAACTTTAAGTTGCTTTTCAACAGAAACTTTATGAATTGCATATCCAATAATAATACCGATAATCATAGCAAGCGCGGCGAAAACTAAGCCGAAAGCTTCCATCATTTCACCTCCGCTTTCACTATTTTTATTATTGGTTCAATTAATTAGTTTAATTTAACCGTATGATAAATTAAATACCACACAAATTAAATTTTAAGCTTGCCATTAATTAGTGTCAACCATTCTTTCAATAATTAAAGAAGACCGAGAAAAACAAAATGATTTCCCGATCTTTATCTATTACTAATAGTTATTAAACTTAAAGAATCTAATTCTTAGTATTTACTTTTTGCTTGCTTCTTCAATGGTTTCTTGCTTAGCTTCAGAATTAGCGCTTTGCTTCTCATTATGAGTCTTATTTGCAGTATCCTTTAATGGTTCCATTCCATTGGCTTCGCGAACCTTGTTCATCAGCTCGGTCATACTATCAGGGTGTTCAGCTAACCACTTCTTAGCATTTTCACGTCCCTGACCAATCCGTTCATCGCCATATGAGTACCATGCGCCAGATTTCTTAACAAGATCTTGCTCAACAGCCATGTCAAGAAGTTCACCAGTCTTAGAGATTCCCTCACCATACATAATGTCAACTTCAGCACGTTTAAATGGTGGAGCAACCTTATTTTTGACGATTTTAATCTTAGTCCGGTTACCAATAACATTAGTCCCGTTTTTAATCTGTTCAGACCGACGAATTTCCATCCGAATTGTTGAGTAGAACTTTAATGCTCGACCACCAGTAGTAGTTTCTGGATTCCCGAACATCACACCAACTTTTTCACGAATTTGGTTAATAAAAATGGCAATCGTCTTCGTCTTATTAATTTCTCCAGAAAGCTTCCGCAATGCTTGCGACATTAATCGTGCTTGAAGACCAACATGGGCATCACCCATCTCACCCTCAATTTCGGCACGGGGAACAAGCGCAGCCACGGAGTCAACAACCACCAAATCAACTGCTCCACTGGAAATTAATGCATCTGCAATCTCTAGCCCTTCTTCCCCAGTATCAGGTTGGGAAAGAAGCAAGTCATCGACATTTACACCCAATGCCTCTGCATATTGAGGATCAAGGGCGTTTTCCGCGTCAATATAGGCAGCCGTTCCGCCTTGACGCTGTACTTCAGCGACCGCCTGTAAAGCTACGGTCGTCTTACCTGAACTTTCAGGACCATAGATTTCTACAATTCGACCACGAGGATAACCACCTACACCAAGGGCCTTATCAATTGCTAATGAACCACTTGAAACTGTAGCAATCTTCATATCGGCAGCGTCACCCATTCGCATGATGGAGCCCTTACCGAAATTCTTTTCAATTTTACGAATTGCGACATCAAGTGCTGCTTTTCGTTGATCAGCCAAAATAATTCCTCCTTTGAAACGGAATATCCGTTAATAATCATAACAGTTTTAGACAAAAAAACAAGAATTTTAGCAAACAATAGTTCGGTTATTTTTTTAATTCTTGTAAAAGCATCTGTAGACCATATTGGACACTCAACAACCGAATTTCTTGTCGTCCCAAATATCCAGCCAATCGCAACTGCTTAGAGATAGTAGGTTGTCCTTTGCGTGCTAGTCCAATCCACACCGTTCCGGCTGGTTGTCCTTCTAGCTCATCGGGTCCTGCTACACCTGTAAAGCCGATTCCAAAATCTGCATCAAGTTTTTTTCGTGAGTAATCTGCCATTGCCTGAGCAGTTGCGCTACTTACAACCCCGTTTTGTTTAATTAGTGAAGCTGGGATACCGAGCAAGCTGATTTTTGCTTCAGCAGCATAGGTAACAAAGCCGCCATCAAAGATTGCTGAAGCTCCAGGAACTGAACAAACCGTACTTTGAAAGAGCCCGCCAGTTAAGCTTTCAGCTCCCGTAATTTTTAACTTTTGCTGCTTCAAAAGACCCACAACTTCATTTGCTAAATTAAAGTCATTTCCCATTCCTAAATAGTATTGTTGCTCCTTTTTCAGAATTACCTCAGTCACCTGATCAAACATTGCCTTAATATCTGCTTGTGCATCTGTAATTATCATCAACCGCAGTTCGATATTAGTTGGTTTGACATAGGAGGAAATAGCAACGTTAGGGTAGTCTGCCATTATCGGCTTTAACTCGTTCATCAAGGTCGATTCAGGTCGACCAAGAAAATGGAGTGCTCGTGTTTTGATCGTTTTTTGAATACTAAACTCCTTGATAATTCGTGGAAGGACCTCCTGATTCACCATTGCTTGAAATTCGGCAGGGGGTCCGGGAAGAATTACCACTCGGTGCTTTTCCGCTTTAAACCAGCTTCCTAAAGCGAGTCCCCGCGAGTTTGGAATCAGCTCACCAATATATTGAGCCTGTCGCTTATTTTCAGGTTGAACCGGAATTTGTCGCTGTGCAAAGATCCCCAAGAGGTGGTGCCAGGTTTGATCATTAGTCTTTACCAGTGCTCCAACACCCCGTGCAACAGCTGACAAGGTAACATCATCTACTGTTGGTCCTAACCCGCCACAAACAAAAATAATCTCCGCGCGATCCTGCGCATCCCGCACACAGTTAATAATGGCAGTTGGATCATCCCCGACTGTTACTTGTGTTGCCACCGTAATACCCAACGAATTGAGCTTTTTTGCTAAAAACGCTGAATTAGTATTCGCAATTTCACCACGCTGCAGTTCATCACCAACCGAAATAATTTCTGCATTCATGTTTTTTGCCTCCAACTAGTAATAACGTAAAATTACTTTAATTTTATTTTTTAAGGAAATAATTTTAGCTGTCCTAGGTAAATGATATAACTAATTTCTTAAAGATATAAGTCTCAAACAAAAAACTCTAGTATCCAGATAAACTGAAACTAGAGTCTTTCGGTTACGAATGTTATTAAAAAACAGCTTGGTACTTATTCCTTAATATTTTCCTCTTTGGCAAGCTTAGCCACACGATTTTCGTTAAACATAATATAGATTAACAATAAGAGGGCAAGCGTTGTAGCTGAATAGAGGACAATGTTACTTGCTAGCCAACCATACTTGGATACTAAAACCCCAATTAAGGCGGTTGCTAAGGTTTCACCAAAAATGTATTGGAAGAAGCCCATGAATCCTGTTGATGATCCAACAGCAAACTTGGGAACAGCTTCATTAACCATTAAACCAACCAATGTTAGCGGTGCATAAATTAGAGTTCCCATAATGAAAAGAACAGTAACAATCAAGGCATGACTTGTACTAAAGAAGTAGGTAGTCAGGCAAATGAAAAGTAAGATAACACAAGCGATACAAACAATTGCCCGTCGATCTTTCAAGAAGTCAGAAATAGCACCCATGATAATAACACCAGGAACAGCTGCTAATTCAAAGATCCCAACTAACCACTTAGCAAACGATGGACTAAAGCCCTTAGATTGAACAAGGAAACTAGGAATCCAACTCATAACCCCGTAACGAACTAGGTAAAGAGACATTGAAGTTAACGTGATCGCCCAAACTACCTTGTTAGTTAAAATGTACTTTACAAAAATTTGTGGCAAAGTTAAATTTGTCAATTCTGATGAAGAAGCCTTACCATTTTCAAGGACAACTTCATCACCAGTATATTGAGAAATACTTGGCAAACCTACAGTTGTTGGCCGGTCAGCACCACAAATCAATACGAAGGCAGCAATAATCAGTGAAACAACTGATGCCGTGTAGAACACAGCTGGAATTGAGCCAGAGAACATGAAAGTTGCTAATTGGACAACGGCAACACAGACAAAGGCACCAGCGTTGTGGGCAGAGGACCAAATGGAGTAAATAGCCCCACGGTGCTTCTTACCCCACCAAAGTTGAACGATCCGTTGACATGCGGCTGCCCCCATCCCTTGCGCAACTGACATTACAAGCATTAAGAACATCATTACGTAGAGGTTCTTGGTAGCCCCTAATCCGAAGTTCAAAATCGCTGAAATAATCAGCCCAGTTGCCAAGTAATGGTTTGGGTTACTCTTATCACTAAGTGCTCCCATGAATAACTTAGAAATACCATAACCAATACCAAAACATGAAAGAACCATCCCGATATCAGCCGTAGTAAATCCATATTGCTTCATAATGTCGTTCTGTTCGGTTGTAAAAATAAGACGAATAACATAATAGCCAATGTAACCAATACAGATTGACAATAAGACACCAACTTGACGCCACTTATAAACGGTTGAAATTTTATCCTTCGGAACCTTAGTTTTAGCATCAGGAGCTGGTTTTAAGAATGAAAGCATAACTACATCTCCTTAATATGAAATCCCTTTCAAAAAAGGTACAGACCAATTTTATCATATTTCAAAACATAAATGAACATTTTTCCTAAAAATATCAATAACTATTTTTATTACAATAAAAACGACCCTACCAAAGATGAAGTGCCTCATAATTGTTAGACAAAAGTTCTAACGATTGTGAGGCACTTTT
>ERZ773269.857-NODE-857-length-33672-cov-18.216408_pt1 | contig 33672 bp, 27 predicted proteins | sample MGYA00511958_ERZ773269 | MGnify/ENA primary metagenome ERZ773269 (study PRJEB29015, sample SAMEA2737761) | human gut metagenome | biome: human gut; feature: human-associated habitat; material: faeces | place: China | collected 2012 ... | reverse complement strand
CTCGACCGGATCCCAGATGATGTACGCGAGGAACGAGACCGTGTACTCGTGCATCGGCGTCGCGCCGGAGACATGCACGGTATCGGTGTCCTCATCAAGCGTCCACAGGGAGGCATCCACGACCTCATTGGTGGTGCGGTCCACGACTTCCCAGTACTTGTGCGGGTCGGCGTCACGGTTCGGCTTGAGCTGCTCCTCGAAGAAGCCGTCCATCAGGGGAACATCCACGATGTCCGCTTCCGCCAGGACGCGCCCGGTGAGCAGGTACACCTGCGGGGTCTCGTCCATGTGCAGCGTGATCCACTCGTTGTGTGCACGGGTCGGGAAGTAGGCGCTGTAGATCTTCTTGCCGAGCGCGAGCACGGACTCGTCAAGGTGTGTGCCATCGGAATTACGGATGGCATCAGCGCCCCACAATTCGGCAAGTTCCTTGGTTTTTTCAGCGAAGTTCTCTTCACTGGGCAATGTGAAGCGGCCAGTGCTGGTCATGGGTTCTCCTTCTTGGGAACAGTCATCGGGGAAAGATATATGGGTGATGAAATCACGAAAGGCCGATGAAATGGCCGGCATCATCGCAGGCCCGCTGGATCCTGACTGCGCAAATCCTTGACGCCTACGATGACGCTGGACGATGGTAATCGTGTCACTGATCGAGGTGAGGGCCGTACCGCCCGGCACTCAGTGACACATCATGCCGGGCAGCGGTTCGTGGTTTTCTCCCGCACATGGCGGGAGAAAACATCAGCCCTTGACGGCGCCGGCGGCCAGGCCGGACTGCCAGTAGCGCTGGAGACCGAGGAAGATCACGATCACCGGCAGCACGCCGAGCAGTGCACCCATCATCAGGGCGCCGCGATCGGTGAACGTGGCCAACGACACCATGCCGTACAGACCCAGGGTCACCGGCTTGAGGGTGTCGGAGGACACCATCATCAACGGCAGCAGGAAGTTGTTCCACGTGGCGACGAACAGGAACAGGAAGATCGTCACCATTGCCGGGGCGAGAAGTCGCAGCACAATGGTGAAGAAAATCCTGGCTTCGCTCGCGCCGTCGATGCGGGCGGCTTCAAGCAGTTCGTCAGGCACAGAGCTCTGGGCGTACGTACGGCCCAGGAAGAAGCCGAACGGCGAGACACAGCACGGGATGATGATGGACGCCATCGTGTTGGTCAGCTTCAGAGCGTGGAAGATCGAGTACTGGGGGATGGTGAGCAGGGCGGCAGGCATCAACATGCAGGCCATGATGATGCCGATGGCGGCGTTCTTGCCGCGGAAGTTGAACTTCGCGGTGGCGTAGCCGGCCATGACGGACACGATGGTGCCGATGAATGCGGAGACGCCCGAGTAGATCAGCGAGTTCAGCACCCAGCGCCAGAAGTTGCCACGGGTCCAGCCGAGCAGCTTGGAGTAGTTGGTGGCCACGGCGTTGGGGATCTGGTCGAGCGACACGGAGAACCACATGCCATTGCCGCTGGTCATCTGGGAGGGCGTCTTGGTGGACGCAATGATGGCCCAGTAAATCGGGAACAGGAAGTAGATCAGCGCCAACACCAGTACGATGACCGTAAGTGTCTTGACTGCAGGCGACGGCCTCATGGAACGGGGCAGATCGTGCTGTGCAGCCTCGCGCTGCTTCTCCAAACGACGTTCGCGCTTCTTGTTCGCGCGCGCTTCAGCGGTTGCAGAGCTCATTACTCGTTCACCTTCCTTTCAGCAAGGGTGTACACGATGGCAAGCAGACCTGCGATCAGTGCCATGACGATGGCGATGGCTGATGCGGGGCCGTCACCTGACGGGGTAAGCGTTCCCTGCGAAGTATTCATGGCCATCATCATCGGCGTGTACGCCTTGGAGATGCCCGGATCCGCGGTGGACATGATCTGCGGCTCGTTGAACAGCTGGATGGTGCCGACGATGGACAGCAGCATGGCGAGCAGCGCCGCGCCACGCACGTTCGGCAGCTTGATCTTCATGGCGACCTGGAAGCCGTTGGCACCATCGATGCGGGCGGCCTCATACAGGTCGTGCGGGATGGCCTGCAGCGCGGCGAGGAAGATCAGCATGTTGTAACCGGTGAACGTCCAGGTCGTGATGTTGGCCATGGAACCGAGGACAACGTTGTTGGCAAAGAAGTCGACATGGATGCCGATGGACTCCAGACCCTTGACGATTGGGGAAATCTGACCGTTGTACAGGTAGACCCAGATGATGGAGGCGACGACGCCGGGGATGGCGTAGGGCAGGAAGTAGCCCAGACGGAAACCGGTAACGTGCTTGACGACAAACGAATCGATGACCATAGCCAGCGCAAGGGCGGCGATGATCATGATCGGCACCTGGATGACGGTGTAGAGCAGCACATGGCCGACACCAGTCCAGAATTTGCCGGAAGTGATGACGTATTGGAAGTTCTGGAATCCGACGAACTCGTTGACCAGTTCGCCGCCGCCATAGAGGCCGCCACCTTGGCTGACCTGACGGAAGAAGCTGGAATAGACGGCCCAGATGATGGGCAGGAGGAACACGAAGGCGAACAAGATGGCGAACGGCGCCATGAACGCCCAGCCGGTTCGGTTCTCGCGCTTGAATGCCTTCGAGCGCTTTGGCTTTGCGGCGGCGCGTTTCGGCGCGGCACCCTTGGCCTGAGTAATGGATGCAGTCATAATACAAACCTGTCTTTTCGAAAAACAGAAAAACGATTCCACGAGCATGTACTCTTGGACATATGAAAGGCCGGAGTCCGAATCCCCGGCCTTTCATTTTATGATGCCTGAGGCATCGGAGGTCTTGGGTGATGGACGGAACTTTTCAGCTTATCCATCACCGGACCGGGTTATGTTCACTCCTTGACAGGGAGCTTGGCGTTCTTCAGCGCTTCGACGGAAGTCTTCTGAGCGGTGTCGAAGATGTCGGAGACCTTGGCGTCACCAGTGGCGGCCTTGGCGGCAGTCTCGTTCATCGCTGAACCCACGGCGGAGAAGCCCGGGATGTAGTTGAACGAAGCCATGTTGTCGTTCGCTTTCTTGAACTCAGCCATGATGTCCTGGTTGCTGAAGAACTCGGACCACGCAGCCGGAGTCTTGGCAGCCTCAGTGGTGGCGGCCACGACCAGACCCTGGGAGACCAGATCCGGAACCTGGGTGTTGAACCAGTCGAGGAACTTCATGGCTTCGGCCGGGTGCTTCGAGCCCTTGAGCACAGCCACGCCGGAACCACCGTCGGAGCCGGTCTTGGTGCCGTTGCCGAACCAATCGGGCAGCTGGGCGACCTTCCACTCCCCCTTGCCGGTGCCACCGGCGGAGCTGATGAACAGCGGGGCTTCCCAAGCGGCAGCCACAGTGCCGATCAGCTGACCCTTGTTAATGGAGGCGTCGAAGGACGGATCCCAACGCGGGTTGGTGAGCGCGGACTTGTCGTCGAGCAGCTGCTGGTACACCTTGGCCACGGCCTTGGAGCCTGCAGTCTGGGTGTCGACCTTCCAGGCATTGCCCTCGGTCGTGTACCACGCGCCGGAAGCGCCGGCCTGACCGGACATCGTCATCATGCCCTCATCGGGCTGGAACGTCATGATGTACTTACCCTGGGCGGCGGTCTTCTTGGCGGTCGCGATAAGCTCGTCAGCGGTCTGCGGCACGGTGATGCCGAGCTTCTCGAACTCCTTGGCGTTGTAGAAGTACGTCAGGGGGCCGGTGTCCTGCGGCAGACCGTAGGTCTTGCCACCGATCTGCATCATGGAGAACGGACCCTCAGCGAAGTGGTCCTTGTACTTCGCGGCCTCTTCGGTGACGTCCTGCAACAGACCCTGACTGAAGACCTCAGGCAACTCGGCGTATCCGACCTGAGCCAGATCAGGAGCGGCGCCGGCCTTGACGTCGGTCGCCAGCTTCTTGATCATGTCCTGAGCCGCGCCATCGAACTTGGTGGCCTTGACTTGGATGTTCGGGTTGTCCTTGTTCCACTTGGCCACGATGTCATTGACCAGCGTCATGCCCTTTTTATCCGGCAGGCGATGCATGTAGGTGATCGTCACCTTTTCGTCTTTGGGGGTATTGCTGCTGTTGTTCGTGGGCGAACCGCAACCGGCAAGGGCGATGCCCATGACAGTCAGCGACGCCAGACCAGCAAGCAGTCGTTTCTTAGCTACCATATTCCTAACTCCTCCATTGAGATGGATGTTGCCTCCTCGTCGTGGCAACTAATTAGTTAGTGTAAAGACATGCCAAGGAAATGTCAACTACATTAACATTTGTGTCGTGTCACCGGTCACACGGATGGTAACCCACGACGCGCAACACCGCCCGCCAGTAAGCATGACAGATTTATGTAAATAAAGTTTACAATTTATTTTTTTCTCTTCTAGTCGTCAAGGCCGCCCCCATCGACAACAACGGAGCCTCCCCGCGAAAAACCTTACGGAACACCGGCCTATACGGCGTGTCGTCCATTCCTTCGGCGCTCGAATCAAGCTCATCCTCATAATGTGACACTCCTCACATTACCAGAGTCATTCTGGTCACGCAGCCATCTTCATCCCGCTCACGCGCCGACCGCAATGCCGGGCACGATACGGAAAACGCCCCGGCGTGTCATCAAGGACACGCCGGGGCGGGGCGCAAAGGCGATCGGTACCGCGGGGCGTCTACTCGACGCTACGCAGCTGCGCTGCTATCTGGATGGCCTCGACACTGGCTTCGGCCTTGTTTCGCGTCTCCTGCCATTCGGTGGCGGACACCGAATCGAGCACGAGACCGGCGCCGGCCTGCACGCTGGCCTGATGATCGCGCAGGAAGGCGGTGCGGATGGCGATGGCCATGTCCATATTGCCGGATAAGTCGAAATAGCCGACTGTCCCGCCGTAGATGCCTCGGTCGGCCGCCTCCAGCTCGTCGATGATCTCGATCGCGCGGGGCTTGGGAGCTCCGGACAGCGTGCCCGCCGGGAACGCCGACATGAACACGTCGAACGTGGTCAGGTTCGGATCGACCGTGCCAGTGACCGTCGAGCAGATGTGCATGATGTGACTGAAACGCTTGATGTCCATCAGCTGCACGACCTCGACGCTGCTGGGCAGGCAGACCTTGCTCAAGTCGTTGCGCGACAGGTCGACGAGCATGATGTGCTCGCTGCGCTCCTTTGGATCGGCGAGCAATTCCTTGGCAAGGCGCTCATCCTCTTCCGGGGTGGCGCCGCGCGGACGGGAACCGGCGATCGGGAAGGTCATCGCATGCCCGTTGTCGACCTTGATCAGCGTCTCGGGGCTGGAACCGATCACGTTGAAATCGCGTCCTTCGGCGTCGGTGAGCGTCATGAAATACATGTACGGACTGGGGTTGAGCGTGCGCAGCACACGGTACACGTCGAACGGGTCAGCCGGCGAATCCAGATCCAGACGCTGGGATATCACCGTCTGGAACACATCGCCGTCGACGATGTGCCGCTTCGTCTCCTCCACCCAGCGCTCATACTCGGCCTTGGCGGTGCGGAACCGCAGCTGGGGCTGGGGCAGGCTTCGGTCAAGCACGCTCACACGGGCCTCCCCCGCCACCGGCGTGGCGGCCTTGCGCTGCATGGCATCCAGCCGTTCGATGGCCTCGTCATACGCGGCATCGGCGCGGGTCGGCCGGTCATCGACGTTCACCGCATTGGCTATCAGCCACACCGAGCCGGACACATGGTCGACCACTGCGATGTCGGTGGCCAAGGCCAGCGTCACCTCCGGCTGGCCGGTCTCATCCGGCGCCGCGGCGCGCAGTTTGGGCTCCCAATGGCGGATGGCATCCCAGCCGACGGAGCCGACCAGTCCGCTGGTCAGGTTCGGCAGTCCGGCCACATGCGGCGCCTTGAGCACCTTGAGCGCGGCATGGGCCACCTCAATCACGTCACCCTCAGTGGGCACTCCGGCCGGCACCTGGCCGAGCCAGTTCGCCTTGCCGTGATCGGAGCGCAGTTGAGCTATCGAATTGACGCCGATGAAGCTGTATCGGCTCCAGGAACCGCCGTATTCCGCCGATTCCAGAATGAACGTTCCCGAACGGCCCCCGGCGAGACGCTCGTAAAAGCCCACGGGCGTCAACGAATCGGCGAGCAGTCGCCGCACGATGGGAACCACGCGGTATCCGGCGTCGGCAAGCCGATGGAACTGGGCGCGGTCCGGCCATGTACCGCCCCATTCGAGATGCTCGACGCCGCACGCGGCCCCATCATCGTGCAGGCTGCCGGCCACACCGGCATCGTCAATACGCTGCTCGCTCATCACGCATTCTCCTGTTCCGCGGTACGGTTTCCGACGACGACCGGCAACGGGCCGCCCTCCTCGAAGCACGAGCGCTTGCCGGTATGGCAGGCGGCACCCACCTGGTCGACCTGAACCAGAATCGCATCGCCGTCACAATCCAGCGCCAGGGACTTCACATACTGCACATGGCCGGACGTGTCCCCCTTGCGCCAGTATTCCTGACGGGAGCGAGACCAGAACGTCACGCGACCGGTCGTCAACGTGCGCCGCAGCGCCTCGTCGTTCATGTAGCCGACCATCAGCACCTCGTGCGTGTCATACTGCTGGATGACCGCGGCGACCAGCCCGTGCGCGTCACGCTTGAGCCGCGCAGCGATGCGCGGGTCGAGTTCGTCGGTGTTGTCATAGTCGATGGTGGATTGCGTATCTGTCATGTCCTTCATATTCCTGTTCATGCCCCTATGGAGTCGTGTTCATGCATGCGGCGAATCATCGCCGGCCGGTTCCGCCGCGATTCACAGGCGAACCGTGTATCCCGCGGACCGAAGCGCCTGCTTGACCTCGCGGATGGTCACCAGACCGTAATGGAAGATCGACGCGGCGAGCACCGCATCCGCACCGGCGGCGATGGCCGGGGGAAAATCAGCGGCCTTGCCCGCGCCACCGGAGGCGATGATCGGTATCTTGACCTCGCGGCGCACTGCCTTGATCATCTCCAAATCGAAGCCCTCACGGGTGCCGTCCGCGTCCATCGAGTTGAGCAGGATCTCGCCAGCGCCCAGTTCCTCGGCCCGCTTGACCCACCAGATCGCGTCGATGCCGGTGGACTTGCGCCCACCCATCGTGGTCACCTCGAACCCGGACTGCGTATGCTGTTCGCCCTGCTCGCGGCGGGCATCGACCGACAGCACCAGCACCTGATTGCCGAATCGGTCGGCGACGCGGCTGATCAGCGTCGGGTCGTTGATGGCAGCGGTGTTGACGCCCACCTTGTCGGCGCCGCAACGCAGCAGCGAGTCGACGTCCTCGGGAGTACGCACGCCTCCGCCGACGGTCATCGGGATGAACACCTGCTCTGCGGTGTGGCTGACCACGTCGATCATGGTCTGGCGGTGCGAGCTGGAGGCGGTCACGTCCAGAAAGGTCAGCTCGTCGGCACCCTGACGGTAGTACTCCCCCGCCAGCTCGACCGGGTCGCCAGCATCACGCAGGTTCTCGAAATGCACGCCCTTGACCACTCGTCCCGCATCGACATCTAGGCATGGAATGACTCGGACGGCCAACGACATGATTGCTCCCTTATCAAGCTCGGTTGTTGTACGGATACCAAGGGTAGCGTCCGCCCGTTACAGCAGTGCCGCGGCGTCCCGTTACATGGGACGGGAAGGCCGCGCCCTCTGCGGTTCGAGATTCGCGGCCTGCAGCAGTGAGAGCGCGGTTAGGCCGCGAAGGCCTCTTTGGTCTTGGCGGCGAGCTGGCCGCAGGCGCCGTCGATATCGGAGCCTCGGGTGTCACGCAGGGTGGCCGTGATTCCGGCACGGTGCAGGATATCGAGGAACTGCTGCTCATCCTCGGGCTTGGATGCGGTCCAGCGAGATCCCTCGATCGGGTTGAGCGGGATTGGGTTGACATGCGCCCAATCGTCGCCGTAATGGTTGAGCCGCTTGGCCAGCAGTCGCGCGTGCTCGGCCTGGTCGTTGATGCCGCGCATCAACGCGTATTCGATGCTGACGCGGCGCTTGGACGACAGGAAGTAATCGTGGGCGGCGTCGAGCACCTGAGTGGTGTTGAAACGCTTGTTCATCGGCACGAGCTCGTCGCGAAGCGCATCACTGGGCGCGTGCAGCGACACGGCCAGACGCACCGGGATGCCCTCGGCCGTGAGCTTCCTGATGCCGGGCACGACGCCGACGGTCGATACGGTGATGTTACGCGCGGAGATGCCGAACCCTTCGGGAGGCATCGCGCTGATCTGGCGCACGGCGGATAGCACGGACCGGTAGTTGCCCATCGGCTCGCCCATGCCCATGAACACGATGTTGCTGAGCCGGCCGGGGCCTCCGGCCACTTCGCCGTCGCGCATCATACGAGCGGCAACGCGCACCTGTTCCAGGATCTCGCCGGTCGACATGTTGCGGGTGAGTCCAAGCTTGCCGGTCGCGCAGAACGGACAGCCCATGCCGCAGCCGACCTGGCTGGAGATGCATAACGTGGTGCGGTTCGGGTAACGCATGAGTACGGATTCGATGTGAGAGCCATCGAAAAGGCGCCACAGCGTCTTGATGGTGGTGCCCTGATCGGCCACCTGATGGGTCACCTCGTCGATCAGAGGCGGGAAGAACGCCTCGACGATATCGCCGCGTGTGGCGGCAGGCAGGTCGGTGAACGCCTCGGACTCGGTCTCCAGCCGGCCGAAGTAATGGTTCGCCAGCTGCTTGACACGGAACTTCGGCAATCCCAGATCCTTCGCCCTGGCGATGCGCTCGTCAGGCGTCATGTCCACCAGATGCACCGGCGGCTTGCCCCGTCGGGCATGGTCCTTGGACAGCACGTCGCGGAAAGCCCCCTTGTCGCCGGGGGTGATTCCGGTCTCCGGCTGTTCCGCATCCTGCGCATGCCCGGTCGTCATTGCTCCTCCATCATCGTTCGTATCTTGTCGTCGCTTCCCGCATCGTCATGTCCGATCATCGAGACGACCGTCACATGCCGACAATCCACAGCAGTCCGGCCAGGAACGGCGCGCACATGAGGATGGAATCCACACGATCCATCACGCCTCCATGACCCTTGAGCAGGTGTCCCATATCCTTGATGCCGATATCGCGCTTGAGCATGGACGCGCACAGGTCGCCGAACGTGCCTGCGACGCCGGTCAGTACTCCCATGACGATCGGAACCCACCAGCGCGACGCCCACACCGCGCCGTCATACGTGCAGAAGAACACCGCGAACGCGCCGATCATCGCGAACAGGATCGAACCGAACAGACCCTCGACCGATTTCTTGGGGGAGATGCGCGGCGACAGCTTGTGCTTGCCGAACCATGCGCCGAAGAACAGGCCGCCGGTATCGCTCAGGGCCGGCAGGAACACCAGCGTGATCGCGTGCGCGACCGGATGCCCGTTGAACACCAGCGACAGCACGATGCAGCTGGCCAGCGTAGGGATGTACAGCACGGTGAGTATCGAGACAGCGACATGCGACAGCCGACTGTGATGCAGTTCGCCTTTCTCATGGTTGAACGACGACTGCTCGCGCGCGGCGGCGTCGGAGCTCGACAGCTTGGATGCGACGGCGAGCGAAAGCCAGTTGCCGAAGCTGAACCGGGCGGTGGCGAGAATGGCCACCAGCATCAGCGTCGCCATCGTCAGCAGCGCCATCGTGCCGAAATGGTACGGGCTGTAATAGGTGCCGAGCAGGATGGCCGCCGAACACAGCCACAGCGCGACGACCGGGATATGCAGACCGACCGTGGCGAAATCGACACGGAGCTCCCACAGCGCAAGCACCATGAACACGACGATCAGCAGCACGAACACGTCGATGCGGATCAGCAGGCTCGCCAATATGATGATGACGAGCACCGCGCCGGTCGCGACCGCCTGCGGCATGTTGCGCCCGGTCTTCTTATTGATGTTCGCCAGGGCCTCCTCGGCCTCCACATGAAGCTGGTCGTTGTGTTCCATGATGTTCAACCGCCTCCGTAAGTCGATGGTGCCATGATGATTCTGCCTTCATCATAGCGAACCGGACGAGGCGATGGTCACATGCCGCGTCCGGTTCAACGATTTCGTCATGAAGGTCAGACCTCCATGATCTCCTTCTGCTTGGTCTCGAACAGCGCGTCGAGCTGGTCGGTGACCTGCTTGGTGACCTTGTCGAGCTCCTTGAGCAGACGATCGCCCTCGTCCTCGCCCATCTCGCCGTCCTTGACGGACTTGTCGATGGTCTCCTTGGCCTTGCGGCGGATGTTGCGCACGGCGACCTTGCCGTCCTCGGCCTTCGACTTGGCGAGCTTGACGTATTCCTTGCGACGCTCGCTGGTCAGCTCCGGCATGGTGATGCGGATGACGTTGCCATCGCGGTTCGGGTTGACGCCGAGATCGGAGTCGCGCAGGGCCTTCTCGACCTTGCTGGCCTGGGACACGTCGAACGGGGTGACGGAGAGGGTGCGGGGCTCCGGCACGCCGATGGACGCGACGGCCTTCAGTGGAGTCGGAGCACCGTAGTAGTCAACGACGATACCATTGAGCAGCGCGGGGTTGGCGCGGCCGGTGCGGATGCCCGCGAAGTTCTCCTTGGTGTTCTCCACGGACTTGTTCATCTGTTCCTTGGCTTGTTCGACAGGATTGGCCATTTTGTGCTCCTTGTTGTTGTTCTTCGTTGAAGTTGGTTTCCCGGGTTGGATGCAGACGCGCGATCACCGATGCGCGTCGCTCACGCGAGCGTGGATTCGGCGGTGGACACCAGCGTGCCGATCTCCTCGCCGAGCAGCGCGCGGGTCACGTTGCCGGCCTCTTCGAGACCGAACACGCGGATGCGCTTCCTGTTGTCGCGGGCCATGGACAGCGCGGCGGCATCCATGACCGCCAGGTTGTCGACAAGGGCGCGGTTGTAGCTCAGCGTCGCGAAACGCTTGGCATCTGCGTCCTTGCGGGGGTCGGAGGTGTAGACGCCGTCGACGCCGTTCTTGCCCATGACGACCTCATCGCAATGAATCTCCAGCGAACGCTGGATGGACACCGTATCGGTGGAGAAATACGGCATGCCCGCACCGGCGCCGAAGATCACGACGCGGCCCTTCTCCAAGTGGCGGATGGCCTTGAGCGGAATGTACGGCTCGGCGACCTGGCCCATGGTGATGGCCGTCTGCACGCGGGTGGCCTGCCCCTCCTGCTCCAGGAAATCCTGCAGCGCGAGGCAGTTCATCACCGTGCCCAGCATGCCCATGTAATCGCCGCGGGAACGGTCGATGCCGGCCTGCTGCAATTCCGCGCCGCGGAAGAAGTTGCCTCCGCCGACAACGATGGCGACCTGAACGCCCTGCCGCACGGCGGGGACGATCTCCTCGGCGATGCGACGAATCACCTGCGTATCGATGCCGACCTTTCCGCCGCCGAACGCCTCACCAGACAGTTTCAGCAATACCCTTCGTGGCTGATCCGCCGCTACTCCATCTTCCATGCATAGCCTTTCTGATATCGGTTCCCTGATGCTTCGTGAGCCGGAACCGCCCGACATACTGCCTATCAGCGTATCCGCAAACTGCGACAGTGCCCGGTAGCGACTCGCGCGATCACAGCGATTCGGCGAATTCCTCGACCCGGGCCACCACGTCGTCGAGATACGACGCAGAAGTGCGCCACCGGCCGGGAACCTCTATCGAATGATTGGCCTGCGGGTACTCATGCACGAGGCCACTGAGACGATGGGCCCGGTCGCTGCGGTACAGCGGGTCCGCGGTTCCTGCGCAGATCAGCGGTTCGGGAGCCGAGCCGGGCTCGTAATCGTCATCGCCCGGCACGGGGATGACGGACCGTGTCGGATCGAAGTCGGCCGGCGACAGCACGGGCGTCAGCAAGGCCATCGGGACGCCGAGCCGGGACACATGCGGGTAGATGAACGTCGACAGCGATTTCGCCACCACCAGGGTGCGCGGCTGCGATGACGGACTCGACCGGCGAGGGATGCCATCCAGCCAGTCGTCGACGGCTCCGGACAGCATCGAGAATATTCTCGGCGCGGGGGTCTTCGACAGGTCCGCGTCGACGTCGAGCCGTTCCACGAACCAGCCGGCATCGGCCAACGCCATCGCGCAGTAATACAGCAGCGGCCGATCGCAGTTGTATCCGGTGCCCGGCATGATCAGCGCATGCCGGTCGGTCCTATCCGATGCCATGCGGTTCTTCGGCCATTCGTTTCTGCGGCAGGTGGGCTGCGCCGTTCCGCTCCCCATCAACGATGAAATCATCGTCATGATCCCCCATATGATTTTTCGTTATTCGTGTGATTGCATGCTGTCGGCTGGCATGGCCGCGCCGGCCATGCCAGGTATGACAAAGGCGGCCGACGCATGAAAGCGCGGACCGCCTTTGTTGAGGTTCATCTCAGCTCACAGGCTGCTCCCCGGCCCGATGATGCGGACCGGAGCGGGACGAATCAAACCTTCGCGGTTCGATTCACTCCTCTTCGCCCTTGCCGACCTCGATACGGGCGAAGGCCACGGCCTTGCCGCCGACTTCCTCGAACAGCTTGCCGACGGTCTTGGACGGATCCTTGACGAACGGCTGCTCAAGCAGGACGACTTCCTTGTAGAAGGCGTTGAGACGGCCTTCGACGATCTTCGGAACGATCTTCTCGGGCTTGCCTTCGGCCAGGGACTTCTCGGTGGCGACGCGACGCTCGGACTCGACGACATCGGCCGGAACGTCCTCACGGCTGAGCCACTTGGCGCCCATGGCGGAAATCTGCAGAGCGGCCTCGTGAGCGACCTTGGCACCGGCTTCGTCGGTGGCGATCATCGCGACGATGCTCGGGGGCATCTCGACGGACTTCTTGTGCGCGTAGATCTCGACGTGCGGGCCGGAGATCTTGGCGAACTGGCCGACCTTGACGTGCTCGCCGAACAGGGCGGCCGCCTCTTCGACGGCGACCTTGACGGTGCCGTCCTCGGCGTTGGACGCCAGGAGCTCGTCGGCGTTGTTCGCGTCGGCGGCCACGGCGTAGCCGAGCACGGTGTCGGCGAATTCGACGAACTTCGGGGTCTTGGCCACGAAGTCGGTCTCGGAATTGAGCTCGACGGCGTAACCGGTCTGGCCTTCGGCGGACTCGATCACCTTGGAGGCGATGGTGCCTTCCTGGGCCTTGCGGCCTTCGCGCTTGCCAGCGGCCTGGATGCCCTTGGCGCGGATGATCTCCTTGGCGCGGGCGACATCACCCTCGGCCTCGGTGAGAGCCTTCTTGACGTCCATCATGCCGGCGCCGGTGTCTTCGCGCACCTGCTTGATCAAAGCTGCAGTGATTGCTGCCATTGATTTGTCTCCTCGTTAAAAATGTGTCCCCATAGTGATGGGAGGCTGTTGCACCTCCCATACTACAGGAGGTAGGTCACTCGGCCTTGGCTTCCTCGGCCTCGGCGGCCGGAGCAGCTTCAGCGGAAGCGCCCTCGGTCAGCAGTTCCTTCTCCCAAGCGGCCATCGGCTGCTCGGCTTCGGTCTCGCCCTCGGCCTTGGCGGCCCGGCCGGAACGCTCCAGCAGGCCATCGGCCACTGCGTCGGCCATCAGGCTGGTCAGCAGCTCGATGCCGCGGATGGCGTCATCGTTGGCCGGAATCGGGTAGTCGACGGACTCCGGGTCGGTGTTGGTGTCGACAAGGGCCACGACCGGGATGCCCAGCTTGTGGGCTTCCTCGACGGCGAGCGATTCCTTGTTGATGTCCACGACGAACATCGCGGAGGGGGTGCGGACCATGTTGCGGATACCGCCAAGCTGCTTCTCCAGCTTATCCTTCTCGCGCTCCAGCAGCAGCAGTTCCTTCTTGGTCAGACCGGAGCCGTGCACGTCGGAGAAGTCCATCTCCTCAAGTTCCTTCAGACGGCTCACACGCTTGGAGACGGTCTGGAAGTTGGTCAGCATGCCGCCGAGCCAACGCTCGGACACGTAGGGCATGTTCACGCGCGTGGCCTGGGTCTGCACGGCTTCCTGGGCCTGCTTCTTGGTGCCGACGAACAGCACGGTGCCGTTGTGGGCGACGGTGGCCTTGATGAAGTCATAGGCCTTGTCGATCAGCTCCAGCGACTTGAACAGGTTGATGATGTGGATGCCGTTGCGCTCCATCAAGATGTACTGCTTCATCTTGGGGTTCCAACGACGGGTCTGGTGACCGAAGTGGACGCCGGCCTTGAGCATTTCGCTCATCGTGATCTGTGCCATAGCACTACCTTTCTTGTCGGTTCTTGCCTGGTCATGCGTACCTGAGTGCAGCCCCGCCGAAGCGTGGCCGACCGACACAGGCCGTCGCGGACATGACGCGATATGGTGTGCACCGGTTGACGATAACGGTTGGCCGTCGCCACCTGCGACTGCGGTGACGGCCGGGTTGGCGCACAAATATTCAGAATACCACCAGGTGCCTACTTGGCGGCGTGCTCACGCATGTACCGCAACGCCTCGCGGCGCTCCGTCTTCTCCAGCCGGTCGAGGTACACGTGACCGTCGAGGTGATCGGTCTCATGCTGCAGCATGCGACCCATCAGGCCGCTGCCCTCCAGCACGACCTCGTTGCCGTCCAGGTCGATGCCGCGCACGCGGGCGTAATCGGCGCGACGGGTCTTGTACCACAGGCCGGGAACGGACAGACATCCTTCGTCACCGTACTGTTCGCCGCTCTTCTCCTCCAGCACCGGGTTGAGCACGTATCCGATCTTCCCGTTGATGTTGTACGAGAAGGCGCGCAGCCCGACACCGATCTGGTTCGCCGAGAGCCCGGCACGACCCGGATCGTCGACGGTGTCCAGCAGATCCTGCACAAGGCGGCGTACGGCGGGCGTGATCTCCCTGATCGTCTCGCACGGGGTGCGCAGCACCGGATCGGGAACTGTTCTGATTTCGCGGATGGCCAATTACTTCTCCTCACTGGTGTCGTTGCCGTCGGATGCCGCGTCGCCCACGCTGTCCTCCTGCTCGGGGCTGCCGGATTCGGCTTCGTCGTCCTTCATGAAGCGAATCTTCCCCTTCGCCTGGTCGAAGGCCTGCTTGACGCTTTCCGAAGACTGCTTCACGGTCTCGGCGGTCATGTCGAGGATCTTGACGGTGGCGGGCAGCGGCTTTGCGGCGTTCTTCGGAGCATAGATCATGTTGTCGATCACGTCGGCGTAACGCTGCAGCACCTTCGGACGGACCACCTTCATGCTGGGTGTCAGAGTGCCGTCCTCCTGGTTGAACTCCTCGTCCAGAATAACGAACTTGCGCACCGACTCGGCGCGGGAGACGTTGCCGTTGGCCTTGTCGATGTACTGCTGCACCAACGCCCGGACCGCGTCGTTGGTCGCGATCTCGCTCATCGGCGCGTCGATGTCGAGGTTCTGCGAGGCAAGCCACGAGCGGGTCATCTCCGCGTCGAGTTCGATGAGCGCGGCGATGAACGGGCGTCCGTCGCCGATGACGACGGCATGGGCGACGATCGGGCATGTGTTGATGACATCCTCCATCGGCGCCGGGCTGATGTTCTTGCCGCCGGCCGTGATGATGATGTCCTTCTTGCGGCCCGTGATGAACACGAATCCCCGATCGTCGATCGTGGCGAGGTCACCCGTGTGCAGCCAGCCGTCGGAGGTCAAGGCCTCGGCGGTCCGCTGAGGCTGCTTGTAGTAGCCAAGGAACACGTTCGGCCCCTTGATCATCAGCTCGTCGTCATCCGCGAGCCTGATGGAGATGCAGCCGGGCCGGCCGACGGAGCCGACCTCGTTCGCGTCCTGGAAATTCACCAAGCAGGGCGCGGCCGTCTCGGTCATGCCATACCCCTGGATGAAGGTGATGCCATCGAATCCGTTGAAGAAGTGCGCGAGATCGGCATTGAGCGGGGCGCCGCCGCAGGCGAGCCACTTCATGTTGGGCCCCAGGGCGGAACGGATCGACGAGCCCACGGTCTGCATGTAGAAGCTGTGCTGGATGCGGGCGCCCAGGGAATGATGGCCGCCGGCCATCTCGTCCTTCGACCACTGCACGAAATGATCGAACGCCTTGGCGAACAGGCGCCCCTTGAGACCGGCTCCGGCCTTCTGCGATGCGGCGTTGTACACCTTCTCGAACACGCGGGGCACGCCCAGCAGATACGTGGGCTTGAAGCCGCGCAGGTCGGCGAGCAGCCGCTTGGCGCTGGAGATATAGCCGACCACGCCATGCGAGCCGATGGCCACGTACTGGATGTACCGCGCGAAGCAGTGCGCCAGCGGAAGGAACAGCAGCAGACGGCTCGGCTGGTACAGCATGTCGTTGAGTACCTCATAGCCGTTGTAGACCGTGTGGTTGAAGTTGCGGTGAGACAGCATCACGCCCTTCGGTTTGCCGGTGGAGCCCGACGTGTACACGATGGTGAACAGGTCGTCGGCGCGGACGCGGCCGATCGCCTTGTCCAGTTCCTCGTCGCTGACGGACTCGCCGAAATCGGCGACCGCGTCGAGGCCGTTCGCCTTGAAGTTGAACACGTAGCGCAGGCTCTCGCTGTGCGCGCGAATCTGCTCAAGGATCTGCGCATGGGAGTCGTCGCCGGCGAAGGCGATGACCGGTTCGACCTCTGCGACGATATCACCCGTCTGCTTGGGCGAATCGGTCTCGTATACGGGGACGCTCACCGCGCCGATGGAGGCGCAGGCGAAGTCCACGACGCCCCACTCATAGCAGGTGGCGGCGTATATCACGACCATACTGCCGGGCTTGACCCCGAGGCCGAGAAGCCCCTTGGCCACCTCACGGACACGGTCGTTCATCTGGCCGGCGGACACGTCATGCCACTGCCTCGTCTCATCGTCCTGCCATTGGGCGATGAGGTCATCGGGGTCGCGTTCGCAACGCTTGGCGAGCAGTGAATAGATGGTGTCCAGGTCTGTGGTCTGATAGATCGTATCGACGGTGTATTCACGCAACATAGGCTCCACTATAAGCATGGCCGCGTACCGGCACGCGGCCATGCGGAACATATCATCCGGCTTGCGCGGCGTGTATCACCCGATGTCCGTCATCGTGCACAGCCAGCGGCATCCCATCTGGCGCAGCACGATGTTCGACCAGTAGTTCTGCACGCCGATGGTCAGATGCGTCGATATCTCGAACGTCGTCGGATTGATGAACATCCCCGACATCATCCGGGGCACCACCGGCAGATACCGGAGTTTGGCCTTCAGCTCGGGATTCGACTGCATGTGGTTGTCGAGCAGGTACGCCATGGTCTCCAGCTTCTTGAGACACGGGCCGGTCACCGCCCGTCTGAGCTTGCCCGCATGCAGCTGTCCGCGCATGATGTCGGCGGACATGCATGCTATGCGGGCGGACGATACCGCCAGCGAATGGCCCTGTGCGGCGTTGATGCTACCCGCGCCGCAGCTGGTGATGTGATACGGCACCGGAACGTCGGACGATTCGACGATGACGTACCCGTCGAGGCTCGGCACCGGGCAGGGCGGGTTTTCGCGCGCGTAATGATAAGTGGGTTGCTCCATGTCCGTTTCTCCGTCTTCTCTCTCGCCCCCATCCACGATGAAAGGGGATAATCCCAGCACAACACAACAAAGGCACCCCCGCAATGGACGAGGGTGCCTTTTTGTGCAATCGTGCCGCGATTCGAGCCTCCGACGTGGAGGCGAAGCATCACGGATCAGACGTGGTAGGGGTTGACGACCACCGAGCAACGCTGGAAGCTCTTGACGTCGACATAGCCCGTGGACGCCATGGCTCGGCGCAGCGCGCCGATGTAGTTCACCTGGCCATCAGCGCGGTGGCTGGGCCCGAACAGGATCTGCTCCAGCGAGCCGACCGTGCCGACATCGGTGCGGGAACCGCGCGGCAGGGTCTGGTGACGGGCCTCCGCACCCCAATGCTTGCCGCCACCGGGAGCCTCGGTGGCGCGGGCGAGCGGAGCGCCGAGCATGACGGCGTCGGCGCCCATGGCGAGGGCCTTGACGAAGCTGCCCGAATCCCCCATGCCGCCATCGGCGATGACCTGCACATAGCGGCCGCCGGACTCGTCCATGTAATCGCGGCGGGCCTCAGCCACGTCGGCGATCGCGGTCGCCATCGGGGCGTGGACGCCGATCGTCGTGCGCGTAGCGGTGACCGCACCGCCGCCGAAGCCGACCAGCACGCCCGCCGCACCAGTGCGCATCAGGTGCAGGGCCGCAGTGTAGTTCGCGGCGCCGCCGACGATGACCGGAACATCGAGGTCGTAGATGAACTTCTTGAGGTTCAGCGGCTCATGGCCGAGGGACACATGCTCGGCGGACACCACCGTGCCGCGGATGACGAACAGGTCGACGCCGGCTTCGACCACCGTGGAGTAGAACTGCTGGGTGCGCTGCGGGGAAAGCGCGCCCGCCACGGTGACGCCCGCATCGCGGATCTCATGCAACCGGCGGGTGATGAGCTCGGGCTTCACCGGCTCACGGTAGATCTCCTGGATCCGCTCGGTCGCGACGTCATCGGGCAGCTGGGCAATCTCGTCGAGCAGCGGCTGCGGATCGTCATACCGCGTCCACAGACCCTCCAGATCCAGCACGCCAAGAGCGCCCAGCCGGCCCATCGCTATCGCCGTGGCGGGGCTGGTGACCGAATCCATCGGGGCTCCGATGACCGGTACGTCGAACTCATAGGCATCCACCTGCCACGACGTCGACACGTCCTGCGAATCGCGGGTGCGACGAGAGGGAACGATGGAGACATCATCCAGCGCGTAGGCCATGCGGGCCTTCTTGCCCAAACCGATTTCAATTTCCTGAGACATGGTTTCAAGGCTAATGCCGGGCTGTGACACCGGACGCGGCCGCACACGCGCATCACCCGCCGTCTCACATTGTGGCGAATACCGAGCGGCGGACAACGCGCGGTAACATCGATGCGCTAAGACTGGTGCACATACGCCAATCACGCTAGGAGGAAACGCATGGCCAAAATCAAGGTCGAGGGAAAGGTCGTCGAGCTCGACGGCGACGAGATGACCCGCGTCATCTGGAAGGACATCAAGGACCGTCTGATCCTGCCCTATCTGGACGTCGATCTGGACTATTACGACCTGGGCATCGAGAACCGTGACGCCACCGACGACCAAGTCACCATCGACGCGGCAAAGGCAATCCAGCGCGAGCACGTGGGCGTCAAGTGCGCCACCATCACTCCGGACGAGGCCCGCGTCAAGGAATTCGGTCTCAAGAAGATGTGGAAGTCCCCCAACGGCACAATCCGTAACATCCTCGGCGGCACGATCTTCCGCGAGCCCATCGTGATGAGCAACGTGCCTCGTCTGGTGCCCGGCTGGACCAAGCCGATCGTCGTGGCCCGCCACGCCTTCGGCGACCAGTACAAGGCCACCGACTTCAAGGTGCCGGGCGCCGGACGCCTGACCGTCACCTTCACTCCCGAGGACGGCTCCGAGCCGATTGAGCACGTGGTCTATGACTACGGCCAGGACGGCGGCGTGGCCCAGGTGCAGTACAACGTCAACGATTCGATCCGCGGCTTCGCTCGCGCCTGCTTCAACTATGGCCTGATGCGCCACTACCCGGTGTACCTGTCCACCAAGAACACGATTTTGAAGGCCTACGACGGCCAGTTCAAGGACATCTTCGCCGAAGTGTTCGAGACCGACTACAAGGACAAGTTCGCCGAGGCTGGCCTGACCTACGAGCACCGCCTGATCGACGACATGGTCGCCAGCTCCCTCAAGTGGCACGGCGGCTACATCTGGGCGTGCAAGAACTACGACGGCGACGTGCAGTCCGACTCCGTGGCTCAGGGCTTCGGATCGCTGGGCCTGATGACCTCCGTGCTGATGACCCCGGACGGCCAGACCGTCGAGGCCGAGGCCGCGCACGGTACCGTGACCCGCCATTACCGTCGCTGGCTCAAGGGCGAGAAGACCTCCACCAACCCGATCGCCTCGATCTTCGCGTGGACCGGCGGACTCAAGCACCGCGCCGACCTGGACGGCACGCCCGAGGTCCGCCATTTCGCCGAGACGCTGGAGAAGGTCATCGTCGACACCGTCGAAGGCGGTCAGATGACCAAGGATCTGGCCATGCTGGTGGGACCGGATCAGGCGTGGCTCGACACCGAGGGCTTCATGAACGCGCTGGACGAGAACCTTTCCAAGGCGCTGACCGCGTGACCGGCCGGGCGGGGTTCTCCGGCGGCTCCCGCCACCGGTGATCGCCGCCGGCAATCCATCGTCATCAAGGCCCGCATCCCATGTCCCTACACGAGATGCGGGCCTTGTGCGTATGGTGAGGCTACAATCGAAAGTCACAGTATTCGCATGACTGAAAGGGCGTGACCATGTCAGGACGACGCATGGTGTCTTGTCTGAAACTCATCGCCGCCGCGATGGCGACGGGTCTTCTGCTCACGACGGCGGGATGCGCGTCAACGGACGATACCAACACTCCAGACGGCGGCACCGTCACGCAATCCACCGGGGCGGTGGCGATATTCACCCCATCGGACGGCATCACCCTCTCCCAGCACACGCCGCTGAACAAGTGGGCGAAACTGGTGCCCGACATCACCTCCGAGCTCAAGAAGCAAGGATTCAAATCCGCGAACATCACCACGACCACATCCAGTGACCTCGCCAAGCAGAGCCAGGACATTCAGGATTACGTCGTCAATCATGCGGTGTCGGCGCAAAGCGGGAAAGACAGCGCCAACAAGAAAGACGGTGCTGACGAGAAGGAAATAACGCTGATCGTCGCGCCCGCAGCCGAAACGCAGACATCCACCCGGCAATACGGCGATTACGTCAGCCAGACGAGCGGCACGGCGACGGATAGGACCGGTTCAGACGAGGCCGGTTCAACGGATGCATCGGAATCGACTGACACATCCGAATCGGCGAATGCATCCAGCTCGGATAACGCATCCGACTCGACGGACACGGAATCGATGCCCCGTATGGCGAACGCATTGCAGCTGGCCAAGGACTCGGGCATGCACGTGGTGCTCGTGGCCAATCCGGTGAAGGACTTCACCCCCGACGCTTTCGTCGAACTGTCGACAGCCGAACGCATCGGGCAGATCCAGGCGAGCAAGCTTGCCGACAAACTGCAACTCGACACCATCAGCAAGGACAATCCGAAGGCCGTGGAGATCCTGCTGCCCTACACCGCATCCGCTGACGGCAGTGACGACGAATTCGCCAAGGAGGCCTTCGCAGGCGCCTGGTCCGTGCTGCAGCCGTATTTCAAGAAGGGCACGGCATACAGTCCGTCCGGACTGCTGACGGCCGACACGACCGACGGGCAGTGGAAGTCGGTCGCCTTCGAAATCGACAAGGATTCGCGCATCACCGACGAGATCACCAATCGTCTCAAACGGAAGGATTCGGCCGCGCACACCCGAATCGACGGCATCATCGCCATGAACGATTACGTGGCTTCCGGAGTGGTCGACGCGCTCGACCATCTCGGATACACCGGTTCGGCGGCCGACATCAACCCCTCCATCACACTGCCCGGAATCGTCGGCAACATCACCGGAAAGCAGGATCTCCACCGCAAGAAGGTGCCGGATCCGATCAAGGCGCCGGAAAACGACGGCGACGCCACCAACGACGGGTCGGCCTCGGAAAAGGCCAGGGACACGCAGTGGCCCATCATCACCGGATATGGCGCGTACGTCGACGAACTGCCGCAACTCGTCAGCGGCCATCAATGGATGACCGCCGTCGAGGACCGCAAGGGCGCCGCGACGCAGCTCGCGCAGATGTGCCTGAAAATCAATCAGGGCACGGCGGTGAAATCGCCGCAGAACCTGACCAAGGGGACGTATCCGGGCGTCGCGGGGAAGAACATGCCGACGCTGCGCCCCGACCTGGTCGCGGTCAGCGCGTCGAACCTCAAGAGCACGCTGATCGACCCCGGCTACATCACTCTGGCCGACGCGGGGATGTGACAGACGCAGGGATTGCGCGTCACAGGGAATGTAGCAGGCGCGGCAATACCGGGATATACGCGAGTCGGCCGTCACCCCAACCATCCGTCATGATGACGGGAACCGGTTGAGGTGACGGCCGACTCGTTGCCCGGCTGGACTTCCGCTCAGCGGCCCTTCGGGGCGTAAATGCGCGTGTCGATGAGTTCGCCGAAGTGGTCGATCACCGCTTGACGGCGTGCCTTCATGCTGGCGGTCAGCAGTCCGTTCTCCTCGGTGAACGGCTCCGGCACGATCTCGAATTTGCGAATCGACTCTGCCCGCGACACCAGATCGTTGGCGGCGTTGACCGCGCGCTCGACCTCGGCGTAGACGATCGGGTTGCGCACGGCTTCGGCGAGGTCGGAGACCTGCTCCACACCCTGCGCGGCCAGCCAGGCGTTGGTCTCATCGAGATCCAGGGAGACGATCGCCGCGATGAACGGCTTACGGTCACCGATGACGACGCACTGGTCCACCACCGGCGATGTCATCACGCTGGCCTCCAATATGCCCGGAGACACGTTCTTGCCGCCTGCCGTGATGATCAGGTCCTTCTTGCGTCCGGTGATGGTGACAAACCCGTCGTCGATGTCGCCGAGGTCCCCCGTGTGCAGCCATCCGTCAACGATCTGGCTCTGGGTGATTTCAGGATGGTTATGGTATCCGACGCAGACCGCACGGCTCTTGATGCATAGTTCGCCGTCCTCGCCGAGCCCTACCGACACCCCCTGCAGTGGCATGCCGACCGTGCCGATGCGATATCCCTTGGTTGGATTCACCATGGCCGGGGCGCAGGTCTCCGTCATGCCATACCCCTCAAGCAGCGGCAGTCCGACACCGTTGAAGAAGTGTGCGATGGCCCCGTCCAGAGGAGCGCCGCCGGACACCGCATATTCGCAGTGGCCGCCGAACACGCCCATGATCGTGCGATAGATCAGGCGGTCGTACATGGCGTGGCGCATCCGCAGCGAGGCCGAGAACCCGTTGCCCTCCTGCTGCGCGTGCGACCATTCGCGTGCGGTGGCCGCGGCCTTGGCGAAGATGCGCCCCTTCATGCCGGCACCCGCCTTCTGCGAGGCGGCGTTGTACACCTTCTCGAAGATGCGCGGCACGGCCAGTATGAAGGACGGCTTGAACTCGCCGAAATCAGACAGAATGGTCTTGAGGTTGTTGGACAGCCCCAGCTCCACGTCACCGGCAAAGCAGTACAGCACCATGTACCGCGCGAATGCGTGGGCCAGCGGAAGGAACAGCAGTAGACGGCGGTCACGCCCATAGGCGATGTCGGGCATGGATTGCGTACCGGCATAGGTGACGTACACGAAGTTGCCGTGTGACAGTTCAATGCCCTTCGGCATGCCGGTGGAGCCCGACGTGTACACGATGGTTGCCAGGTCGTCGCCCTTCACCAGACGCTCGCGCTCCCAGAACTCCTCGTCACTCACTCCACGCCCGTATTCCTCCAGCGTGTTCAGCGCACCGAAATCGATGACGTACACGTCTTTCAGCGTGCTGCAGCGCGAGCGGACGGACTCGATCTTGTCACGCTGCGCATCGTTCTCGGCGAACGCCATCGTCACCTGGGAGTCATTGAAGATCGTGGCGACCTGAGCCGGCGAGTTGGTCTCGTAGACGGGCACGGTGAGGGAGCCGATGGACATGATGGCCATGTCCAGCGCAGCCCATTGCCATGAGGTGGAAGAGATGATCGACACCGCGTCCCCTGGCATGACGCCACGGGCGATCAGGCCCTTGGCCAGTGCGATGACCTTGTCGCGGAATTCGGCGGCCGTGAACGAGCGCCATGAGCCGGCACCGTCCTTGTACGAGACCAGCGGCTCGTCGGGCTTGCGTTCAGCGCGTTCGACCAGCACCGAGAACACGTTTTTGTCGCCGTCAATGGGCTTGGTGACCGGTTGCGTATATTCCTTGAGCATTTCAGCGCTCCCCTCGATTGTGGGCCGGCCGTTCCGGCGAACGGGTGGCATCTGCATCGCCACCGTTCAATTGTACGGCTTTTCCATACGAATTCGGGGCAGCATCGCCGTCAATCGGGTTTCAGGCCAATACGCATGGGTCTCACACGGGCGAGCGGATCAAGATATGTCGTCGCCGTCCCCTCGTTTTGCAGTCGGACCCTCCTGACTCCCCAATGGAGGCATCGGCCGTCGCAATGGTCGGATGCCCCTCCCACTTCGCCGATGACGTCGCCGCGTCTCACGGCTGTTCCGGCAACGCCCTCGGTATGCGCCGGCTCGAACGTCGACACAAGGTCACCGTGGTTGACGCTGACGACCGACTTGCCGCCGACACTCCCGGCGAACGATATGATGCCATCCGCAGGGGCATACAGTTCATCGCCGTCGGATGCCTGCAGATCCACGCCGCGATGCCCGGAAAGCCATGGCCGGTCAGGTGGGTCGAAATCCGCGATGACGGCCGGCTGACCCACAGGCCAAAGCCATACCGCCCGACACGCCGCCTGTCGTCCTGTGCATAACGTCACCGCGGCGAAGACCTCTTCCCCGGCGGATGCGGAGGGCACCCGCAATAGCGCCCAGTTCATCATCGCAGCGAACATCACGGCAACGGACATGCAGCACAGCCGGATCATGGTCCGTTTGCAACGCTCCCTGCGGCGAAGCGCGAATTGCCTGCGCCGTATGGCATGGCGGTCATACCGCACCTGAGGATGGTGCCACGCTCCCCGCTGCCCATCTAAATCATCATTCAGCATCAGTCTCTTCCCCCATTCCGTCGTCGGTCGCCGGAACATCCCCGCGCCCCGGCATCCCCAGCATCGCACACCGATGGACGGCGGAGGGCGAAAAACGACCGATGTGGTCGAAGGCTCGGGAGTTATCCACATTTCGGCGTGTCGCGCCGATACTGCACGGCACTTGCTGCTGGAATCGCCTGACAATGCCCGATGATTCGCGGGCGAAACCGTCGATAAACCGATAATTTGCTTGCGTCCGCGGCATCCGACTGTCAGTTCTCGTCATCAATCAACCATTGGAATTACAGGCGACACGCCGAGGCGAGCACTCAAGTTGCATCCATGTGATTTGTGTGTAATATATTCATCTTGTGCACAGCAGTTAGCTCAGCACAGGAAAATATTCCTGCGTAGCTCAGTTGGCAGAGCATCCGACTGTTAATCGGACGGTCGCTGGTTCAAGCCCAGCCGCAGGAGCCATAGAAAACCCTCAACGGAAACGTTGAGGGTTTTTTGCTTTCCCGCGCTCATCCCGCACCTGCGCACCGATGCATCGCATGCGCCGTCGTGTGCGCGCCTCCGCGTGCCACACTATGCGAATTCTGATGGTTTTTAAGATGGTGTGGCAAGGGACGGAGACGAGAACAATCCCGAATCATTGCAAAATGGCCGTCCTATGATTCGAATGTCGGCCATACCGCGCGATGTGAAGGCTCACATCGCGCGGTATGGCAGATGGAAAGCCACACAATGCGATTTTGACGCGAAATATCGATGGTGTGGCAATGTGGGGACGCAAGTGACTATCCGCCGCATTGCTGAGGATGACCGCCCCCAGTCGCTTCGCGACAGCTCTCCGGGCCCTGCAAGTGGGGATGGCCTGCGGCCACGGGCCTCGCGGAGGGGCTACATGCAGATTTTGTTCATGGGCATGGCGGAATCGATGGGGCAATCGGGTGCGGAAGGGGCCTCGCCGGCCTCTACGAGGTTCACGCCGAGCATGGCGACCATCGCGCCATTGTCGGTGCACAGCTTGAGCCGAGGGATGCGCACCTCGACTCCGGCCCGCTCGCCGTATTCGAGCAGCTTCGCACGCAGCTGCGAGTTGGCGGAGAACCCTCCGCCTACGATCAGAGTCTTGGAATCATACTGCTCGCACCCGCGCATGGCCTTGCGGGCCAGAACCGTGGCCACGGAGTCAGCCAGCGAAGCGCACACGTCGTCAATGGGAACGTCCCGCCCCGCAGCCTGCTGTTCCTCAATCCACCGTGCGACGGCGGTCTTGACGCCGGAGAAGCTGAAATCATACGGATGCGCCGCACCGGCCTTCCCCTGAGTCAGGCCCTGCGGCACCTTGATGGCCTTGGGATCGCCCAGCTGAGCGTGACGGTCGATATGCGGGCCGCCGGGGTACGGGAAGCCCAGCAAACGCGCGACCTTGTCGAAGCACTCCCCCGCAGCGTCATCCAACGTGGTGCCGACCACGTCGACATGCCGCGCGACATCGCGCACATGCAGCAGCGACGTGTGTCCACCGGACACGATCAGCGCCAGCGTATCCTCAGGAAACGGCCCGAATTGCAGCTGCGTGACGGCGATATGCCCGATGACATGATTGATGCCGTACAACGGCTTGTTCGCCACCCATGCAAGCGCTTTGGCACCCGAAACGCCCACGGCGAGGCATCCGGCGAGACCGGGGCCCGCCGACACCGCTATGGCATCCACGTCGCCGAGTCCCAACCCGGCGTCGGAGAGCGCCTGGGACACGCACGGCACGAACGCCTCGGCGTGCGCGCGAGAGGCAATTTCCGGAATCACGCCGCCATAACGGGCGTGCTCCTCCATCGACGAGGCGACGACGTTGGAACGCAGCGTGCGCCCCTGTACGATTGCAGCGGCGGTTTCGTCGCATGTCGATTCGATGCCCAGTACGATCGGTTCGCTCATGGTTGCGTCTCCTGTCCTGTTTGTTTCGTCATGTCGCCGGCGGCGGACGTATCACCGGCGGCGACAGCCACACCGCCATTGCCGCTGAACCCGACGATGCGCGGTTCAAGGTCAAGCGCCATCACATACGCGTCGATGCCTTCCGGCTGGTAGTACCGTTTGCGCAGTCCGATGCGCTGGAATCCGAACCGGTGGTACAACGCGATGGCCGGGTCGTTGACGACGCTGACTTCGAGCAGCATCCGTCTGGCTCCCTGTCGACGTGCGCGAGATATCAGGTGATTCATCATCGCGACCGCGATGCCCTGCCTCTGATGGGTCTTGCTGACGCCTATGTCCATGATCTCCGCGTCGTCGCCGTCATACCAGTATCCGGCGAATCCGCGGATGGCGGGTTCACGGTCCGTGTCGCGCCCATCCGCCTCGTCCACGTCGAAGACGTATACGCGTGCCGGCGCGTCGAGCTCCTGCCTGATCGAGGCCTCGCTCCACGCATGGTTGCCGAACAGCTCGACTTCCAGCGCCCTTATCGCGCCGACGGCCGTCTTCCGCCCGATATCGTCCAGTTCGCGCAGCATCAGTCCGCCCTCTGCGCACCAGCATGGTTCAGCACGTGTTTGAGCGGGCTGGGTACTTCGGCATCGGGCCGGCGCAGATACAGCGGTTCGACGGGCGCTTCGTCGTCCGCATGTCTCAGCGCCATCTCGGCGAACATCGCCAAGCCGGCCGCCCCCGCATCCAGAATGGATCCCTCGACCACCGAGCCGAGAGCATCCAGGCTTTGCCATGCGTCGGCGTATCGGGCCGCCCCGTGACCGACCACGTCCACGATGTATCGCATGCCGCCAATCTCCGCGCGACGGCGTACCTCGGCGTTGACCCGCTCCACGATATGGCCGGGGTAGTCGATGTCCATAGCGATCCAATGGCAGGAATCCGTCTCTGAGCCCGTCACGCCAGCCTCATGGTTCAGGGAGAAGTACAACTGTTTGCGACGGGCGTCATTCACGCACAGAGTGATGTGATGTTCCGGCTCCGGTCTCCCGTCCGCCTGGCCATTTTGCGCCGTATGCGACACATCCGCGAGGAATCCGGCCGCGTCCGCTATGACGGCATCGCCGCGCAGGGCGGCGCGCAACATGGCGTCCTGCGGGTCGAGGATGTTCTGACCGATCAGCCGGGCCCCCGTGGCGAAGGCGAGCGCCTTGGCTGTGACCAGCCCCGCCCTCAGTCCGGTGAACGGGGCCGGGCCGACGCCGACGACGATGCAGCTGATGTCCGCGGGACCGAGCCCGGCGGCATCCATCGCACGGGCGATGTTGACCTGCAGTTTCTCGACGTGGGTGCGCGAATCGGTCTCCACGATGGGCTCATGACCCACTACTCCCACGGTCGAACCGTACGAGGTGTCGATCACCAACGTGCAACCATCAGTCGCCTGCATTTGTCCCTCCCGTTCATACGCAACCTGTACGAGTCTACATCGTCCGTCCGTCACCATCATCAGGCGGTCGGGGTCGTGAATCGCGAGATGCGCGCCCCATCCCACGCCGGGCCGACCGGTACCAGCGTGACGACTCTGGTGCCATCGCTTGTCGGCTGCCTCTCCGCGGTTTTGTCGTCCTGCCCGTCATCGAGCGGGCGGTCGATATGGACTTCCAGACGTTCCGGAGCCAACGTGGAGGCCATCTGCTCGCCCCATTCCATCAGGATCACGGTGTTGGCTCCGGGGTCCTCCAGCTCCTCGTCGAGACCGAGCGATTCCAACTCGTCCAGCAGTCTTTCCTCGACGTCCTGTCCGGGTGCATAGGCGTCGCCGCCGAGGCGGTACGCATCGACATGCACCAAGTGGGCGTGCGACCCGTCGGCGAATCGTCCGTCAAGTTCGCGGGCGATGGTGAACGTCGGCGACACGATGGGTTCCGTTATGCCCAATCCGGCGCCGATGCCCTGCGCGAACGTCGTCTTGCCTGCGCCCAGCGGGCCCGACAGCAACAGTACGTCGCCGCCGTGCAGCAGCAAGGCCACACGCCGGCCCAGTTCGCGCATGTCGTCGTCGGTGGGCACGCGCACAACGACGGGATGCGCGGCGTCGGCTCCCTGATTCCGTGTCACGCCGGCGTTGCCCGTTTCTGCTGTTTCCATCGTTTCTTTCATTCCCGTCCCTGCCGTTCCTGTTTCAATTTCGATGTCGTCGTTCATGTCATGCATGCTCTGCGGGCACCCGGCCGTGGTCGCCTCGCCGCAGGGCGCCGTTCTCCGGCGCGGTCAGTCCCTTCCTTTGTGGCTGATCAGTTCGATGCACCTCTCCAGCGCGTATACGGGGTCGCCCCCGTTGGTTTTGCTCTGTTCGTCCGCCCAGGCGAGCATGCGGATGCACTGCCCGAGTCCCGCCGAGGTCCAACCCGAAAGCTGTCTCATGGCGTTTTTCAGCACCCACGGGTTCGTTTTCGCCTGGGCCTGCGTGATGGTGCCGGCCTTGACTGCGGATGCCTTGGCGATGGTGCGCAGTTTCATCGCGAGCGCGCCGATCAGCGCGATGGGGTCCGTTCCCTGTTCGACGGCGGAACGCATGGCGATGATGGCCTCGGCCGTGCGGCCGGCTATGGCCTTGTCCGCCACGGAGAAACCGGTCACCTGCGGGTTCGAGGTCAGGTACCGGTTGACGATATCCAGGGTGATGGGGTCGTCATCGAAATCGAAGCACAGTTGGGAGCACATGGCGGCCATTTCTCCGGTCCGCTCGCCGAGCACCGCGACGAGCTGCTGGGCGGCCAATGGCTCGACGCGGCGGTGCTCCCCCTCGAATATCTGCAGCACGAAGTTGAGTTTCGCCTCCGGTTTCTTCAGGTCGGCGACCGTCTCCTTGCACGCGCCCGCCTTGACGAGTTGGTCAAGCAGCCGTTTGCCCTTGACCCCTCCTTCATGCCGGCAGATGACGATGCTGGATGCACCCGGATCGGCGCATGCCTGACGGCAGTAGCGCACCATGGATTCGCCCAGCTTGTCGTCGGCGTTCTGCAGATTGTCGACGACGACCACGGCGACATCGGCGAGCAGGGAAGGGCTGACGGCCTCATCGAATGCGTACTGGTCGCAGCCGGTCGCATCCAGGTCGATGCGCTCGGCGTCGGGCCGATCGTGCAGCGCACGGCGGATGAGATCGCGCCCGGTTCGCTTATTGAGATATGCGTCACCGCCGAACACGATGATGAACGGGGCTTGCGAGCCTGCCTTGTTTGCCATGGTCTCCATCTTCCCATACAGCTGGACAAGAGCCGTCATGCGCTCCCGTCATCGATGCGACGGGAATGGCTCCCGCCGTGACTTTCGTGTGCGGCACCGGCCGGTCTCCTCCGTCGGTGTCGCCATCGAACATCGTTACGGTCTGCGACCACCATATCCGTATCCGGTCACGCAGACGGGGACGGAACGACTGGCCGCCGTCGCCGGATCCGTCGGATCTCAGCAAACGCAACCATCGGGTGGCCAGTATCAGCACCGTGGCGCACGCCGATTCGACCAACACCATCAGCAATGCACCCGGTATGCCACCGGCCCACGGCATGGTCGCGAACTCGTTGTCCGACACCATCGCGGCGACGCGTTCCATGACGGACGTGCCGCATCCCGCAATCCAGGCCAGGACGTATCCGCATTGCGGCATCAGCCAGGATATGAACAGCGCGGCGAGCCCTGCCATGGTGGCGAATCCCACGACCGGACCGACGAGCAGATTCGCCGGCACCGAGGCGAGAGGCAGTTGCGGATCCATCAGGATCTGTATCGGCAGGGTGAGCGACTGCGCGGCGATGGTCATGGCGAGCGGAGCCGACAGCAATCGGGGCAGCATGCACGCCAGCCAATCGGTCAAGGGGCCGGCGAACAGCACGATGCCCAATACGGCCGCGCAGGACAACGCGAAACCGTAGCTGACCGACATCGAGGGAGCGATGAGAAGGACGATGATCACCGTCCAGCTCAGCGAACTCACCGACTGCCCTCGACGGCCGGCCGCCACCGCGGCAGCGCCGAACAGTCCCATGAGCAATGCGCGCAGCACCGAATCGGACGGGAACACGACTATCGCCAGCATCACGTCCGACACCGCCATCACCAGTCCTGTCGCCCATCGAGGGGCGAGCACGCGGGAGCACAGCCTGTGCACCAGCCCCGCGATGACCATGAAATGCCCTCCCGACACCGCCATCAGGTGCATGATGCCGCTGCGCCGGAACTGCTCCTCGAGTAGCGCCGCATACGCGGCATCGACGCTGCCGACACGTTCCGTCCCCGATGACAGGCTTTCTTCAGACCCATGTGACGCCGCACCGGATGCGGTATCGCGCACCCGGACCGCATCCTGCCCGAGCACGCCGACGGTCAGCCCCGGCACCAGCACGCGCGCCTGATCCGACAGGCGGTCGCAGGCGCGCAGTAGCCCCTGCTGCATGGCCTTGACGATGCGGGCCGTTCCGGAAGGCGCAGAAACCACATCCGGCACGCGCATATCGTCACAGGTCAGCCACAGCGGCTGACGGCCATACGACGCCGTGCTCAGCGTGCCGGGAAAACGGTAGACCGCCGTGTCGGTCAGCGCCGAACAGACGTCTCCCGACAACAGCACGCGGATATCGGCGCGCGAAGGCACCGGCGAGCGTTCCGACAGCGGATTCGCCGGGGATCGCCGTATGGACAGCGACACCACGCGCCCGTCAACCTGGCAATCGGAACCCCTCACCGTCGACGATACGGCCGGGGAGCGCACCCGCACCACGGCCACCACGTCGGCGGGCCCGTCACGGGCCTGGACATGCGCCGCATCATGCCAGCGCACACTGTCCGCGGTCACCGCCGCGGCGGCCGACAGTAGTCCGGCCACGGCCATCACGGCCACGGCATCCCCGAGCGAGGCTCGCAACGGGCGTATCAGCCCGTGTGCCGCCAGCGACGGCACAACGAGGGCCACCGGCAGCAGCATCACAGCCAGCGCACCAATCGCATACCCCGTGACCGACATCGGGTCATCATCCATCAAGGTCAGCCATCGCCACCATTGGTGAGCCGCCGCCGAAGCCATCCACGCGGCGAGAGCCGCCGGCAGCATCCTGAAGTCCCTACCGCCGTTTTCGCGGCGGATGGCGAAGGCCCGCGATGACGGGCGTTCCCGATGCCCATCGGTCGAGTCGCGACGCCTTCCAGTATGGTTCCTCCGACGGCGGTCGTGGCAGCCGCCACCCTGCATATGCCCGTCATCCCGCATGTACCGTCTCCTCATCCCCCACCTCACACACGCACCCACGGCCGTATCTTGGTGAGCGTCTTCGCGCCGATGCCGGAGACATCCAGCAGCTGGTCGACGCTGGTGAACCTCCCGATGCTGCGCCGGTGATCGAGAATGCGCTGCGCGGTCACCGGCCCTACGCCGGGAATGGAATCCAGCTGCTCTGCGGTCGCGGTATTGAGATCGATCCTCGTATCTGCGGTGGCCCCATCGTCCGAACCGTCATTCCCCTGCTGCGATGATCGCCCGTTCTGCGCAGCCTGACTGCCCGCGGAGGACTCCACGCCGTCTCCTTGCGATTCGGCGTCGCCCGCCCCACCGGAATTCTCCTGATCGGAGCCCGTTCCGCCAGAGTTCGACCCGTCGCCATTCACGGAGTCGCTGCCGTCACTTCCACCGGGTAACGTTTCGGCGATACCCGTTTCCTTCCCTCCCGCGTTCTGCATCGCGGCGTTATGGGATTGAGCCGACACGTACCGCAGGGACTGCTGCAGCAGCATCGTCAGGCTCGCGCACAGGGCCGTGGTCAGCACCAGCATCACCGTCACCGCGTGGAACGGGCGGAATCTCAGCCGCGGCACGTCCCGCTTCGCGCACTGGCCCCGCATACCGTCGTCAGGGCGCACACCCATCAGACGGCTTATTGGCTCGACGGCAGGCGCAGTGGAATCGGCCACGTCGGCATGTTTCTCGGTATGACTCTCGCCATGCGACGGCACCGGTCTGGAAAAATCCCCCGGTTCCGACTCCGGAGGAGGAGGCACGCCCGTTCCGGCATCCGTCGCGACAGATGTTCCGATCCCGATTACGTCGGGCATGGCAGGAATCCCGGCGTGGCGGCCATCGTCCATGCCGCGCAACCGCCGAGTCGCCGTTTGATCCCCTGAATGAGAAATGCCCATGCTTCCAGCGTGAGGGAACATGGGCATGAAGTCCAGCCGAATCGGCCTATGTGGTCGAAGGCTCGGGAGTTATCCACATTTTCGGCGTGTCGCCGGCGGAATCACTCGGCGGGGACGATGGAGACGATCTTCGGGGCCTTGACGATCACCTTGTGCGGCGTCTTGCCGCCCAACCGGTCGGCGACCGCCTCAAGCGCCTGCTTTTCGAGGTCGGCCGGGTCGATGTCAACCGGCACCTCAAGCTTGGCACGCACCTTGCCCTTGATCTGCACCACGGCGGTGACGGTGTCATGGCCGACGTACTTCTCGTCGGCGACGGGCCACGGCTCGGCGGACAGGGATTCGTCATGCCCGAGCTTGGACCACATCTCCTCGCAGATGTGCGGCGCGATCGGTGCGAGCATGAGGATCAGAGGCTCGACGGCGGCGCGCGGCACGGCGGGCAGTGAGGTCAGGTGGTTGTTGAGCACGATGAGCTTGGCGATGGCGGTGTTCGGACGCATGCCCTCCATCTCCACGGTCACTTCGGCGATCGTGTTGTTGAGCAGCTTCAGGGTCTTGACATCCGGGGTGTCCTCGGTCACGTGCGCCTCGCCGGAGGTCTCGTCGACCACGTTGCGCCACAGTCGCTGCAGGAAGCGCATGCCGCCGACCACGTTGCGCGTGTTCCACGGGCGGGACTCGTCCAGCGGGCCCATGCTCATCTCGTACAGGCGGAACGTGTCCGCACCGTAGTTCTCGTACATGTAGTCCGGGGTGACGATGTTCTTCAGGCTCTTGCCCATCTTGCCGAACTCGCGGTTGGCGTGCTCGCCGTTCCACGTGAACGTCGGCTCGCCGTCAGCCCCGGCGGGGCCTTCCACGACCTCGTCGGCCGGCACGTACTGGCCACGGTCATCGGTGTAGG
>ERZ773269.846-NODE-846-length-33986-cov-23.535616_pt1 | contig 33986 bp, 38 predicted proteins | sample MGYA00511958_ERZ773269 | MGnify/ENA primary metagenome ERZ773269 (study PRJEB29015, sample SAMEA2737761) | human gut metagenome | biome: human gut; feature: human-associated habitat; material: faeces | place: China | collected 2012 ... | reverse complement strand
CCTTTATCAGATATCGCAAAAAGTTTAATATAAAAAGATGAGACTTATATGTCAGTGACGTGTACCCCCAAAGTTGGAAATCAACTTTGGGGGTACACACCAAAATTAAAAACCGTTTTTTATAGGCAGCAAAACTATTTTGAGAAAATGATGGGAATCATGTTAGAGTGGTATCGAAGTACGATTCACTCTTAGATCATTAGACTTTTAGAAGAATAGTGATTCCAAGACTGGTCTTTATAATAGTTAACGGAGGAGCTTACAATGAATAAAATTCTTAGCCTATTTGGATGGATCTTCTTATTACTGGGCGTAACTTTAATTGGGATAGGCTCCCTAGCCTACTGGCGTACTTCTCAGCTACAGGCCAAGGGAGAGAGTGCTACTGCCAGGATCACAGATATCGTTACTTATCACGAGAGCGGTAATCGCTATTCCCACTATTCTCAGGATTCCAGACATCATGAGGTGTACATAGACTACCGCTATCACGGTCAACGCTACACCGATATCCGTTTAGATACATATACTCCCTCGATGCAGATAGGTAAGAAAATCAAAATACTTATTAATCCTCAAGCCCCAGCAAATCCAACTATACCCGGTGCAGGAATACTTAATCTTGCCATTTGGGGTGGGATAGGCTTAGTTTTCACCATTTTAGGAAGTATCTTCCTTAAATACGTCTTTGCTGATAGAGGGAGACATCGATTAAAGAAAACTGGACAGCGAGTCACTGCGATAGTATCAGCTATAACCGATAGTCATGTAACATTAAATGGTGTGGTTGGCAAGATAATAGAGTGCTACTATGAGGAAGCAAATGAGCGGTACCACTTCGAAAGTGCCCCTGTCTTTAACTCCACTGCTCTTCATGGGTTAAACGTGGGTGATACCATTTATGTCTACGTTGATCCTAACAATTATAGTCATTACTATGTTGAAGTTTGATGATTAATATTTATATGAAAATGTTGGACTTGACCTATAGCTACTATAAAGAAACAATGCACTTTTTAAATAAGAAAATATCAATAATGCCAAAAACAAATATATATGCTAATACTATGGTCACACTACTTGGCAGACTGTAGCTAACATTTCCAACATTGAATGTGGCCTGCATAGTTTGTTGCAAAAAATATACAATATTTACATGGTTTATTTTTTCCATCCAAGACGGAAACAAACTAATTGGAAAAAATATATTACTAATCATTAGTAATATTAGATTCAGAAAATTGGAAATTGATGAAGTAACTTGTGTATTCTTACTAATTAATGAAATAAAAACTCCTATTAGAAGTAACGAGAAAATATAACCTAAAATTAAACATATATTGTTAAAAGAAGTAATTTTTGTAAAGTTTATATCAAGTTTTAGCTTATACATAAGCATACTTGAAACAATGATCACACAACTTTCTATAATTACAAGTATGAGTTGCGAAATCACCATGCTAATGATAAAATAACCGATTTTTAAAGGCGAGATCAGTACCCTACTAAAAACCCCTCTTTCATTATAACTTGAAAACTGAATAGAAAAGCCTATTATACAACTAGTCAAATAAGATATAACTAATATATTTGGAAAAAATTCAGATAGTCTTTCTTTATTGCTTAATAGTAAGGAAAAGATAAATAAAATTAGTAATGGTGTTAGAATCGCCATAAATACTACTTGCCTTATTCGTGATTGCATTATGATAAATAAGTTTACTAACCTAATCAATTTTACTCTCCATTATATCTTTATATAAATCCTCAAGGTCATAGCTATTATTACTTACAGACTTTCCTTTAGATAGTAAATCTACAAGAATTCCGTTCTTTATAATCCTGCCTTTATTTAGGAATACAACATCATCAACTATATCTTCAAGTCCTGCTAAATAATGAGTTATTAGAATTACCGTTTTCTTCTGTTCTCTTAAAGCTTTGATTATATTCCAAAAGGTAATTCTAAATTCTGAATCAAATCCATTCGTTGGTTCATCCATAATAATCACTTCAGGATTATTAACTAATGATAGTCCTAAATTAACTCGCTGTTTTTGACCTCCCGATAAATTTTTAACATACGAATTTTTTACTTTTTGTAACCCTAACCTAGCTACTAAATTACTAACATTAGAGTTATCATAATGACCATATAAAATACTAAAGAACTTAAAAGTTTCTAAAACAGTTAAAGTATTAAAATATGACAGTTGCTGAAACTGGACTCCTGTTTCTGCTAAGAACCTTTTTCTTGTAGTTAAATCATTTGTATCAGACAAAAAATAATTAATCTTTCCATCATATTTACTAACTAATCCTAGAATACATTTCAGTAAGGTAGACTTTCCTGCACCATTTTTCCCAGCAATTAATGTAACCTTTTTAGATCTAATACCTAGATTAAGATCCTTAAGAATGTATTTCCCACTATTAGAATCTATTAAAGATAATTTTTCTATAGATATTGCATTCATTATTCAACCTCCATTATAGAAATGTTCTTAAGGTCCAATTTACTAACTAAAGAAATAAGACCGTCTCTAGTAGTATTTAACATTCTATCTTTATACAATTCAAAAGAAGCTTGGTTACTATTGAATAATGTATACTTTAGAAGATTTGTAATCTCTTTTTTAGAATGGACAACCTCACTTATTTCGTCTTTAAGCTTCAAGCTTACCTTTTTTAATAAGTAATCCGGAATAAGACTATCTTTATTACTAGAGAAACTGCTTAGAATTATTTTCCGAACTTGCTCTAAATTGTTACTAGAAGCGACAAATCTAACTATTAAAGCAGATTCATATTCATAAACGATAGGATAGGCTATAAGGAAATAAACTAAATTATACTTCTTTCTTAATAAGTTATAAAGCAACCCAGACGGATCTGATAATACTTTTGAAAGGAATGGAAGCTTTGATTTCTTACTTTTAGATAAAAATTTAAAAGGAAACAAAAGACAGTATTCCTTCACTGCATTATTTGCTGTTTTTATATTAATTGAGCATGGATTAAACTTATTTTTTTGAGATGGTCGTATATATTTTAAGTCGCTACTTCTACTTTGAAAGGACCAGACTATATCCTCATCTTGTGTTGTTATTATAAACATATCATTGTTGTTAACAATAGTAGATAGACAACTACTAACATCAGATGCAGATAATCTTTTAACAGTATTTTTTGTACCTAAAATATTTCTACCTAATGGATCCGTCCATATTGTTTTATGAATTAAATCATCTATTTTCTTATCCTTGTTAATTGCTCTAAAATCAATTTCATTTAGTATATCTAACTTAACCGATTCAAAATCATTAGTCCTAAAACTAACATCCTTAAATGCTCGATAAATTATATTTGAAAATCTAGATAGAGCTTGCCTTTCTCCCTTAAAAGTAAGAGAAAGCATTTCTCTATTAGTGGCTAATTCATTGTTGATGTTGAATATATTTACCCACTCGTCAATAGTAAGGCCATCTACTCTAAGTTTTAATATAATATGTTCTATATAATGGATAATTCCCGCATAACTTGCATTCTCATTCCTGGATCCTATCCGAACAATAATAGAAAGTATATCCTCTCCCTCAGCACCAATTACTTTATAGACAGGAACGATATCCTTAGATAAATCTGGATTTTTTACCTTCATCATTTATCCTCTACTTATCTATATATCCGAATACAATCTCGTTGATAGCTGCTTCGTTAATTCCATCTATTTGTAAATAATTATTTAGTTCATCATCTAAAAATCCCCCTAGTTCACATGAACCTATCCCATAGGATAAAGCACTAAGCGATAGATTCTGAGAAATATGACCTACTTCCAATAATGCAAAACGGTATCCGCGTTCTCCATACTTAAATGTACTTCGTGCAAATACAGAAGTAATAAAAATCGCAAAGCATGAATTATCCATAAAAGAATCGTATGAACAAACTTCTCTAAGCTTTCTATTAACATTATCCGTATTTATAAGCTCTAACGAATTTTCTATTATATTGTAGTGATAAAGGCCTTTTTCTAAACCATTAATTTTTTTGGCCATAACATATAATTCACTAGGGTATAAAGCCCCACCTGATGGGTAACTTCTAAAATTCTGCCCATTTGCATTTAACTTCGTTATTCCTGCACTTCTCGATAGAATCTCAGTTAAAATACTAATATCACAAGCTTTATCACGATATTTTCGTTCACTTCTTCTTGTACTTAGTAAAGAAACATAACTATCCGATACCGTCTTAGGATTACTATTTCTAGTCAAAAATACTTTCTTTACAGTAGGATAATTTTTATATGAATTTTTTGCACTAGCTTTGAAATTTACATCATTAAATACATTCGTAATTCTCCTACCTAAAGAGTTTTTAGTTATTGAATTGATCTTACTTGTCTCATGATAGTCCTCGTATAAATACTTTCTATAAAAAGCATCTTCAAAGGCCTCTTTTGTTAAGATCTCATTATTTCCCATTATATTCATACCAGAAATCACTTCCTTAATTATTTATGGAAACGGGTGTGGAGCTCGATATAATTCATCGTAAGTCAGTGGCCTTTTCCGATAACCTAGTTTTACTGGAACGCTGTATATGCGTTCCCCTCCTAATCTCAAATACTCCTGATCATTAGAAATCTCTGTTAACCCAGGAATCAAAACGCGAACAACCTTAAACCCACATTTATCTACGTCAGATGTCGTTAAATCTTTAACCAAAATTTCATAACCTAAATTATCTAATCTATTAACTATTTCCCTTATTTTTTCTGCATTACTCTTGTTAGTAATTTGTTCATCTAATTTTACTTTTTGTGAAGATGAGTAAGCAAACTTAGCATTATCTTTCATAGAGTAATTCGTATATAAATTTACATGATCGTTGAAGTCCTTAACGTCTAAATAATCTTCTCGATACTTCTTATCAATACCTTTAACAAAGTCCTTTTTCCAAGTAATTCGACCTTGGGCCAATTCCATAAGAGTCTTTTTTACCGCATCTTTTTTTGTCCACCGAACTGATGCTGCAACTAATAGTCCATGTGAGTTTTCAGATAAAATTCCGAATACTGCTGGAATACCTATCTCTGTAGTCATATCAACCATATAAAGTTGACAGTTGGGAACATTAAAACGCTCTTCTATCAATTTCTTTATTTCTTCATCACTATCAAAATCTATTAATGGCATAGATAATTTATTGAACCACATTATGCTAAAAGCATCTCTTTCGATCACCTCATAAATTCCTTTTAGGATTGCTTCATCTAAATTTTTGCCACAAGACAATCCTGTAGAAATGGGAAACCAAATTAAGTCTTCATCTTTATCCGGATAATATGGAAGATAAGTACAAGCAGCAGGTACATACACATTTTGATTACTTGTCAAGCTTTTTGCTGTTGTCCAATTAATATTTGCATTTTTATCAAATTTCTTAAATGGCATTTTTCTTTGTTTATACTGTTTTTCGTGATAAAAGGCAAACTTGGTAGGATTAGCTAGGTTAAAGCCTGAGTTCGTCAAATCTTTATATGTTCCTTTAACTAATCCATTTTTATTTATAAATGTACAAGCATATCTTTCTATCGATTCTCCAACTGCTGATAAACAAGCCTCTTTCAATGTTAACCCTGCACCGCTATTAAACCTTGTTGCTTCATGGCCACTAATCATACTAACTTCAGAACTAATAGCGGCAGCAACATAAAGTTTAGGATCATCAGGTTCAGGTACCCACCTAAATATGTCCTTAATAATTCCTAGCTTGCTATCTAATATTCTTGGATCAATAAAACTATATATTTTGTTAACATCATCATTAAAGTTGTATTTATTCATAATTTTTATTCCTAATAACTATAATTATCCGCCCATGGTTTAGACTCAAAGAATGCATGGCTACAATGTTCGCAATATGGAACCCTTAATAATCCTCTACTCTTAGAATTATAATTTAATCCATTAACCTCTATTAATCCGTCAACTGATGATGGTAACGACCAATTAATATTTCTGAGAAAATATTCCTTGATCTGTGAGGCAATAACGACGTATGTAAGCTGTAGCGTAGACATTAATGCTCCTTCAATTCGGTATATTTTACCGTAATGTTTTGCATTATCAAGGACATCTATCTCATCATGAAATACCGATGAAGCTGCCCTTCTTGTAAGATAACATTTATAACAAGCCGACTTATTAGGTATAACAAATGGACCTATCTTTCCTATAACTCCGTCTGTGCTTACAAAGAGTACGGGCACATTACCATCAATACAAATCTTATTTACGATCAAATTAAATTCACTATTGTTATCGGATCCAAATAGTACAATTAAGTCACTAGTCTTTATTTTAGTTTTCAAATTCGCATAATCATTAAACTTATTACCTTCAATTTTGAATAACGTTATATTGTTAAATCCAAAATTCTCAATCACACTATTTAAATTTATTAATAGATCATCAAAACCAATTATAAGGATATTCTTTTCCTTATATAATCTATCGCTATAATTAGTGATTCCTAAATTTTTAAACGCAGTCGCTTCACGACCGTATGAGGTATAAGTTTCTAATGATTTTTGTACAGCCCAGCCTCTAGTAATGAAAGTATTAATAATAGATTTTTCTTCTGATTTTTCATCATATTCAGATATATCAACTCCATCAATATCAAGAGAAGCTATAATTGTCTTAATTAATTTAAGCTGATCACCAGATAATGTGAAAATATGCCCATCGTGTTTGATTAATACTCTGTCAGGTAGCAAAGAGTATTTTGTATTGGGACTTAACACATATTTCATCTTATAAACATTCCTTTCAAGTGATACTCACAAGTTTCCAATATTCAGTAGCTTATTAATGATCACGGTAATCATTAATAAATTTAACGCGTTTATCCTTATATTCCCACCTCAACATTGGTATAAATATTAGGTTCTATGTCTTTAAATTTGATAATTTTTTCTTACTTATTTACAATGACATTAAGATGATAATAATGATAGGCACAATCTTAATAAGATCACTATCATTCGAGTATAAAATTGTTTATTAGTACCTGGTTCTATCAAGTCTACTCAATCATGTAATCGGTTAATTCCATTTATATATAGTGTCACATTATAATGACCCATAGTATTTTAGAGCGCCTTACCCTAAAATACTACGGGCCAATAATAAAAATTATTACTAGACGTATTTCTACTTGCTAAGAATAGATAGAATTGACTAATATCTAATACCCTTGTTTTAAAATAATTAAGTATTAATCCAAAGCCTACTCTATCTATCCGCAAGAAGTACAGAAGTAGCAGCAACAACAATAAGCATATATATGATCTGCTGATGAATCATTATCTATTCCGTTAAAGAAACGGTTATTTTCGTTTAATTCTTTAATTTCCATTTCTCTATCCCTCCTTTCTTATAGATCCTTTTCGTGATTTAAATGAAAAGTAGTTATATAATACCTAAATTACGGATAAATTCTATCAAAATTTCACTATGTTATCAATATTGTTGTCGATGGCAGTCTTAAAATGTATGAAAATGGCAATCTCAAATTGTACATTTTCGTACATTTTTTTGTATACTCACTTAAAAAATTAGAGGTGATGTATACATGAGAAAAGATACTTTTGAAAGGATGCGATGTAAGCACACCATAATGGTACGGGTTGAAAAATACACGAAAAAATGGGGGCTGTGACATAAGTCTCTAATAATAAGCGGAGTTAGAATAAATATTAGAAAAAGAAAAAGAAAAAGACACCGACCAGCCCGTCGATGCCTTCAAAAATACCCTCGAAAGGATACAAAACATTGAAACCTAATTATAACATTAATCAACTTAGTTTGAACATACCTACTGCTTATGAACCAGTTATGTCCGTATAATTGGTGTAAATTCTAAATAGGACTTTGTGAAATCTGAAAGGAACTTCATTATGCCAAAGGTTGGATTAAATTTAGAAGATCAGATTCAAGCCGACCGAAGACAAATAGAAAACTACAAAGATCAAATCGACCAACTGCATAGGCTGTTGGAAAAACAGCGAACATTATTAGAGCATGAACAACAATTACGGCTCACGGAAATCAAACCTGCAACTAAGCAAATCGACGGCCAACCCAAGAAAAAACATTGGTGGTCACTTAAGTAAGACTTATCGCTTATTTTGCAATATTGAAAGTCACATTTTGTAATGCATTTAAATTATATGTGTTGGCTTAGCTTCTTTTGGGTTTACATTAATGAATCTAAGTGTTACTATATATTTGTATAAAAGTAATGCAATGCAGTGCAAAATAAGGAGAGCAGCCTATGGAAATTTTCAGTTTAGATTTAGGTAATAAGCAAACCAAATTAAAAAGTAGCAAATCTGAATATGTTTTGCCATCGCGCTATTTAAACCAAGCCGATATGCCAATGTCAGTTGGTAGTTCGACTACTAATAACGATCTCCACATCTATTCAGTCCCATTCAGTGATGATAAGTATGTTTGGGGCCGAGATATTGATGGCTTACACCTTGATGAGTACCTAGCTGATACAATTATGTACGGCAATCGTTATAACAGTGAAGCTTTCAAGTTATTGGCTAACTTTGCTTTAGGTTTATTAGCAAGTGATTTTAAAATTGCTAACAACCAAGTCTTAGAAGTAGTTGTTACAGCTGGGTTGCCTACTGGTGACTATGCCGACCAAGAACGTTTGAGATCGTTGCTAAAGGTCTTGGAGGGGCAACACCAAGTGACAATTGACGATCAAATTGTGACTGTCCGAGTTCGCAAGGTGTACATCTTGCCCCAACCCATTGGCACACTCTACAACGAATTATTAGATGACCAAGGTTTTATCAAAAATAAGGCGCTGTTAGATGAAAAGGTAGGCATTGTTGATGTTGGTGGTGGCACAATTTTAATTGATACGATTTTAAATTTTGAACTTAGCGGCAAAAACCGTCAGCAATTCAACACCGGCGTAAATGATCTATACGAAGCGATTGCCAGTCGTATTGAAGGTGATGTTAGCCTTTATCAGTTAGAAAAAGAATTGCGTCACGGCAATCAGCAACATCAATGGAGCTACCGTTTTTCGAAGAACCGCCAAGACGACATTACTGAATTGGTTGGCAAGGAAAGTGACCGCTTTACGCGCCGGTTAGTGGCCAATGTGACTTCAACTTTAAAGAATCTTGATAGCATTGATACATTGTTCTTCACTGGTGGTGGTGCTAACTTAATTAATCAAAAGATTCTGAAGACAACGTTTACTAATGCGGCCATTGTTAAAGATACTGAAGTTGCTAACGTCAACGGCTTTTACAAGTACGGATTAAGCCAGCAAGCACAAGAGAAGGAGGGTAAATAAGTATGACAAAAGTTAAGACCTTAAATGTCCGCTTAAACCCCGAAAAGATTGTCGATAAAGAGATTTTAGACTATTTTGACCAATCACTAATTCCCAAAACAACCCTGGTTAAAACCGCCTTAATTCACGAAATAGAGCGTTTGAAGGCTTCAGGGGATCCTTATGTCAAAGACAACTTAAAAGCCTCAGAAACGCCCGAAAACGAGCTAGATTCATCTTTCAGTGCCAAGGAACGGCTGCGAGGAGGATTCAGCGCCTTTTCAGATAAGGATATTTAGCTTACTGGTTTCCACCAAAAGCGGGCAAAGTATACAAGACCAAATAAAGTTGCCGGCCGGTAAGCGCTATGCTAAACTAGGACTAATTTAACAACCGAATAACAGATCAAGCTAAACCAAAAATCCCCGATTCACGAGGAATCAGGGACTTTTGGCTTAGCAAGTAGCTGACAGAGAGCTACTTAGATTCAGTCGATTTTAACTTGCCGGTCTAAATCGACTGAACATTGAGTTCTAATTTATAAAGCAATTATACCGCAGGCTAGTCCACGAGGACAAGTCGCAGATAGTTAAAAAGTAAATTAAAACCAATGGACTAAGTAGCTAACAAGGCTACTTAGTCCATTTTTATTTAGTTGTTGAATAAAAAAGGTTGCCAAATGGGCAACCAAGAAAAGAAATCCATGCTGATGAATCTACAAAGCCGCCAGACCAATGAAAGCTTTGTAGTTCAGTTAGAGCATATCAGCTTTGTATTTTAAAGCAAATCAAATGTTTTAGCAACTCTCTTTTGAGCCAGCATGGGTTGGATATAGAAAGGGAGTTTTTATAATGGATCAAGCAAATTTTAAGTTTTATCAAGCTGACAACGTTTATGGGGCCTTGTTCTTTCAGTTTCCCAAAGTATTAATGTATGGCCAACAATATCGAAAGTTAAGCGATACTGCTAAGTTAGCTTACATGGTGTTAAAAGATCGCCTGGAATATTCCTTACGCAACCACTGGGTAGATGAAGAAGGTCACGTCTACTTTATTTTTACTAACCAAGAATTAATGGATTTGTTTAATTGTTCGAAAGGGAAATTAGCCAACGTCAAGAAAGAACTAGAAAAAGCTGGGTTACTTTATCAAAAAGCGATGCACTTTAATCCAAAAACTGGCAAGAACGAACCAAATCGACTTTACCTTGCTGAGCTAGATATGCAGTCATCCGACGTCTATTTACGCGGTGAATATGCTCAAAAAGAGCCGCAAACCCTTGCTACAAGCGAAAGTCTAAAAAATAGACCTTCGCGGGAGACCGTTGAAACCCTTGCTACAAGCGAAAGTCTAAAAAATAGACCTTCGCGAAAGTCCGTTGACGACACTCCGCAAACCCTTGCTACGAGCGAAAGTCTAAAAAATAGACACGATCTATATAAGACTAATAACTTAGATACTAATAGATACAATATAGATACTCAAAAGTTGGACTTTTCCACAGCCAATTTCTCACCAGCTGAAATTGAACAACAAAACCACGATTTGGTTAAACATGCTAATGACTTTTTAACTGATGAAGACGGTGGGCTACCAGTTTTCTTAGAACCCGAAGCGGTGCAATTGCTTAGCTTTTGGTGCCGAACTCCACAACAAATGCGGCGCTTTATCGGTATTATTCTCAATGCCAAATACAAAGTTGAAAAAGACCACCGGGACATTGGGGTCTATATTCCACTAGACGATGAAGAGCTAAAGCCCTTGATGACCAAGACTTTAAGACGCTACTTTAACGCCCTGAGAAGTAATGAAAAACATATCAAAGACGTTGAGAATTACCTATACGGTACCATGCAAAATCTATTTGGGATTTGGTGGAACAAGCAAGCGGCTAGAGAATATGCGGCTAAACACCCCAAGGAGCAGGACGCTGACAATGAGGATTTCTGGGATCCAAACGTCTTTCAAAAATGGCATAGGAGCTTTTTAAATGACCAAACCAAGCAAAGAAGTTGAAAAAATTGAGCAATTGTTGGCTGACCCATGGGCAGTTGATATTGAGTAACTTTGGCAGCAAGCCGCGCATAATCCTGATAAGGACTTACGGAAGCGCATTACCAGCACTTCAAGACGGTACTTTAACGCCATGAGAAATAATGACGGTAAACACGAGCCAGTTAAAAATGCTGAAAACTACTTGTACGGCACTATGCAAAACCTTTTTGGCGTTTGGTGGAACAAACAAGCCAATGAAAAATACCGGGCAACACACCCAGATAACTTCTAGATGTCATATAAGCTCATATAAGCTCGTATAAGCGATTTTAATTGCTTGGGGTATAATTATACTAAAGCGGCTAAACAACTGCTAAGAAGAGGAGCTGGGCATCTCTATGGACACAACCAAACGTGAGGAGAAGGTCAAAGTGCTAACAGACGCCTTAATTGGTTTTTAGCTCAAAGCAGGCTAAAATAAAGGGGAAAGTAACTATGTTTGACTTTTAATACTTAATCCCAGCAACTCGCATATAAGAAGTAAAAAAATAGTCAAAACTTAAGGAGGTACCAACATGAAATTAGACTATCAACAAACTTACAAAAAGGAAATTCTAACCGAATTTGCCAGCAGCATTTATGCTAAAGTAGTCAATTTGGTCGTTGACCAAGAATTAAATATTCACGATGAAAGTCATTTTCTGGTTAAACTGATGCACCAGTTAGGAGATGCTAAGTTAGTAATTATGGACGCGCATTCCTTGGGAGAGTTAGAGACAATTCAAGCTTACTGGCAAGCAATGAATAACTTTATTGATAGTCTGCCAACGAAAAGTAAAGTTGCTTAGTTATGGACGAACTAGCTGACTATACCGATCATCAATTTGAAACGAAATTACAGATTGAAATCGAGCAATTAACCAAAAACAAGCAAGCACAGGAAAGCCCCAAAGCTTATTTACTGGGCGGGCAACCGGGAGCGGGAAAGTCAGGCTTGCATCAACTCATCAAAGCCGAAGATTCCAACGCTATTACGATTGATAACGATACTTTTAAGTGGCTACACCCAAAGTATAAACAATTAGAGCAAAAATACGGGAAAGATGTTGTCAAATATGTAACCCCGTTTTCTAACCAAATGACTGAGTCTTTAATTGATTATCTGAGTGATAAAAAATTTGATTTAATTATCGAAGGGACGTTAAGAACAGTTGAAGTACCAATGGCCACTGTAACTAAGTTACAGAACAGGGGTTACGAAGCGAGTTTATACGTTATGGCAGTTCCGAGAATTGAATCATATCTAGGGACTTTGGCACGCTATGAGGATCAATTTAGTTTATCACCTAGAACTGCTAGAGCGACTACCAAAGAAGCTCATGATGTCGTTGTCAGGCAGCTACCTGACAATTTAGATTTTCTGTATAAACAGAGGTTATTTAAAGAGATCAGACTATATGACCGAAAGGGTAACAAATTATATTCTAGCCTAGAAAATTTGAACGAAAGCCCCAAAAAGATTATTACCGAGATTCTTAACAGAAAGCTAGATAATAATACCCTGCTTAACAGCATAGATAGTGTTATTAATAAAATGGAGATTAATCATCATACGACCACACCGCAGTACCTCGATTTAGTAGAAAAAACAACAGAACTAAAAAAAGAGATCAGCGGTAGGGTGCAGGAACAATTAAAAGAATTTGCTGAAAAGAATCCAGAAGTCAATCCTAAAGAGGATCCAGAAAATAAAAATGATCGACCTAGTTATTAGGCTGATCATTTTTTAATTTATCCGGTTTATGCGCATTAACATAAGCGGCAAACATTTTTAAAAGTTCCTCGGTTTGTTCAACCGACAAATTTTCTGCTTGGAAGTATTTTTCTAGCAACGCCCCTTTTTGAATTAAACGACGAGTACGAGCTTTTCTAGCACGTTGATTTTCGTAATATTTATTCTGCCGTAATTTAAAATCTTGCCGTTCAATTTTTGCTTCTAAGCGTTTTTGCTGGTCAAGCAATTTTTTTATTTGAGTAGTCATATAAAACACCATCTAAAAACGAAAGTTAATTATCAGAATTAGGAGCAGAAGTAGATTGATTTTCTTGATTTAAAAACTCCGCGAGCTTTACCGATAAGGACTTAATCTCTTGCATAGATAATTTCCCATAGTCAAGATTAGCTTGCTTGATAAGTTGGTGACCCAACCGTTGATCAATTTTAAGCTTTTCGTTTTTAATACGTTGATTAAGGTCTTTCAATTTAGCTTCTTGAAGCTCTAATGAAGTAGGCATAGTAATTCTCCTCCTTTTTTAAATTAAATATATTTAGATAAATCGAATATATCACAAAAGTAAAGAGGTAGTCAAAGCATAACTATTGAGAATCAGAAATATGTATAATACAATAGTGGAGTAGAAAAGAAGTCAGAAGTCCGAACTAAGTGAGGACAATGCGCACTTATACATAGAAAAATTCTATGTTGTGCTAGACCTATTAAAACCTGTATTAGAAGTCGCCGATAGCGACAACAAAATCAACCTCCAAAACCCAAAGAAAGATGGTGATCGACATGGCAATTTTTCATATGAGTTTTAGTAACATTAGTGCTGGTAAAGGCCGGAGCGCAATTGCCAGTGCCGCCTATCGAAGTGGTGAAAAACTATTTGATGATAAAGAAGGACGAAGCTATTTTTATCCCCGGTCGGTTATGCCAGAAAGCTTTGTATTGGCCCCTAAAAATGCGCCAGAATGGGCGAGTGATAGACAAAAACTTTGGAATGAAGTTGAAAAGAAAGACCGTAAAGCTAATTCACGTTATGCAAAAGAATTCAACGTGGCCCTACCAGTTGAATTAACTAATGAGGAACAGAAGGCTTTAATCACAAAATTTGTACAAGAAACATTTGTCGATAAAGGTATGGTCGCAGATGTCGCAATTCATCGCGACCATGAAGAAAACCCACATGCTCATGTTATGCTTACCAATCGCCCTTTTAATCCAGATGGAAGTTGGGGATTAAAGTCAAAAACGCAATATATTTTGGATAAAAACGGCAAACAATTATTAACTAAAAATGGCAATCCAAAACAAAGAAAAATCTGGTTAGTAGATTGGGATAAACCAGGAAAAGTTGAAGAATGGCGACATGCTTGGGCAGAAGAAGTAAATAGTTTATTTCAAGCTAAAGGTATGCCAGAAAGAATCAGCGAAAAATCGTATGAAGAACAGGGTATAGAAAAGACACCAACCAAGCACGAAGGACACAACAGTCAAACCAAAGAAAGAAAAGCATTTAACGAAGCAGTTAAGGAACAGGACAGAACAAAAAAGCAATATCAAAATAACCAAGAAAAGATTAATAATCAGAAGCACTTTGACGCTTTAAGTCAGCATTTTTCTTTCAATGAAAAACGTTTAGTCAAAGAGTTAAGCCATGAGCTTAGAACTTATGTCAGCTTAGAGAGTTTAGATGATAAACGCAGAATGTTGTTTAACTGGAAAAACAGCGTTCTTATTAAACATGCAGTTGGGGAAGATGTTAGAAAAGAATTGCTAACAATTAACCGTCAAAGTCAGTCACTAGAAAAGGCAGATAAACTGTTAGAAAAGGTTACTAATCGAGTAATTGGAAGATTATATCCAGAGCTAAGACTTGATGAAATTACACCAGCAGAACGGCAAGAATTAATTAAAGAAACCAACAGCGAACAAAAAGTTTTCAAGGGTGAAGAACTACATGATCGCCTATTGATGATTAGAGAAGATTTGATTAATCGTCAATTATTAACTTTCACCAAGCGCCCTTATGTCAGTTGGCAATTATTAAGTAAGCAAGAAACAAGGGATAAGGAAAAGCTAACCCAGATTTTGAGCAAACATGGTAATTCCCTTGAAGAATTAGAAACAGCAAATAGGGGAGTTCTAGTCAATTACAGTCCAGTTGAGCAAGGACAAATTAAGCAAGCCGTTAAGGACTTGCGGACAATTAAGGCAGTTAAAGAGATTGTTCTAACACAGTATCAAGCAGTTTTGAAGCAAGCATTCCCAGATACTCCAATAGATAAAGCACCGATTGAGAAACAGGAACAAGTTTATACCGCTTTGATGTACTACAATCCGAGTTTAAAGGCTTGTCAGCTGGAAACGATAAAGGCATGGCAAAAAGAACCACCAGTAGTCTTTACCCATGAAGAGCATGAACAAGGATTAGCGTATTTAACAGGCAAAAAATCGCTTAATGATTTAACTAATAAGCAACTCCAAAGAGTAATGAAGTATGACGGTACTAGACAGTTATTCTTAGGAGAATGTGAGAATGACCCAGCAATTAAAGACAGTCGGATTAAGGCAGTACGGCAAGAGATTGCCAATGGCCAAAGTCAGGACGATCAAAAACGACAAAGTCAACTTTCAGACTATGAACCGTTTAACTACAAAGAAGTTACCCCCAGTTACTACCTAGAAACCGCCTTTAGTGACGCATTATTAGGAATCTTGTACTCAAGAAGCGAAGATCGCAGACGAAGCAAACAAGCCAAAGGTTTACGAGAAACCGAATGGGAAATGACGAGAAAACAGCGTGAACACCAAAAGAACAATCGCCATGATGACTTCGGATTACACATGTAGTTAAACTATATGGAATCGAAATGTTACCGAATTGTAATATAAAACATCCATAGTGTGGCCATTTTTATGGTATAATGTAGACATGTTAAAAGAAAGGAGTAGTGACATGTGGCACAGCAACAGCGTTGGATTAGCCTAGCAGAAGCGAGCCGAGAACTAGGACATGAAAAAAGTTATATTAGTCGATTTTATCGGCGACATCAGAATGAAATTCCGAATGGATTAATTATTGGAAACAAAACTAATAAACTGATTTCTGATGATGGGATTAAGTGGATAAAAGAGCACGCAAAAAAAGAGGGCGTCCTCGTAAGTAATTAAACTACTCACGAGGATTGCAACCTAGAAACGCAACTTCTAGGTTTCACCCTCTCAAGTTACTATTTTACCATTTTAAGGGGCGGGCTTAGGGGAACATATCAACTAGCTTAGCCCGACACAGCGAATGGAAGTGAAGCCATGAAAATTGAACGCTGGCAAGGCATTTCAGGAAAAATCGTCCATGACGGTAAAAATGCGTTGTTAGTTGACGACGATGAACAACTAGACGAGAAAGAATTAGCCAAACGATTAGAAGAAAACGGTAAACCAGTTGAAGAAGTAAGAAAAGCTACTTTTAGAAAGACTTTAAAGAAGCAAGTAAAACTTGAGCCTATTAAGTTAAGTAGTTGGTTTAACCGAAAGAATGATAATCAAAATGCTAATAAGAGTGCCAAGCTAAAATCAGATAAGCCAGTACATCAATACAAGCAAATCAAAACAGAACTGTTATTTTTCGGGGAGAGTTTTTTAGAAGGGTTCTTAGACTTTTACGGACTAGAAGTTAATAATGCGCTAGGTCGCTATGAAAAAAATCTGCACGTGTTAGAAATTCAAGATTTAAGCCGTTCAGAAAAAGAATACTACCTAGCAACAACTAATAAGCAAGGCAATTTAAGGATCGCTACTGAATCCTTGCCAAGTCAGCAAATTGCACAAAGGGAATTAGATAAGTTCTATGGGCAAGAACCAAAACAAGAAGAATATGTTGGATTAACAAACGCTCAAAAAAGAGAGGAGGACGAAAGTTGAAAATCAAACATCTAAAGGAAATGACAGCCAGCGCTTTAACAGCTAGTTACCTTGCATTAACTAATTCATCAGTGGTATTTGCTGCTAGTGGTGGTCAGGTGCAAAGCAAACTGACCCAAGCTGCAAATACTGTTCAAAGCATCTTAACAGGATTGGTGGTATTAGTCGGAATTTGTGTGGCACTGTTTATCATTATCAAGCGTATGCCAGACGCTGACGATCCTCGAGAAAAGTCAGAAGTCTATCATGCAGTGGGCCGTGTAGCTGGATTAGTAGCACTTGCGGCGGCTGTTATCTGGCTTCTGCCATGGGTTTACAGTCTATTTACTTAGAATTTTTACAGTCTATTTACTTAGAATTAAAGGGGTCCGTCAAAATGAAAAAAGGAAAAGAATTTATTTTTCCAGAGAACGTAGATAAAGACTATGGAATTTGGAAAGATTATACCTTAAAAGATTTTGGCTATATGGCTTTAACAGGGGGATTAGGCTTGTTATTTATCATCTTGCCACCTTATAACCTGATTTTAGTTCTTACAAAAATTGTGATTGTAGTATTAGCCATGACGATAGTCATGGCTATTTTAACAATCAAGCCAGTTAATGCCCGAAAAAACATTAAAGTTCGAGATTATCTGAAAACTAGAAGCCAATATGCTAAAAGTCAAAAACTATATTTCTTAAAGCCACAAAAGCGAGGTGACATGGAAAGTGAACTGGAAAAGATTACAACCAAATAAAAAAGGCAATCCGTTAGAGTGGGATTACCAGCCACCAAAGATTAATGGCGGAAAGCAAACGATTGATGATATGAGTTTGATTTCAGGTATGTATGGCGATTATGAAGTTACTAAAACAGGCAACTTAGTCGGAATTATCGAAGTCAGCGGAATTAACCTAGATTTGTTAAATGACCGAGAGCAAGAAGATGTCTTTGAAGATTACGGAGCATTTTTAATGCAAACACTAGGCGAGGGAGTAGACGATAGCTTACAATTCCTAGAACCTACAATTCCAGTCAACATGACGGCGTATCTAAATGGTCTCAAAAAAAGGTATTTAGCATTACAGAAGGAACAGCCAGCGCAGCAATTTAAAATTCAACTATTAGCTAGTTATATTGATCATTTTACCCAAGTGCAAGAGTCAAAGAATATGACTACAAAACAGCACTTACTAATTGTGAAAGTACCAATTAAGGATAAGAGTATGACCAGTCTTAAACTAGCCGTTACTCATCTGGAAGAAAAACTAGACCAAGTAAAACGTGACTTAGAGAATGCTTTAACTGACTTTGATTTAACCGCAAAAACTTTAACTAGCCAAGAAGTCCAAGCAATCTTAAAGAACTTAATCAACTTTAAAGGATAGAGAGGAGCAGAAATGACAGCATTAAACGCAATATCAGATTTCTTTTTCCCGAAGAAGAAAAGTGCAGATGAAGAAGTAATCAGCACAAAAAAACAAAAGGAAGAAACAGATTTCACGGAACTAATTGATAAAGATAGCTTACATGCGCTCTTTCCGTTTAGTTGGGAACAGTACCCGACCTACGTGCAGTCGGGTGAGAACTTTATCCGGGTGTTAGCGATTGCGGATTACCCGAAACGGGTATACGGCAACTGGTTATCAGAATTGAAACGCAAAAAAGGCGTTATTGATGTAGTACAGTACATCGACAGCGCCTCAAACAATAGTATGATTACCTACTACAAAAAGACTATCCAAAATAAAGAAGCAGAATTGTTAAACACATTCGATCCTTATAAGAAAAAGGTGCTTCAAAATTACATTGATAGTGCCAATATGCAGTTAGACAAGTACTTAGATAATTCTACCACATTTGTGTATCAACATATGCTGGTCTACTTACGAGCTAACAGTTTAGCAGAATTAGAAGATTTAACCGATAACGTCAAAAACACGTTGATTAAGCTTCAAATGAAGCCGTTAGTGCCGGTTAAGGCAACTTTCCAATCGTTTTGGTCAGCTATGCCAATTGACCAAAACTTACTAAGTGAGTACACCTACAAGGAAAGTAATACCGAAGTTGCGTCAAGCATGTTCCCATTTGATGACGCAGAAATTCTTGACTTAAAACCAAGAAGCGATATTGAGGGAGTGAATAAAGATACTAATTCACTTGTAGCGGTTGATATGCTTGACCGCAATAAGACCCTTAACCAAAACATGGTGGTTATTGGTACGTCTGGGGTTGGTAAAACAACGTACATGATACAAAAAATCTTACGATACGCCATTCAAGATTATCAGATTTATATTATTGACCCTGAAAATGAATATACCAAGATTGTTGAAGCCTTGGGTGGGGCAGTCTTGCATTTAACTTCTAATGCTAAGTACAAAATTAACCCGTTACAAATCTTTTCCGAAGAAATCCTAAGCGCTGATGAAGCGGTCACAAACCTTGATTTACTGGTCAAAGATAAGATTCAACGGCTAAAGGGATTCTTTGAAGTCCTCAAAACCGGGATTACCCAAGTTGAATTGGCAATCCTTGATGATGTTGTTAAACAGGCTTATGTCAACAGTGGTGTTTTGAAATATAGCCGCTTAAAAGAGATTAAAGACGATCAGTGGCCGACCTTATCCAATGTCTATGACGAGTTGGCCAAACTGGCTGATAAAGACGTTGACAAATTTAATCGGGTCAAAGACTTCTACTACATCTTAGGCAGTTATACCCATGGTTCTAACAGCTTATTTGACGGGCACACCAACGTTAACTTAAAGGGCAAGATCATTTCCTTTGATCTAAAACCGCTACAAAGTGAGCAAGAGGTTCAATCAGCCGCCTATTTAAACACCTTCCAGTACCTTTGGGACGAAATTACCAAAGATCGGCATAGCCGCAAAAAATTGTTTGTAGATGAGTTTCACTTTTTAACCCTGCACAAAGCCGCCGCCACCTTTTTCCATCAAGCGTACAAGCGCTTTAGAAAGTACAATGCCGGGGCGATTGCCGGGACGCAACAAATTCAAGATGTGATCGAAGGAACAACGGACACCGGTCAGAACATTGGTGAAGCCATTATCGGAAACTCTTATACAAAAGTCTTTTTCGGACTAGACGGTAAAGGGGTAGATGACGTTATTACCAAACTAAGAATGACTTTTTCAGATAAAGAGAAGAAGCTCTTAGAACGCCGTAGACAAGGTGAAGCCTTGATGATGTACGGAAGTCAGCGAGCATTTATGAAAATTGAACTGACCGAAGAAGAATTAAGACTAGTTGATCCTGAAGCCTATCAAGAAAAATACAGCCGAGATACAGATGAACAACCCGACTACCAATCACGAGTTGTTTTAACACCAAGCGAAATTGCTAATTTAATCGAAGAAGAGGAGGGGAGTAACGAATGAGTAAGCAAGATTTACAACTGTTAAACATTGAAGTTGGCACATTTAAACGAGCTGATAACCAATTAACTTTGGACATGGAGCGGAAATTATTTAGATATGACCGCATTAGTGAGTTAAACGAATTAAAGCATGATGACCCTGATTTCTTACAACTAACTAATTTAATTGAAGAAGACCATCACGTTGTGTTGACTTACTTACTACCAGACAAAGTTAAGAACCTAAAAGCATTGCCAAAGGAAGATAAAGCAATTCGGACGAGCATTGCCAAAGAGATTATGAACCAAGCAATTATCAGCAAAAGCTCATATCACGTTAATCTCAACCCTAGCAATATTTGGTATTATCCAATGCACCATGTTTGGTATGCCTACCGAGCAAATGAATTAATGCCGTTTGATGATAAGCATAGCGACCTAGAAAAATACCGAGCGTTAATGCTTTTCTGTCTGACAGGAGCAACCTACGAGCGTTTATTAGATGAACCGAGAACAGTTATCAATAAAAAGCATCCAGATGAGCTTCTCACACAAGTAATTGGAGCTAAAAGCGTAAGTGAACTAGCTGAAATCATTAATGGAATTGAAGATTTTGTTAATTACCAAGAATGGCAACAGGTTGACCAGATTAAAGCAAGTCACAAACGCAAGTATATTTATACTACGGTTGGAATTGCCCTAGTGGCATTGCTCATGGTAGGACTAGTCAAGAAGAATGACCAGAAGAAATATCAAGCACTAGCCAGTCAAAGTCAAACTAAAATTGTACAGTTAAAGGCGAAAAATCAACTACAAAAATATATTGATAATAAAGATTGGAAAACAGCTAGAACAGCTATGACTAAGGCAGGTTATTCTAAGCAGAGGCAAGTCCAAACTTTGCTCAAATACAAGCAGTATCAAGTCGCCTTAAATGTAGACCCAAGTCAGCTTAATAAGATTGTTAATCTAGCTTACAAGAATAATCAGAAAGACAATATATTAACGTGGGTATTGCCAAGTAAAGCCAAAGGTTCAATTCAATCACAACTGAAATTAGAAAAGGCAATTATCAACTATGACACAAACAAAATGGGTAATGAGGTTTCATTCACAGATAACCCAGATGTTCTATTGAGAATGGGTGAAGCCTACTTAGACCATGACGATACTCAAAATGCTCAAAATGTTCAAACAAAGTTATCAGGATTATCAATCAACAAAGCTAAATATCTAAAAGCATTGATTAAGCATAAATCAGCAAGTAAGAGTGTAGATAACGCTAAGAAAAAACTAGAGGACGCTGAAAAGGCAGATGATAAGGATAAAGACAACAAAATTAAGTCAGCAAAGGCTGACATAAAGACAGCTAAGAAGTCCCTAGATACAGCACAGAAAGAGGTTGAGAAGTGGCAGAAGAAAGTAGGTGAATAGTGATATGTATACGCTGGAGTATAAGAAACGGAAATACAAATTTATCGCTTACAGTATCGGCGGAGCAGTCTTACTTCTAATCTTGATTATTTCAGCGGTAACAGGGGGCTTGAAAGAGCAATGTTCAGATAATACAAGCTCAACAGCCACCACAAATTTAACCAGCAAATCAACAGAAGAAAACGCTAAAAACATCTATGCACATTGGAAAAAGAAATACGGTGCGACTCCACAGGCCGCTGCTGGTATTTTAGGAACAATGCAATTAGAAAGCCAGTTAAACCCAAAGTCAGTTAATCCTAGCTCTGGTGCAACTGGTTTAGCGCAATGGCTAGGTGACCGTTTAACTAACTTACAAGCACTAGCAAATAAACAAAATAAAGACGTAACTAATCTAGGCTTACAGCTTGATTATCTCGACCAAGAACTTAATGGATCCTACTCATCAAGTAAGACAATCTTTAAAGATACTAGTGTTCATGGGGCGGCCAAAGACTGGCTAATGATTTTCGAAGGTATGAGTAAGAACCCTGAACAATGGTATTTACCTCAACGCTACGCTTATGCGGATCATTGGTATTCAGTTCTGGGAGCTAGTGACCCAGTATCAAGTGAAAGCATTGATACCGCTAGTCAAGGCGAAGTTGATGAACTAGCTTGTTCATCTGATAGTAGTAGCGAAGCCAGCGATAGCGGAGTTGTAAAAGCAGCCGAAAGCATGAAAGGCTGGTTTTATTATGTTCAATCACACCCAAGCAGTGACTTAGGGAGTGACCTTAAACACCCTAGTAAGTCAGGTGGTACAGACTGTTCAGGCTTTGTCTGGTTAGCCTTAAACAAGGCGGGCTACAATGTACCAGCTAATATGGGTTGGTACACCATGACAATGGCGCAGGACGCCAAAGGCAGTCATAAATACTTAAAAGAAGTTAAATCAAGCGACGCTAAAGCCGGTGATGTAGTAATTGTTAATGTCGGTTCAGGGGTTAGCAACAACGGTCACACAGCCATTCTATTAGAAGATTGGAAAGGCAGAAGCACGAAGATTATTGAACAAGGCGGAGGCGGCGACAAAGTCAATGAAAGCACCGTAGCAAATGCCTTTTACCCAGCCTTAGAAGGTGGGGAAATGGTCTTAGCAAGGCCAATAAAAAAATAAGGAGGAAATAATGGATAACAAGTTAGGAGTTGGATTAGTTGTTGGTAGTCTTGCCTTAGTTTTATCGCTTAGCGGAAACGTTTATCAGCACATGGCTAATAAACAAAACACGATTCAAATTAGTAAAGTTCAAAAACAAAATAAGACAATATCTAAACAGCTCAAAGAAGCTAGGAAGCAAAAAAGCTTATTAGCTGGACAGGTAGATAGCCTGAAAACCAATGCCAACAATAGTGGTAAGTCAACAGGTGAGATCGATTTTAGCAATGTCACAAAGAAGTTCTTTGACGTAATGCAAAACTTCAAGCCCAAAACTTACGGTCAACGTAAAGACAAGGTTAAAAGTTTGATTTCAGACGATTTATATAAACAATATTTTTCAAACTCTGGAACTTATGGTGATAGCAATAGTGTTTCATCTAAACTTGATGAACTAACCATTTATACGCAATCACAGCAAGGCAGCAATATTAAAGGCTTAGCCGTTGTAACTTTTGAAAGTAAGAGTGGTAATGCTGATAACTGGACAAAATCAACCGTTGTTTATCAATTAGAATTCGATACAACCACGAACCGAATTACTAATATTCAAAATCTAGGAACGAGTTTTAAAGCTAGTGACTTGGATTAAGAAAATCAATAAACCACTAGTCGCAATCGTGGTTTTAGGAGTGATTATAGGTTTTATCGGCCACAACTATGTTAATTATGTTGAGAAGCAACAGCCAACGGTACAAATCAGCAAAGGCAATGATAAGACCTTAGTTTTCTATCGTGACGATTGTTCAGATTGTCAAAAAATCTTTCATCAAGTGTACTGGCAAGGAAAATTGCACAATAACATTCTTTTGATCAACATGAACAATCGAAAAAACAGACAATACATTCAAAAGTATCATCTGACGAGTGTACCAACATTTATTAACGGTAATAATCGTTATTCAGGTACAGACTTGAAAGAGATTAGAAAAGTAGTAGGTGAGTGAAAGTGAAAGATAAAAGTCTAAAAATCTTAAAAGGCATCTTACAGTATCTAATCGCTATCTTAGCTGGTTTATATCTAGCCGAATTAGTGACAGGGGCGCTAATGGGTATTTCCAAATATAAAATGACTTTTACCGAGCATTTACCAGCTATCTTAAAGCAGTTAGCAATCTACCCATTTCACTATTACGGCTTATATTTGTCGCAACGAAACCCCGCTTTAATCATTATCAGCGTGGCTGTAATACTCTATATTGCCTACTTTGCATTAAAACGACAAAGCAAACATAAGCAATGGGAAACCGCAGATACTGATACACACGGTAGTGCGACATGGGGAACGGTTAAAGAATTACAAGGTCGTTACTTTACTATAAAGCAAGGCGACTTGATTAATACCTTTACCCAAGCAACTAATCAAGAAATTATTGAACGATTACAACAGAAAGGGGATAGCAAATGAACGGCACAATTTTAGGGGTAGTAGATAAGCAAATTATCTATCAGAACAATAGCACCAAGCCAAACCGCAATATTTTTGTAGTCGGAGGTCCAGGGTCATACAAGACCCAATCTGTCGTTATTACTAATCTATTTAATGAAACTGAAAACAGTATTGTTGTAACCGACCCAAAAGGTGAGCTTTATGAAAGAACGGCAGGAGTGAAACTAGCACAAGGCTATCAAGTTCATGTCGTGAATTTTGCCAATATGGCACATTCAGACCGTTACAATCCATTTGATTATATTAAACGTGATATTCAAGCCGAAACGGTCGCTACGAAGATTGTTCAAAGCGAAAATGCCGAAGGTAAAAAAGATGTCTGGTTTAGTACCCAACGACAGCTTTTAAAGGCTTTAATCTTATTCGTAATGAACCACCGTCACCCTGAAAAACGCAATTTAGCTGGGGTCACACAAGTTTTACAAGAGAATGATGTAGAAGCAGAAGAAAAGGGCGCTAATAGTCCACTAGATGATTTATTTTTAAGTTTAGATTTCAAAGACCCTGCTAGACGAGCTTATGAATTAGGGTTCAAAAAGGCTAAAGGGGAAATGAAAGCTAGTATTATTGAAAGTTTACTAGCTACTATTAGTAAGTTCGTTGATAGCGAAGTCGCAGAATTTACCAGTTTTTCAGACTTTGACCTAAAAGAAATTGGTAGAAATAAAACTGTCCTATATGTGATCGTGCCAGTCATGGACAACACCTATGAAAGTTTCATCAATCTATTCTTCTCACAACTATTTGATGAGCTATATAAATTAGCTTCTGATAATCATGCTCACTTACCAAGAGAAGTAGATTTTATCCTTGATGAATTTGTCAATCTAGGGAAGTTTCCAAAGTATGAAGAATTTCTAGCAACTTGTCGGGGATATGGAATTGGTGTCACAACCATTTGCCAAACCCTTACTCAATTACAAGCCTTGTATGGTCGAGAAAAGGCGGAAAGTATTCTAGGTAATCATGCGGTAAAGATTTGCTTGAACGCTGCAAATGATGTAACAGCTAAATACTTTAGTGACTTGCTAGGTAAATCAACCGTTAAGGTTGAAACAGGAAGCGAAAGCACCAGCCATAGCAAAGAAACTAGCAAGAGCATTAGTGATAGTTACAGCTATACCAGCCGTTCATTAATGACACCAGATGAAATTATGCGCATGCCAGAAGATGAAAGCCTATTGATTTTTAGTAATTTAAAACCAATTAAGGCTAAAAAGGCTTTCCAGTTTAAACTATTTCCAAATGTCGACCATCTTGTATCACTATCACAAAACGACTACAACGGTACAGCCGAAGCCAGCCAAGAAGCCAAATATCAAGCAAAAATTCAAGAATGGGAACAGCAACTTGCAGAGCGAAAGAAGCAAGCAGAAGCTGATACTATTTCAGATAAAGAAGAAGAAAATTTACAAGATGAGTTAGACAAAGAAACCGACCATTCACTATTTTAGGAGGCTCATAATGAAGAAATTAAAATACGTTCTAGCACTTGTAGCAGTTTTATTAGTAGGGGTTAGCTTAACAGCTTGCGGTAAGTCAACTACTGAAAAATTGCAAAGTCAAAAATGGGACTTTACAACTAAAACAGATACAATGACGGCCAAATTTAAGAAGAATGGCACATTGATTGTAGGCACTCAACTATTAACAGCAAGCTATGATTACAAGGTCTATTCTCCCAAAAACAGCAAACAAGAATACTTAATGATTAAAGATAAATCTGACAGCAACAGAATTATTAAATATGTTTACACGATTTCAGATGATAAAAATAACGGCTATGTATTAAAACCAGTTCAAAAGAAAATGAACTTATGGGCGAAGATAGACGGCACAGATAATATGAAGTCTACTTTAAAACTAAGTCCTAAAGGTGAATAGAAAGGAGCTTTAAAATGGGGGATATGATAACAAATGCAATTAAAGGATTTTTTCAAACAATTGCAGACCAACTATTTAGTTTTGCAATTAAATGTGTTTCAGCAATCCTTGACCAAATTAACCAATCATTGCCTATCATCAAAACCTGGTACGCAATCTTTTTAGCTTTTGCTACTTCATTAGTAGTTGTAATCGTACTAGGAAGAATCATCACTACCTTGCTCAAAGAAGCAGATGATACAAGTGATGTGACATGGGCAAATATTTTAATGGACGCTCTTAAATCAGGAGCTTCAATTCCCATCATGGTTTTTTTGCAAGGCTTCCTTGTAGGGAAGATTACAATCCCACTTGCTAAGTCAATGTTTACCATGAGCGGTAAATTTACTTCAAAAGCAATTCTCGATACTACTTCTATTCCACTTAAAGCAGGAGCAGCTGGCGCTTCTTCTGCAATTCATTTAGGAGCTTGGTTAATTGTTTTATACTTGATTTTCTTTGCAATAGTCGCTGTCTTCTTCTTAATCAAGATGTGCATCTTTTTTGCAGATATTATGTGGTATAACTTAGCAATTCCGTTTACTGCCGTTTCTATCGCTTCTGAAACGTTTGATTACGGCAAACAATGGTGGAAAAAATTATTATACTTGAACATCTCAATGCTTTCACAAGTACTATCCCTAACTATTTGTATTTATTGTTTTACCAACATTTCAAAGCTTGGCTTTATCGGGTTTATGGGTTCGATTGGTTTTGGTTGGCTAGTATTACACACACCTAATGTCATTCAAGATTTCTGGCAATCAACAGGTGTCACTAAAGGAGGTTTAACTGGCGCAATGAGAATGCTAAAGACCAAACTTGCAATTAGATAGAAAGGATAATGACATGAAAACGCAACTATATGATTATTTATTATGGCTATACTTAATCTTGTTATGGGGTATCCCACTATTTATCACTTTTAAAATCAAAGCCACTAACGACAGCAGATTTTTTATCAGAAAATTACTGTTTCCGTTACAATACTTAGTTCAGTTATTAGCTGAACGAATAACTAGTAACAGTCGCTCTGGAACACGATTAGTTCATATTTTGGGCTTTTTATTTGCAGAAGGATATTTAATGATTTTACCCTTTATTCCTTTATATTTAGTCAACGAGCCACCAGAACATCATATGGCTGTTATGTTTTCCATTATGTATTACATGCTTTTAGGTTGGATAAGCTTCTGGTTTCAACCAAGAGGAAACGATAGATATAAAACAAAATAAATTTATGAAAGGAAATTGTTTATGAAAACCGTTATTTTAGCTGAAAAACCAAGTCAAGCTAGATCTTATGTTGAAGCTTTTAAAAACGGCACAAAAAAACAGGGTTACTATGCGGTTAGTGACCCTGTTTTGCCCAATTCAACAGTAGTAACCTATGGCTTTGGACATTTGGTTGAGCTGGCAACTCCTGATAAATACAATCCTGAATATAAGAAATGGACATTATCCAATTTACCCATTTTCCCCGACAATTACAAGTTTATTGTGCCTAATGATAAGAAAGCACAATTTAAAGTTGTCAAAGACTTACTAAAAGAAGCAGATGAAATTATTGTTGCAACTGACAGCGACAGAGAAGGGGAAAATATCGCTTGGTCGATTATGAACCAAGCTAACATTAATTTAAAAAGAAAAACCATTAAACGATTATGGATTAATAGTCTCGAAAAAGAAGCAATTTTAAATGGCTTTAAAAATCTTAAAGACGGTTGGCAATTCTATGACCGTTTTAAAGAAGCTCAAACTAGACAAATTAGCGATTGGTTAGTAGGTATGAATGCTAGTCCACTTTATACCTTACTATTAAATAAAGCTGGTATTCAAGGAGTGTACTCAATCGGACGAGTTCAAACTCCAACGCTTTATATGGTCTATCAGAGAGACCGAACGATCAAAAATTTTAAGCCAGAGCCTTATTTTGAGCTCAATGCTGAAATTTTAGCCCATGACCAAAAATTCGTCGCAAAATTAGACCCCTATCAGCGTTTTAAAGATGAAAAAGGGCTAATTACATTCATGGAAGCTAAAAACGTTCAGAAAGGGCAACAAGACGGTTTAATCAAGGACGTTCAAAAACAAGCGAAAAAAAGCGCCAGTCCTAGACTATTTTCACTATCCAGCTTGCAAAGTACCATTAATAAGAAATTTCATGCAAGCGCCAACCAAACTTTACAAGCCGTTCAAAGTTTATATGAAGCAAAACTACTAACTTATCCAAGAACTGACAGCAACTATATTACCGAAGAAGAATTTAATTATTTATTACCTAATCTCAATCAGTATCTAAATCTGGTATCTAAAGAAGTATCTTTAAATCAAACAGAGCCAAATAAGCGCTATGTTAATGGTAAAAAAGTGCAAGAACACCACGCAATTATTATGACTAAAACTGTTCCTACCAAAGAACAGTTGGAGCAGTTACCTAAGTTACAACAGCAAATTTATAACATTGTTTTAAGAACAACTTTAGCCATGTTTGCTGATCCTTACGAATACGAGGAAACCACCATTATTACCCAAATTGGCGACGCTGATTTTAAAGCAACAGGTAAGGTGCCAACTAAGCAAGGTTGGAAAGCACTATTCCAAGATAAAGCAGAGAAAAGTAGTCAAGATGAAGATAATCAGACGCTCCCCGAAGTAAACAGGGGGGAGGCTGTTCAAGCTAATTTAGTAACTCCGCAAAAAGAAACAACTCCGCCAAAGCCTTTTACAGAAGGTACATTGATTACCGCAATGAAAACAGCGGGTAAAACTTTAGATGATGAAGAGGCCCAATCCATTCTAAAAGATGTTGAGGGTATCGGTACGGAAGCAACAAGAGCGAATGTCTTAGAAACTTTAAAGAAACGCAATTATCTAACTACTACCAAAAATCAATTACATGTCACACCGCAAGGCATTACCCTTTGTAAAGCAGTTGAATTAGAACCGCTTTTGACCAGTCCAGAAATGACGGCACAATGGGAAAAAGCCTTAAAGCAAATCTCAACGAAGCAATGGACGCAAGAAAAATTTTTAGCCAATATTAAAAAGTTTGTTCAAAAGCTGATTGATGAAGTACCAGAACAATTTAACAGTAGTGAAAGTCTTAAAACACAAGTTACCAGTCAACGAGAAGCCGAAGCAAAGGCAAAAGAAAAAGCCGAGCTAGGCAGTTGCCCAAGTTGTAAAACGGGCATGATCGTTGACAAAGGTAAGTTTTATGGCTGTACAAATTACAAGTCGGAAAAATGTTCCTTTACCCTACCGAAAAAGTGGGCAAGTAAAACCTTAGGTAAGACAGCAATTAAAGCATTAATTACCAAAGGCAAAACCAACTCACTCAAAGGGTTTAAAAAGAAGAATGGCGACACATTTGAAGCGAAGTTAAAACTTGAAAATAATAAATTGAGCTTCGACTTCAGCTAGCCTACCGCCTTACGCTACCGCTCCAGTTGGTGAGCCCATTATGAACAGTTCCTTTTGTTCCAAAAGCAACTCTTCCTAACGGGTGATAGAAAAAGAAAGTGAGAAATATTATGAAATCTGAAAATGATGAATTAATGATTGCCGGAAGTGAACTACCTGTTTTAGACGAAAAAGGACACTATAAATACCTTGATGAAGTTTCAGGAAACGGAGCTTACTTCCAAGTTGCATGGCTTAAAGTGAAAAGCAAAGGCTTTGTTTCTTTATACGGCACAGAAGCAATTAAGCTAACTGATAACCTAAATTCTTTAGAAGATGTGTTTTTTGATGAACAATTTGATAATAATGAGTTATTAGAAGAAGGTGACGAATAATGCCAACTAAAGAAAAACGCGAAGCATGGAAACGACAATTAATTGATAATGCAGAACAAAAAATTGTTGAATTAACTGATACAGACAAGTTTAAAAATTACCTTGATACTCTATCTAAATTCCATTCTTACAGCATGCGAAACGTACAATTAATTTACTCGCAAAACCCAGAAGTACAAGCTATCGCTGGCTTTAAAGCATGGCAAAATAAATTTAATCGAACAGTAAATAAGGGCGAAAAATCAATTAGGATCCTCGCCCCGGTTATCAAGAAACTTACCCCAGAAGATAAAGCTAGATTAAACACAACGGAAGATACAAAGATTGTGGCTTACCGCTATATCCCTGTTTTTGATATTAGCCAAACCAGCGGTGAACCTGTTTTAACCGCAAGAGATTTTGTTAAAGACCATTTAACTACTAATCACGAAAATGTAACTGCCTTGTACAATGAATTTAAAGACTATCTAAATAAAAATACTGACTTAAAGGTTAGCGAAAAGCCCCTAGCTGGACTAGACGGAGCAAAGGGCTATTTTAGAAAAGATACCAATGAAATTGTGATTGGCGGTGATGAACCAGATAGCCAATTAAAATTAAAGACCTTATATCACGAGTTTGCTCACAGCCAATTACATGGTTTAAATGCGGAATATAATGACCGCCCACGACCTTATAAAGAAACCCAAGCAGAAGCCGTAGCTTATGTAGCAATGCAAAACATTGGAATTGATACTGGTGAATACTCATTAGGTTATGTTGCAACATGGGCTAAGGATAAAGAAGTAATTCATAATGCATTAAGTGAAATTCAATCAGTCAGCAAAAAGGCGATTGATATTACTGATGAATTAACCCAAAAGCTAGGCTTACAAGAAGAACAAAAAGAAAGCAATAATCTCAAAGCTGAAACGAAACAAGAAACAACTTCTGAAAATAAGCAGCCAACCAATAACAATAACAAATCATTAAGTGATCGTGTCCAAGCGCAACTTAATGAATTTGTCAAACAAAACCCTGATATGAAGAAGCCCGAACAAGAACAGGCACAAGAATTAAAAATGTAGTTTGGAGCAATCAATAGGGGCACAGTACCCTGTCAAGTATACAGTTTAAATAGAAAAATTATTTATGCGGCTTGAGCGCGGAACTTTTCTGCGCTCAAGCCGTTTTTTGATGCATAAGCTCGTTCGGTATTGAAATATTTAATGGCCTGCTGGATAGATTGTTCCAATTCTGCCATGCTTTTTGGACGAACCCGTTTAGCTAACCAAACCAGTTTGAAATCATTCCACCAACGCTCCATTGGTGAATTCTCCCATGGATGACCGGGGTGAGACATACTATGGATGCAGTTTTGCTCAGCTAAGTAATCATTGAAAGCCATTGAGCAGTAAGCTGCGCCACGATCCGTATGGATCATTGGCTGAGCGTCTGGTTCTACTTTGAAGGCACGCTTAAAGGCTTCGATCGCTGATGCGGCCGTTTCAGTAGCCGAAATGTTGTAGCTCAAAACATAGCGACCATATAGATCCATCACTACATGCACGCGCGCCTTCCTTACCTGCTCATTACCATACACAACTTCGGTAGTATCAGTCACCCAAACCTCATTCTTACTCTGACGATCAAATTGCTCATTAAGTAAGTTGTCATTGATGTATTCCTCGTGACGTTTAATCCGATTATGCTTCTTCTTACGGATATTTGCCTTGATCCCGTGATTTCGCATGCAGTTAGTAACCCGCTTTAAGCCGGCCTTGAAATCCAATTTATTTTCAAAAGCTAGTTGCGTCGTCATGCCTAAATAACCCAAGGTCCACTTATGCTTTTTTTCCAATTCCAAAATGGCTTTAAGTAATTCTGCTTGTTCATCATCATGGATATTGGCCTTTCGATAAATCCACTTGTAGTAAGCATCTCGAGTAATACCTGCGATCTCGCTTAAAGTGCTGATTGGCCACCCGTACTCTTCATTTAGTTCTTTGATGGCTTGTTGTTTGAAGAACTTTTCGCCTCCCGATTGCGAATTTCTATTATTTTTTTTGCGAAAGCGACCTCCATCTCATTCCGTTTCACTTCGGCCTTCAATAGCCGATTCTCCGCTCTTAATTTATCTAGTTCTGTCCACTCGGCTTTGGGCTTAGCCTTACCCCGCCGATCACGAAGTGATTGCGGGTCATTACCACTCTTACGATATTTCTGATACCAGCCATAGACTTGTTGGTAACTCACGTGATACTTATCTACAGCCCAACTGTAATTAACATCGTGCTTGATTAAGTCTTCAATAATCGATAATCGTTCTTCAAAAGTAGTTTTGCGTCCTGGCATAATTGAATCTCGCTTTCTCGGCGTATAAGCCTTCAGTTTTGATTCATTATACTGGATAATCCATTGTGATAATTGCCAATCGGATTTTAAACCATGCTTTAAAGCAAATTTTTCTAAGGTATCCGTTGAATGCTCAAATTCCACAACTAATTTGCGCTTAAACTCAACGGAATAAACTTTATTATGGTGAGCACTTTCAAGTCCTCTCATTCCCTGGTATTTGTACATTCTCTTCCATCTTCTGATGGTGTGTGCGTTGACGCAATATTCCTGAGCTAATCTTTCAATAGATTCTGTTTGAGCTTTCTTGATAATAATTAATTTTTGCTGAACTGAAAATTTGGCTCGTCTTCCCATAATTAAAAACACCCTCCAAGTATCAGACGAATTTTCTATTTCATCTGTATACTTAGAGGGCATTATAGCCAGGCTTAATTGCCTAGCTTTTCTTTTGCCAAGGCTAATATCGAATTATAGCTATTCAACCGCACTTATGCTATAATTTAGACAAACAAAAAGGAAGCCTTGCATTAACAAGACTTCCCCAGTAGAGCCGTTTAAGACGGTAGCAATTAATTAGTGATTAAATAACCGCTAGCTTGCCAGAGCTAAGGCGGTTATTTTTTTTGCTGATGATTTTTAATCAGCTCAACAACTAAGGCTATTAGATTGATAATCAATGTACCAAACAATAACATTAGCTGTAATGCGTCCGTAATGGACAACATGGCTACTCCTTTCGTTAGGTTTCCGGTTATCTATGATGATTACACCATAGGCACCACCTTCTTCCAGTTTCGCCACCGCCTTAACTTCTCTACTTAATTTATTATACAGAAAAATTAAGGGTCTACCAAGTTTAGTAAAAGATAGAAATAGCGCTTATAAAACAAATCCTTTGAAGCATAAAATGTCCATTAGGGTATACTCTAATGGACATTGTCTTAGTGCAGTGCTAGACTAGCATTAGTGACTGTCCATTAGAACTGTCCATAAAGGAGGGACGCTCATGGCTAAAATTGGCTATGCCCGAGTTAGTTCTCGTAGTCAAAATTTAGACCGCCAACTAACAATTTTACGTAACAAACATGTTGATAAGATATTTGCTGATAAATTAAGTGGAGCCACCACTAAGCGGCCGGAATTACAAAAAATGTTGGCCTATATCCGTGAAGGTGATATTGTCTTGGTTACTGAATTAGACCGCTTGGGCCGAAACAACCAGGACTTAACTAAGATTATGAACACCATTCAAAATAAGGGGGCCACCCTAGATGTGTTGAATTTGCCTTCCATGACGGGGATTGCTGACCCAAATTTACGTCAACTGATGACCAACTTGATTATTGAACTATATAAGTATCAGGCCGAAAGTGAACGTAAGCGAATCATTGAGCGCCAGCAGCAAG
>ERZ773269.838-NODE-838-length-34205-cov-12.332943_pt1 | contig 34205 bp, 33 predicted proteins | sample MGYA00511958_ERZ773269 | MGnify/ENA primary metagenome ERZ773269 (study PRJEB29015, sample SAMEA2737761) | human gut metagenome | biome: human gut; feature: human-associated habitat; material: faeces | place: China | collected 2012 ... | reverse complement strand
ACCATTTAGCTATTTTTCCTGCCACTCACTTTATGACCAATGACGAAAATATGGAAATTGCCATTGGTAAAATTCAAGCGGAATTAGAAGATCAGCTAGGCTTTTTTGAAAGAGAAGGGAAGCTTTTAGAAGCTCAGCGGTTGAAGCAAAGAACGGACTATGATATTGAAATGCTGCGCGAAATGGGCTACACGAATGGTGTAGAGAATTATTCTCGCCACATGGACGGACGGAGTGAAGGTGAGCCACCTTACACTTTATTAGATTTCTTTCCTGATGATTTTTTAATCATGGTAGACGAAAGTCACATGACTATGGGGCAAATCAAAGGTATGTATAATGGTGACCGTTCTCGGAAAGAAATGTTGGTTAATTATGGATTTCGCTTACCTTCTGCCTTGGATAACCGTCCGTTGCGTCGGGAAGAATTTGAAAGTCATGTGCACCAGATTGTTTACGTGTCTGCTACACCAGGGGATTATGAGCGAGAGCAGACGGATACAGTAATTGAGCAAATTATTCGACCAACTGGACTGCTGGATCCAGAAGTTGAAGTGCGTCCGACTATGGGGCAAATAGATGATCTTTTAGGAGAAATCAATGCGCGTGCAGAGAAGAATGAGCGGACTTTTATCACAACGTTGACTAAAAAGATGGCAGAAGATCTGACGGATTACTTTAAAGAAATGGGTGTTAAGGTCAAATACATGCACTCAGATATCAAGACTTTAGAGCGGACAGAAATTATCCGCGACCTGCGGTTAGGTGTCTTTGATGTTTTAGTCGGAATTAACCTGTTGCGTGAGGGAATTGATGTGCCAGAGGTTAGTCTGGTTGCCATTCTTGATGCAGACAAGGAAGGCTTCCTCCGCAATGAGCGTGGTTTGATCCAAACCATTGGTCGGGCTGCCCGTAATAGTGAAGGCCACGTCATCATGTATGCTGACACGATCACAGATTCCATGCAAAAAGCTATGGATGAAACTGCCCGTCGTCGTCAGATTCAAATGGCTTATAACGAAGAACATGATATTGTACCGCAAACAATCCAGAAAGAAATTCGTGATTTAATCAGTGTGACAAAAGCGGCTCTACCAGACAAGGAAGAAGTGGTAGATATTGAAAGTCTTAACAAGCAGGAACGCAAGGATATGATTAAAAAGCTAGAAGGACAAATGCAAGAAGCTGCTGGTCTTCTGGACTTCGAGCTGGCCGCCCAAATCCGCGATATGATTTTGGAGATTAAGGCGGTGGATTAGAAAGATAAACAAAGCAAAAAGGGAAGAAGAATGCGTTACATTCTCTTACTTCGCGGCATTAATGTCGGTGGAAAAACAAGGTAGCTATGGCTGATTTGAAGGCCGATTTGGCGGGACTCGGTTTTGAGAACCCTATCTCCTACATCAACAGCGGCAATCTCTTTTTTGACAGTCAGGAGCACGAGTAGAAGATTAGGGAGATTCTGACGGCTTATTTCAGTCAATCCTATGACTTTCCAATCCCTTTTGTCCTGCTCAGCTCTGCTATTCTCTAAGAAGAAGTGGCAAAACTGCCTGCTTGGTGGCAGGATGAGGCAGCCTATCGGCGCGATGTCCTCTTTTACCTGTCGGAAGCCAGTCGCGAGCAGATAGAGGAAGAGACGAGGACCTGGGCAAATGACAGGGAGCTGTTGCATTTCGGTCAGACAGCCTTCTTTTACAGAAATAGCGACCAGACTGACTATCTCAAGTCCAACTACCACAAGAAGCTACTCAAATCTAGCTTTTACAAGTCTTTGACTATTCGTAATGGGAAAACCTTTCAGAAAATTTTGGAGTTGGCAGATACTAGTTAAAGAGGCATTATTTTGTTTTTTTTGAAAACTAATAATAAATTGTTAATGAATATATATGTTTGAATAAAGAGAAAGAATTTTTACTTTTATTTCTATCATGCTGAAAACATTCAATAGATAGGAGAATTTATGATTGAATTTAAGGATGTTACAAAAGTGTACGATGACAAGATAGCGTTGAATCATCTGAATTTAACGCTTCAGAGTGGAGAAATTGTAGGATTAATTGGACACAATGGTGCTGGAAAATCAACAACGATCAAATCATTGGTTAGTGTGATTAATCCAACGCATGGTCAGATTTTTGTGGATGGCAAGGAATTAGCAGCTAATCGGTTGGAAATCAAGAAAAAAATTGGTTATGTAGCTGATTCGCCGGACTTGTTTTTACGCCTGACGGCAAATGAATTCTGGGAATTGGTTGGAACTTCTTATGATATGAGTCCTTCAGATTATGAGAAACGTTTAACGGAGCTACTGGAATTATTTGATTTTACAGCTCATCGCTATGAAGTTATTGAATCGTTTTCACATGGAATGCGACAAAAAGTATTTGTCATTGGTGCTCTTTTGTCTGATCCAGATATCTGGGTGTTGGATGAGCCTTTAACTGGTTTGGATCCGCAGGCGGCTTTTGACCTTAAACAAATGATGCGAGAGCATGCAGATAAAGGGAATACTGTTTTGTTCTCAACCCATGTTTTAGAAGTGGCAGAGCAATTGTGTGACCGTATTGCCATTCTCAAAAAGGGAGAATTGTTGTTTTACGGTACGATTGAGGAATTGAAAGGTCAACATCCTGAAAAATCCTTAGAAAGTATTTACCTCAGTTTGGCTGGTCGTAGAGAAGAGGTGAGTCCTGATGCGTCTTAAAGCGATTCGCTCCCTCATTCATGCAAATATCATTTATACGACGCAATCAACTAGGCTTTCTAGTTATCGTAAAAAACAGCAAAAAAATCCAAATAAAAAAGGAAATGTTGCTAGAAATCTAGTGATGAACTATCTCTATGCTGGAATTTTGTATGCTTGTATATTTGGTGTACAGGGTGCTTTTTTACCACTTGCTCAGAATCCAGGGCTGTTTTCGAATTTTGTCAGCGTCTTTTATCTTTTCATCTTTGCACAGGGATTTCTTTCTTTTTACAATGTTTTTTATGAAAGTAAAGACTTGCAAGCTTACCGACCTTATGCTTTTAGCGAGAGTGAAATTATGGTTGGGAAAGGATTTTCTGTTCTTTTAACTACTTTAATGGGAGTGTTTCCCATTGTTATTTACTTTATTGGTTTGCAAATGCAATCGGGTCAACCAATCTGGCTTGCAATCCCTATTCTGCTTATTTCTTTAGGAGTACTGTTTTCGACACTTATTTTCCTTCTTTTGGTTGGTGTTCATTTTATTACGAAAACAACTATTTTTAGGAAATATAAAAAGCTTGCCTCTAATATTTTACTGGCTCTTGCTACAATAATGGCTTTTGGTGCGATTTTATTGGTGAATTTGCAAAATAACTCTAACGTTAAAAACGCAATATTGCAAGATCAACCTGCTTATTTTCCGCCAATGACGATTTTTCATGCTTTCAGTATGCAACCTTTTGCTTTGAATTCCTTGCTGGGAATGGGAGCTTGGGTAGTCGTAGCCGCTATATTATTTATAATTGTTAAGCGAAAGGTTTTACCAGAATTTTATGAAGCTGCAATGACTACAACAGCAACGGTCAATAGACAAAAACGAACGAAAATTTTCAAGATGAATGGACTTAGGAACTTTCCGCAGTTTGTGTTGCGCTATCAATTAAACCTAATCAGTGATGGCTCCGTCTTATTACAAACTCTTTTGATGCCTAGTGTGTTACCTTATTTTATTCTAATTCCGTTAATGGCTAGTTTTATGCAGTATCGTGAAATGATTTCTCCTTATTTGACAACCAGATTTGCTTTTCCACTGATGTTGATAGCAACATTTGTAGCAAGTTTAAATACAGGTGGAGCAAATTTAACAGGAATTGGCATTTCACTTGAACGTGAAAATTATGATTATTTGAAAGTATTACCCTTTGACATGGCACGTTATCTTAAACTTAAGTTTTGGAATTTATTTGTCATTCAATCCATTTTGCCATTCATTTTGTTAGCAATCTTTTCATTTGTGGTTGGTGTACAACCTATTGCTATTCTATTGATGCTAATCGCTTGGTTATTGACTTGTCTAGCATGGAGTGCTTGGGGATATCATCGTGATAAACGCCTACAAGTTACTAACTGGTCGAATGTGACGGAATTATTTAATCGTGAAAATAATTCACTAAAGATGATTTTGGGCATTGTTGCTATGATTATTTACATAATCATTATTGCAGTGAGCGCTTATTTCATTTTGGTATCACCAGATTTAGTGGGCTATTTGTTAGCGGGTACTTTTCTGATTGCTCTTGCAATGATGGCATTTTTACTGACAAATCATTATTTGAAAAAAGTTCAAGCTGAAGTAGAAAATTAAGCTGAAAGTTTTTGAATACTTACTATGTTTTTATTGCTTAGCAAGAATATATTGATAAGAGTCTATAAATTTTTATGTGCGCTTTGAAACATCTATATACTAAATTTATGCTATAATAAATACTATGTACACCAAACCAACTTCTGCTTATGTACACATTCCGTTTTGTACTCAAATTTGTTATTATTGTGACTTTTCCAAAGTTTTTATCAAAAATCAGCCTGTTGATGCTTACTTAGAGCATTTGATTCAGGAGTATAGAGCTTATGATATAAAAAAGTTGCGGACGCTCTATATTGGTGGTGGGACGCCAACGTCTCTGTCCCCCACTCAATTAGAATTTTTGCTAGCAGAGCTGACGAAAAGTTTGGATTTATCATGTTTAGAAGAGTTGACGATTGAGGCCAATCCAGGTGATTTGGATCCAGATAAGATTGCTGTTTTAAAGGCTTCGGCTGTTAACCGAGTATCTCTAGGTGTGCAAACTTTTGATAATCACATGCTCAAGCAAATTGGGCGCAGCCATTTAGAGAAAGATATTTATGAAAATATCACCAATCTGAAGCAAGCTGGGTTTGACAATATCTCTATTGACTTGATCTACGCATTACCCAAGCAGACCATGGACAACGTGCGGGAAAATGTAGCCAAGGCTATTGCACTAGACATCCCTCATATGAGTCTTTACAGCTTAATTCTAGAAAATCACACGGTTTTTATGAATCGGATGAGGCGAGGAAAGCTGCCTTTGCCTAAAGAAGACTTGGAAGCGGAGATGTTTGAGTATATCATTGAGGAGTTGGAAAAGGCTGGTTTTGAACACTATGAGATTTCCAACTTTTCTAAGCCAGGCTTTGAGAGTCAACACAATCTCATGTACTGGGATAATGCAGAATACTTTGGTATTGGGGCTGGAGCTTCTGGCTATGTTAATGGGGTTCGCTACAAAAATCATGGACCGATTCGTCATTATTTAGAGGCAGTTGAAAAAGGCAATGCGCGTGTGAATGAAGAACATCTGAGTAAGCAAGAGATGATGGAAGAGGAGATGTTTCTGGGCTTGCGTAAGAAGTCAGGTGTTTCTAAAAAGCGTTTTGAAGAAAAATTTGGTATTTCTTTTGAGCAGCAGTATGGTCATGTAGTAACAGAATTGACTGAGCAAGGACTCTTAGTTCCTGATAAAGAAATCGTCCGTATGACTAAAAAGGGTCTTTTTTTAGGTGATACGGTCGCAGAGAAATTTATATTGGAGTAAATTATGGGTTTAACTTATCAAATGAAAATGAAAATTCCGTTTGATATGGCAGACATGAATGGTCATATCAAGCTGCCTGATGTCATTTTGCTGTCCTTACAGGTATCAGGTTTGCAATCCATTGATTTGGGGATTAGCGACAAGGATATGCTGGAGAAATACAATCTGGTCTGGATTATTACTGACTATGATATCGATGTGGTACGGCTGCCTAAATTTGGTGAAGAAATGACGATTGAAACAGAAGCACTTTCCTATAATCGTCTCTTTTGTTATCGTCGTTTTACCGTTTTTGATGAAAATGATGTTGCTGTGATTGAAATGATGGCTACCTTTGTCCTTATGGACAGAGACAGTCGAAAAGTGCACGCTGTAGAGCCAAAGATTGTTGCGCCTTACGAGGCAGAATTTTCTAAAAAGTTGATTCGTGGACCAAAATATCCAGAACTGAAAGATTTGACCAGTAAAGATTATCATGTTCGGTTTTATGATTTAGACATGAATGGTCATGTCAACAACAGCAAGTATCTGGACTGGATTTTTGAAGTTATGGGCGCTGATTTTCTCATGAAACACGTTCCCAAAAAAGTTCACCTCAAGTATGTCAAGGAAGTGCGACCTGGTGGGCAGATTACCTCTAGCTATGATTTGAATGGATTAGAGAGCAATCATCAGATTTCCAGCGATGGTGATACCAATGCACAAGCTATGGTAACTTGGCAAGAAATCTCATAAGAGAAACAATAGAAAGAGAAGTATGACCTACAAAGGATATTTAATTGATTTAGACGGAACGATTTATAAAGGAAAAGACCGAATCCCAGCGGGAGAAGCTTTTGTCCATGAATTACAGCGTCGCAACCTTCCATATTTATTTGTGACAAATAATACGACACGTACTCCTGAGACTGTTCAAGCTATGTTGGCTGAACAATTTAATGTTGAAACGCCGATTGAAACGATTTATACAGCAACCTTAGCAACAGTTGACTACTTAAATGATAAAAATTTAGGCAAGAAAGTCTACGTTATCGGTGATGTAGGACTTAAGCAAGCCATTGCAGAAGCTGGTTATGTTGAAGATACGGATAATCCAGATTATGTAGTCGTGGGATTGGATTGGGAAGTGGACTATGAAAAATTGTCAATTGCTACGTTAGCTATTCAAAAGGGAGCTCATTTCGTAGGAACCAATCCAGATCTTAATATTCCAACGGAGCGCGGTCTCATGCCTGGAGCAGGATCGATTATTACTCTCATTGAAGTAGCAACTCGTGTGAAACCTGTTTATATCGGGAAGCCAAATGCAATTATCATGGAAAAGGCGGTTGAGCATCTAGGACTACCGCGGCAAGAAGTGATAATGGTTGGGGATAATTACCTGACGGACATTCGGGCTGGGATTGACAATGGTATCCCTACGCTTCTGGTGACAACTGGCTTTACGAAACCAGAAGAAGTGCCAGGCTTGCCAATCCAACCAGATTATGTACTTTCTAGCCTAGCGGAGTGGGATTTCGATGCGCATTAAACTGACCTTTTGGCTGAGTATGCTCTGCTTTTTAGCAGTAGCTATTTTGTTGACCATTTATCTGACTTGGCTGTTTTATCCTTTGGAAATTTCTTGGTTGCATTTAGAAAATCAAGTTTACCTCAAATCTGCAACCATTCAGCATAATTTCAATGTTTTGATGAATTACTTAACCAATCCATTTCAGCAAAAGCTCTTCATGCCTGATTTTCGCTCATCAGCAGCAGGTCTGCACCATTTTCAAGTCGTGAAATATCTTTTTCATCTGGCGCAAGTCGCTTTTCTAGCAACCTTACCAGCGGTTTGTTTGTTTGTAAAAAACATTATAAAAAAAAGATACCTATCTGTCTTTTCCAAAGCGATTTTAGCTATTATTTGGCTGCCTATTGTAATTGCTGGTGTGGCGCTGGGGATTGGCTTTGATGCGTTTTTTACTCTCTTTCATCATATTTTATTTGTTGGGGATAATACTTGGTTATTTGACCCTGCTAAAGATCCTGTCATTTGGATATTACCAGAAGAATTTTTCCTCCACGCCTTTCTTTTGTTTTTTGTTCTTTATGAAGGCTTTGCTGTGGGGTTATACTTGTGGAGTCGAAAAATCTATTTGAAGAAGGAGGAAAAATGATGTCAGCCAATCAGCAAGTGCGAAAAGATGTTAGTTTATTTTCTGCTTTGTGTCTGATTTATGTCTTCGTCATGACAATGGTTAGCTTAATCTATCAGACGATTGTAACCTTGTTTCAAGCGATTCGTTATCCCGGAAATCTTGAGAGAATCCAAAAAGCAACGGAAAGTTTTATGTCACGCGATGGTAGCTATTATCTAATTGCTGTTTGTGCAGGAGTATTTATCTTTTGGTTGTATCGGGACGGAAAATTATTTAAGTCTGATTTACGAACGCAGAAAAGGGTCATGACTCCCAAAACGTTTGGAATAGTTTTATCATTCTTACTTCTGGGTCAATTAGGTTTTGTACTCTTTAATCAAATATTTGAGGCAGTATTGAATATCTTTGGATTTAGCTTATTTAAAGCCATTGAATCAGCTTCCGCGGGCTCAGATAGTGTAACGATGTTTTTGTATGCAGGTTTTTTCGGTCCTGTTTCAGAAGAATTGATTTTTCGCGGGGCAGGCTTACGAACATTTGAAAAATATGGAAAAGTCTTTGCGATTTTGATGTCTTCCCTCATATTTGGTTTATTTCATGGAAATATCCCGCAGTTCTTTTTTGCAGCTTTTGTTGGAATTATCTTCTCTTATGTGACCTTGGAGTATTCAATTCTCTGGGCAATGGTTTTCCACGTTTTTAATAACTTGGTCATCGGAGATGGTTTAACTTATTTGTATTCGTTTTTGCCGGACGATATAGGTGGTCTCTTACACTTATTTATCCTGCTAGTCGGTGCAAGTGTCGCAGTAATTTTCCTGATTAAAAACAAAGCAGACATAAAAATGTATGTACAAGAAAATCGTTCATTTCCAGGGGCCTATAGGCAAGCTTTTCGTTCTGTTTGGTTCTGGATTTTTACAATCTTCATGTTTTTAACATCTTTGACCTTGATAAGTCATTTGTGAAAGAAGATTTTTGAAAGGACTTTCAACTTTCTTTCATTTATGATAAAATAAAGGTAACAAAAGAGGAGCGTGTCAATCATGGAACAAACATTTTTTATTATAAAACCAGACGGCGTAAAACGTGGCTTGGTTGGAGAAGTACTGAAGCGCGTAGAACAACGTGGTTATAAAATCGAACGTTTGGAAATGAGAACCAATATTTCAAATGAGTTAATTGATCAGCATTATGAAGCCCTATTAACGAAAGATTTTTATCCTTCAATCCGTGATTATATGACAAGCGGACCTGTGATTATCGGTGTTTTATCGGGAAGCCAAGTGATTTCAGGTTGGCGTCACATGATGGGCGCTACTCGTCCGGAAGAAGCTCTACCGGGAACTATTCGCGGAGATTTTGCACAAGCAGCTGAAGCTGGTGAAACGATTCGAAATGTTGTTCATGGTTCAGATTCTGAAGAGTCTGCCAAACGGGAAATTGCGCTTTGGTTTGGTAATCATTAAAACATAGTAGTATAAATTCGAGAGAGTACAGATAGTGATTGCTTTTGTTCTCTCTTTTTTACTATCCGAATTGTACTGGGTGTGTTATAATAAAAAGGAATTGGAAATGTTTTAATATGCTGGAAATTGATTGTTTTATCAAGGAGGAAATATGTCAGACAAACAAATTCATTTGGTTATCGTGACGGGAATGAGTGGAGCGGGAAAGACCGTGGCCATCCAGTCTTTTGAAGATTTAGGCTATTTTACGATTGATAATATGCCCCCCACGCTGGTTCCTAAATTTTTGCAGTTAATCGAAACAACGCAAGACAACGACAAGATTGCTATGGTTGTAGATATGCGTAGTCGTTCCTTCTTTTCTGAGATTCAGAAAGTTCTGGATGAGATTGAAAGTAACGCTGGACTTGATTTTAAGATTTTGTTTTTAGATGCGGCAGATACAGAATTAGTTGCACGTTACAAGGAAACGCGGCGTAGCCACCCCTTGGCAGCAGACGGTCGTATTTTAGACGGGATTAAGTTGGAGCGGGAATTACTTGCACCGCTGAAAAATATGAGTCAAAATGTAGTAGACACGACCGAATTAACACCGCGCGGGTTGCGTAAAACCATTTCTGAACATTTTTCAGATCCAACGAAACTCCAATCGTTTCGCATTGAAGTGGTGAGTTTTGGCTTTAAATATGGTATTCCGCTAGATGCCGACCTTGTTTTTGATGTACGTTTTTTACCAAATCCATATTACCAACCAGAACTTCGCAATCAAACAGGACTTGATAAACCAGTTTATGATTATGTGATGAATCATACGGAGTCAGAAGAATTTTATCAGCACTTAGTGGCTCTTATCAAACCGATTTTACCCAGCTATAAAAAAGAGGGGAAATCTGTTTTAACAATTGCTGTTGGTTGTACAGGCGGTCAACACAGAAGCGTAGCTTTTGCACAACGTCTAGCAGATGATTTGGCAAGTGAATGGACCGTTCATTCATCACATCGAGACAAAGACCGCAGAAAGGAAACGGTGAATCGTTCATGAGGAGACCGAAGATTGCTGTTATTGGTGGTGGAACCGGAATTTCGGTCATTTTGGACAGTTTACGTAAGAAAGATGTAGACATTGCTGCTATTGTGACGGTCGCTGATGACGGAGGAAGTTCGGGGGAATTGCGAAAAAACATTCAACAATTAACACCACCTGGTGATTTGCGAAATGTTTTGGTAGCTTTATCGGACATGCCGCGCTTTTATGAAAAAGTTTTTCAATATCGCTTTGCGGAAGAAGATGGTGCTTTAGCTGGACATCCACTTGGGAACTTGATTATTGCAGGTATTTCAGAAATGCAGGGGTCGACTTACAATGCTATGCAGCTACTGACTAAGTTTTTCCACACAACTGGCAAAATTTATCCGTCTTGTGATATACCTTTAACGCTTCATGCTGTATTTACTGATGGAAGCGAAGTCGCTGGAGAAAGTCATCTCGCAGAACACCAAGGTATGATTGAACGAGTTTATGTCACCAATACCTATAATGACCAGAAGCCGGTGGCTAGTCGCAAAGTGGTAGAGACGATTTTAGAAAGTGATATGGTTGTTTTGGGACCAGGGTCATTGTTTACCTCTATCTTACCCAATATGATGATTGAAGAAATTGGACAAGCTCTTTTAGAAACAAAGGCGGAAATCGCTTATGTCTGCAATATTATGACCCAGCGTGGTGAAACCGAGCATTTTACAGATAGTGACCATGTAGCCGTTTTGCATCGACATTTAGGAAAACGATTTATTGATACTGTTTTGGTGAATATTGAGGAAGTTCCTCAAGAGTATATGAATTCTAATAAATTTGATGAGTATTTGGTGCAGGTTGAGCATGATTTTAAAGGTTTGAAAGAGCAAGTACCTCGTGTCATTTCGTCTAATTTTCTTCGCTTGGAAAATGGCGGAGCTTTTCATGATGGTGAATCAGTCGTCGATGAACTTATGCAGATTATACAGGTGCGCAAATGAGTTTTACCATTAAAGTGAAAGAAGAACTGCTTGGCCTAGGCAAAAAAGATAAAATGGAATTATCGGCTATCATTAAGATGTCAGGCAGTTTAGGAATTTCTAGTCAAGGCTTAACATTATCTGTTACGACAGGAAATGCAAAAATCGCTCGTCACATTTATGAATTGTTGGCAGCTTTTTATCAAGTCAAATCGGATATTCGTCATCATCAAAAAGCGAATCTTCGGAAAAACCGTGTTTATACTGTTTTTTTAGACGAAGGTGTGGAACAAATTTTAGCCGATTTACACTTGGCAGACTCCTTTTTTGGGATTGAAGCAGGCATTGACCAAGCTATTTTATCAGATGATGAAGCGAGCCGATCGTATTTACGAGGAGCATTTTTATCCACGGGCAGTATGCGTGATCCAGATTCTGGGAAATATCAACTGGAAATCTTATCGGTCTATTCTGACCATGCGGAAGATTTAGCAGCTTTGATGCGAAAGTTTTTATTGGATGCCAAGACAATTGAGCGCAAAAAAGGCTCAGTAACCTATCTGCAGCGAGCTGAGGACATTATGGATTTTTTGATTGTGATTGGGGCTATGAAAGCAATGACTGAGTTTGAGTCGGTCAAGCTCTTGCGAGAGGCTAGAAATGATTTGAATCGGACGAATAATGCGGAAACGGCGAATATTGCTCGAACGGTGACAGCTAGCATGAAAACCATTCATAACATTAGCAAAATCATTGACACAGTTGGTTTAGAAAGTTTGCCTGTTGATTTACAGGAAGTTGCTTATCTGCGCGTTAATCATCCTGATTATTCTATTCAGCAGCTAGCAGATAGTCTGAATAAGCCTTTGACGAAAAGTGGTGTCAATCATCGCTTGAGGAAAATCAATAAAATCGCAAATGAGTTGTAGAAAATGCAAAGAAATGTGACTTATATATTATAGGTGGAATCAATTTGAGAATTTCCGTGAAAACTTTACAGTTTTCTCTTGAATATTTTCAAAAAATGTGATATAGTTATAAAAATTAAATAATCCTTTAAATCTGTCCTGTGAGGCAGACAAGGAGTCAAAGTATAAGATGGTGTAGCACAGTGAGGCTGTTAGTAGTTTCTCTGTGCTTACCTAGATTTTCTGAAGTCTCCTTGTGAAGGAGACTTTTTCTTTTATCTTTTTTATGCAGGAGGTTTTCCATGAAAACAAAAGAAGTTGTCGATGGTTTGACAATGAAACGTGCCATTACACGGATCACTTATGAAATCATTGAGCGCAACAAAGAACTAGACAAGATTGTCTTAATTGGTATCAAAACACGGGGTGTATACATTGCACAGCGGATTCAAGAACGATTGGCACAGATCGAAAAGATTGATGTGCCTATCGGTGAGTTGGATACCAAGCCATTCCGCGATGACTTTAAAGTGGAAGAAGATACGACACATGTTCCAGTTGATATTACAGACCGTGAAGTTATCTTGGTGGATGATGTGCTCTATACAGGACGCACCATTCGTGCTGCTATTGATAACCTAGTTAGCTTGGGACGTCCATCACGCGTGAGCTTGGCTGTTTTAGTAGATCGTGGGCATCGTGAGTTGCCGATTCGAGCAGATTATGTTGGAAAAAATATTCCGACAAGCCGAACAGAAGAGATTATTGTGGAAATGGTAGAACAGGATGGTCAAGACCGTGTCTTGATTGCGGAGGAGTTATAAGAAAATGAGTCAAGATGTGAAATATGATGTACACGATATGCCAAAACCTGGTTTGCTTGTAGGATTATCCTTTCAGCATTTGTTTGCCATGTTTGGGGCAACGGTTCTTGTTCCAATTCTGGTTGGAATTGACCCAGCAGTTGCCTTGTTTTCAAGCGGTCTGGGAACCTTGGCGCACTTAACAGTTACCAAGTACAAAGTTCCAGCTTATATGGGGTCTAGTTTCGCTTATATCGCAGCTATGCAAATGTTGATGAAAACAGACGGTATCGCAGCAGTCGCTCAAGGTGCTATTACAGGTGGTTTGGTTTACTTCATTGTAGCTCTTATTGTGAAGTTTGCTGGGAATGCTTGGATTGATAAGATTTTGCCGCCAGTTGTGGTAGGACCAATCATTATGGTCATCGGACTAAGCCTAGCAAGCACAGCTGTAAATGATGTCATGCTAAAAGACGGTAAATACAATTTAACTTATTTCATCATTGGAATTGTCACTCTCTTTGCAGTCATCCTCTTTAATATCTATGGTAAAAAGATTGTTGGAATTATTCCCGTGCTGTTAGGCTTGATTGTCGGATATGTCTTCGCGCTCATTCTTGGAGCGGTAACAGGAGAAGAAATTATTTCCTTTGCAAAAGTCTCTCAAGCTTCATGGTTCCATGTCCCACCTATGCACCTTCCTTTCTTAGACTATAATGTAAAATTTTATCCAAGTGCGATTTTAACAATGGCTCCAATTGCATTTGTAACTATGACAGAGCACTTTGGTCATGTTATGGTATTGAATAGCTTGACCGGAAAAGATTTCTTTAAAGACCCAGGATTGGATAAAACTCTTGCCGGAGATGGTCTTGCACAAGTTATCGCTGGGATTTTCGGTGCGCCACCAGTAACGAGTTACGGTGAAAATATCGGTGTGATGGCTCTCAATAAAATCTATAGCGTTTATGTGATTGCAGGTGCAGCAGTACTTGCGATTGTGATGAGTTTTGTCGGAAAAGTATCGGCACTCTTACAATCCATTCCAACTCCAGTTCTAGGCGGTATTTCTATTGCGCTCTTTGGAGTCATCGCTTCTAGTGGTTTGAAAATTTTAATTGAAAAACAAACAGACTTTGATAATAAGAAAAATCTGTTAATTGCCAGTGTAATTTTAGTCGCAGGGATTGGCGGCTTAACGCTTCAACTTTCAGGTCTGCAAATTTCAGGGGTTGCCTTGTCAACCGTTCTTGGTATTGTACTCTATCTTATCTTGCCTGAACCTAAAAATTAGTTTGAATTCTTAATTTTATTGAAAGAAACGCTGTATCTAATAAAAGGAGAAATACACCATGTCATCTAATCAAATCGCTCTTAAAAACGTTGTCTCTATGGAAACTCTTACCAATGAGGAAGTCTTAAGTTTAATCAAACGTGGCATTGAATTTAAAAATGGAGCAAAAGCTCATTATGATGAACAGCATATTATCGCTAATCTCTTCTTTGAGCCCTCTACGCGAACACATAAAGCCTTTGAAGTAGCGGAATTAAAGCTAGGTTGTGACCTGTTGGATTTTGATTCAAAGACCAGCTCTATCAACAAAGGAGAGACTTTATATGATACGATTTTAACCATGTCAGCGCTCGGAGTGGATGTCTGTGTCATTCGTCATCCAGAAGTGGACTATTACAAGGAATTAGTCGAAAGTCCAACGATTACAACTTCAATTGTGAATGGTGGTGATGGCTCTGGACAACATCCGAGTCAAAGTTTGCTAGATTTGATGACCATTTATCAAGAGTTTGGGCATTTTGACGGCTTGAAGATTGCGATTGCAGGCGACTTAGATCATTCACGAGTGGCGAAGTCAAATATGCAAATCTTGAAGCGTCTGGGTGCAGAACTTTATTTTGCAGGTCCAGAGGTATGGAGAAGTGAAGAATTTGCAGCTTATGGGCAATTTGTCACACTTGATGAAGTCGTTGACCAAGTGGATGTCTTAATGCTTCTGCGCGTGCAGCACGAACGTCATGATGATGATTCACTCTTTTCAAAAGAAAATTATCATAGATTGCATGGCTTAACTCAGGAACGATATGACAGACTGAAAGATACAGCCATCATCATGCATCCAGCTCCAGTCAATCGCGATGTTGAAATTGCAGATCATCTGGTAGAAGCTCCAAAATCACGGATTGTAGAGCAAATGACCAATGGTGTATTTGTCCGTATGGCAATTATTGAGTCTGTTTTAAATGGACGAAAAGAGCAATAGACACTAAGGTATTGCTGTAAGAACAAACGGAGGGGAAAATGGAAAAACGCTTGTTAATTCTGGAAGACGGGACAGTATTTGAAGGAGAGGCATTCGGGGCTGATATAGATGTGACTGGAGAAATCGTCTTTAATACAGGTATGACTGGCTACCAAGAATCCATTACGGATCAGTCTTACAATGGGCAAATCTTGACTTTCACTTATCCGTTAATCGGAAATTATGGAATCAACCGCGACGACTATGAATCGATCACTCCCACTTGCAAGGGAGTGGTCGTTTATGAGTGGGCACGCCGAGCGAGCAATTGGCGTAATCAGATGACTTTGGACGAGTTTTTAAAAGTCAAGAAAATTCCAGGAATTGCTGGTATTGATACGCGGGCATTGACGAAAATCATTCGGCAGCATGGAACAATGAAAGCAACACTAGCCAATGTGGGTGACCAAATGGTGCATCTGCAAGATCAGTTGAAAGCAACTGTTTTGCCGACTGATAATATCAAACAAGTCTCAACGAAAACGCCATATCCAGCACCGGGTTCAGGTTCTAGTATCGTACTAGTTGATTTTGGCTTGAAACATTCGATTCTTCGTGAATTAGCGGCACGCAATTGTAATGTGACAGTTGTTCCCTATGACACAAGTGCAACAGATATTCTCCACCTTCATCCTGACGGAGTCATGTTATCCAACGGTCCAGGAAATCCAGATGACGTACCGCAAGTGCTAGAAATGATTCGAGGGATTCAAGGAAAAATTCCTCTTTTTGGTATTTGTATGGGACATCAACTTTTTTGTAAGGCTAATGGAGCGCAGACTTATAAAATGAAATTTGGTCACCGTGGTTTTAATCATGCTGTCAGAGAGATTGCGACAGGGCGGATTGATTTTACCAGCCAAAATCATGGTTATGCTGTTAGTCGGGAAAATTTTCCGAGCGAGTTGCTGATTACACATGAGGAAATCAACGACAAATCTATTGAAGGTGTGCGGCATCGATTTTTCCCTGCTTTTTCAGTGCAATTTCATCCTGATGCTGCACCAGGACCGCATGATGCCAGTTATCTCTTTGATGAGTTTATGGAAATGATTGATGCTTTTAAACAACAGCATAGTTCATTTTAAGCAATGGATTAGAAATAGGAGAAAGACATGCCAAAACGTACAGATATTCAGAAAATTATGGTGATTGGCTCTGGTCCCATTGTCATTGGACAGGCTGCTGAGTTTGATTATGCAGGAACGCAGGCTTGTTTGTCTTTGAAAGAAGAGGGCTACACGGTCGTTTTAGTTAATTCCAATCCTGCAACGATTATGACAGATAAGGAAATTGCTGATAAGGTTTATATTGAGCCAATCACGCTGGAATTTGTCACAAGAATTTTACGGAAAGAGCGACCAGATGCACTTCTACCGACTTTGGGTGGGCAAACAGGTCTCAATATGGCAATGGAATTATCTAAAGAAGGTATCTTGGATGAACTGGGTGTCGAACTTTTGGGAACCAAGCTGTCGGCTATTGACCAAGCTGAGGATCGTGATTTGTTCAAGCAGCTTATGGAAGAGCTGAAACAGCCTATTCCGGAATCTGAAATTGTAAATACAGTTGAAGAAGCAGTGGACTTTGCAGCGAAAATAGGCTACCCAGTCATTGTTCGCCCAGCCTTTACCTTAGGGGGAACTGGAGGCGGAATGTGTGCCAATGAGGAGGAATTGCGAGAGATTGCAGAGAATGGGCTGAAATTATCTCCGGTGACTCAGTGTTTGATTGAGCGCTCTATTGCTGGTTTCAAAGAAATTGAGTACGAAGTTATGCGCGATGCAGCTGACAATGCTTTGGTGGTCTGCAATATGGAAAATTTTGATCCAGTAGGTGTACACACAGGCGATTCCATTGTCTTTGCACCAACGCAAACTATTTCGGATTATGAAAATCAAATGTTGCGGGATGCTAGCTTGAAAATTATTCGCGCTCTAAAAATCGAAGGCGGCTGTAATGTTCAATTGGCATTGGATCCACATAGCTTTAATTACTATGTCATTGAAGTCAATCCACGTGTGTCTCGTTCGTCAGCTCTGGCTTCTAAAGCGACAGGCTATCCTATTGCTAAATTGGCTGCAAAAATCGCCGTTGGCTTAACACTAGATGAAGTTATCAATCCAGTCACAGGCACAACTTATGCCATGTTTGAACCAGCTCTGGACTATGTGGTGGCTAAAATTCCACGTTTTCCTTTTGATAAATTTGAACATGGAGAACGTCATCTGGGAACGCAAATGAAAGCAACAGGAGAAGTCATGGCTATTGGACGTAATATCGAAGAAAGTTTGCTCAAAGCCTGTCGTTCTCTGGAAATTGGTGTTGACCATAATGAAATGCCAGAACTAAATCTAGTGGCAGATGATGATTTACTGGAAAAGGTCGTCAAAGCTCAGGATGATCGTCTTTTCTATATATCTGAAGCCATCCGCCGTGGCTATGATATCGAAGAAATTGCAAAACTAACCAAGATTGATTTGTTCTTTCTGGATAAATTACTTCACATCCATGAATTAGAGCAGGAGTTAATGACTCATATTGGAGATGCAAATCTGCTTAGACAGGCTAAGCAAAACGGCTTTGCAGATACTAAATTAGCTCGGCTTTGGAAAATGACAGCAGAAGAAATACGTCAATTTCGTAAAGAAGAGCGGATTCTTCCAGTCTATAAAATGGTTGACACCTGTGCAGCTGAGTTTGAATCAAGCACACCATATTTTTATTCTACTTATGCTTTGGAAAATGAATCAATCAAGTCAGACAAAGAATCTGTTCTGGTGCTAGGCTCTGGACCTATTCGGATTGGTCAAGGAGTAGAATTTGACTATGCGACCGTGCACTCGGTCAAGGCTATTCAAGCAACTGGCTATGAAGCAATCATTATGAATAGTAATCCTGAAACGGTCTCAACAGATTTTTCGGTTTCTGATAAGCTTTACTTTGAACCCTTGACTTTTGAAGATGTCATGAATGTCATTGAACTGGAAAAACCTAAGGGAGTTATCGTTCAGTTTGGTGGACAAACCGCTATCAATCTAGCTGAACCATTGTCAAAAGCTGGTGTGAAAATTTTAGGTACTCAAGTGGCTGATCTTGACCGTGCAGAAGATCGTGATTTGTTTGAACAGGCTCTTAAGGATTTGAATATTCCGCAGCCACCAGGTCAGACAGCGACGAATGAAGAAGAAGCGGTAGCAGCTGCTCGTAAGATTGGTTTTCCTGTTTTGGTTCGTCCGTCCTACGTTCTGGGTGGTCGGGCTATGGAGATTGTCGAGAATGAAGCAGATCTTCGTTCTTATATGCGAACTGCTGTCAAGGCTAGCCCTGATCATCCGGTGTTGGTGGACTCTTACATTGTCGGTAAGGAATGTGAGGTAGATGCTATTTCAGACGGTCGTCAGGTCTTGATTCCAGGGATTATGGAGCATATTGAACGGGCTGGAGTTCACTCAGGTGATTCTATGGCTGTTTATCCTCCGCAAACCTTATCTGCTCAAGTGCAGCAGACTATCGCCGATTATACTAAGAAATTGGCTATCGGACTTCACTGTATCGGTATGATGAACATTCAGTTTGTCATCAAAGATGAGAAGGTTTATGTCATTGAGGTCAATCCTCGTGCTAGCCGGACGGTGCCATTCTTGTCGAAAGTGACAAATATTCCTATGGCACAGGTGGCAACTCAACTGATTTTAGGTCAAACTTTGGCGGAGCTAGGGTATGAAGACGGTCTTTATCCAGAAAGCAAACAAGTACATGTAAAAGCGCCAGTTTTTTCCTTTACCAAGTTAGCCAAGGTAGATAGCCTTCTTGGTCCTGAAATGAAATCGACAGGTGAGGTTATGGGAACAGATGCAACTCTTGAAAAAGCTTTATACAAGGCTTTTGAAGCTTCTTATCTACATCTTCCAAACTTTGGCAATGTTGTCTTTACGATTGCAGATGAAAATAAGGAAGAAGCCCTCACATTAGCGAAGCGTTTTGCAGCGATCGGATATAGCATTCTAGCAACACAAGGCACAGCGAAATTCTTTGAAGAAAATGGTGTTTTGACGCAATTGGTTGAAAAAATTGGTACAGATGATCATAATGATATTCCAGCCTTTATTCGCAAAGGTAAGGTTCAGGCGATTATCAATACAGTCGGAACAAAACGAACAGCAGATGAACACGGTCAGGCTATCCGTCAATCAGCCATTGAGCATGGAGTGCCGCTATTTACAGCACTTGATACAGCTAATGCAATGCTAAAGGTCTTAGAAAGTCGTAGCTTTATGACAGAAGCAATTTAGAGCGGTATTCTTTTTGTCATGATATTAAGTTCTATGCAAACCTTTTCAATTCGTAAAAAATCTGATATAATGAGAATGAAAAAAAGTTATTAGAGGAGAGTAGCATGTCTAAAAAAATTATTGGGATTGATTTAGGTGGTACATCTGTGAAGTTTGCGATTCTGACCCAAGAGGGAGAAGTTCAAGAAAAATGGTCTATTAAGACAAACATTTTAGATGAAGGTAGTCATATTGTTGATGATATGATTGAATCTATCAATCATCGCTTGCGACTATTGGGACTTGGGGCAGAAGATTTCATCGGAATCGGCATGGGCTCACCTGGTGTTGTGGATCGTGAAAAAGGAACGGTTGTCGGAGCTTACAATCTCAACTGGAAAACTCTGCAACCTGTAAAGGAAAAAATTGAGAAAGCGACTGGCATTCCTTTCTTTATTGATAATGACGCAAATGTAGCTGCTCTTGGTGAACGTTGGAAAGGTGCTGGTGAAAACCAACCAGATGTTGTCTTTATGACACTTGGAACAGGTGTCGGTGGTGGTATTGTTGCGGAAGGAAAATTACTGCATGGGGTAGCTGGAGCAGCCGGAGAATTGGGGCATATCACAGTTGATTTTGATCAGCCGATTCTCTGTACTTGTGGTAAAAAAGGTTGCTTAGAAACCGTAGCTTCTGCAACAGGTATTGTTAATTTAACGCGTCGCTACGCTGATGAATATGCTGGTGATGCAGAGCTGAAAAAACTGATTGATAATGGCGAAGACGTTAATGCAAAAATTGTCTTTGATTTGGCTAAAGCTGGTGATGAATTAGCTCTCATTGTTTATCGCAATTTTGCACGTTATCTTGGTATTGCTTGTGCCAACATTGGATCTATCTTAAATCCGTCAACGATTGTCATCGGTGGTGGCGTCTCTGCAGCAGGTGAATTTTTACTAGACGGTGTTCGTAAGGTCTATGAAGAAAATTCTTTCCCTCAAGTGCGTACATCCACAAAACTTGCACTTGCAACGCTTGGAAATGATGCAGGAGTCATTGGAGCAGCTTCATTGGTTCTTCAATAATTCTACTAAAATGGAAAAAATAATCCAAATAAGGCATTTACAATTATTACAAAATTTGTTATGATATTAGTTAGTGCGCAATGGAAGCACTAGAAAACGACTAATCCGCTGTGGTCTTGAATCGTAAGATTAGTAAGATAGGAGAAGAAAAATGAATCCATTAATCCAAAGTTTGACTGAAGGTCAACTTCGTACTGATATTCCTGCATTCCGTCCTGGTGACACTGTTCGTGTTCACGCGAAAGTTGTCGAAGGAAATCGCGAACGTATCCAAATCTTCGAAGGTGTGGTTATCGCTCGTAAAGGTGCTGGTATTTCAGAAAACTATACTGTTCGTAAAATTTCTAACGGTGTAGGTGTTGAACGTATCTTCCCACTTCACACACCACGTGTTGAAAAGATTGAAGTTGTTCGTTACGGTAAAGTACGTCGTGCGAAATTGTATTACCTTCGTGCATTGCAAGGTAAAGCAGCGCGTATCAAAGAAATTCGCCGTTAATGTGGAATTAACTCTGTCACTTGGCAGAGTTTTTCTCTAGTCCCCTTAGTTCAATGGATATAACAACTCCCTCCTAAGGAGTAGTTGCTGGTTCGATTCCGGCAGGGGACATATTTCAAAGGCTTCAAACGTTGATAAATCAGCGTTTCTTTTATTTTTGTTCAAAATTTGTTCAAAATAGTTTCTACTGGCTTAAACCGTGGAAAAAGTCACGGATTTTATTGTCTTCATGGATAGCTTTTTCTTTGATTAAATGCCCGTAAGTCTCACTGATTTGCTGAATATCTTTATGTCCCATATTCTTGGCGATTGCCCAGATGTCTATATCCATTGCCAGAAGTGTGCTTGCGTAAGTATGTCTTAAACCAGTACTAGTCATATTTGAAGGAGTAATAGACAATTCAGATAGTATCTTCTTTAATTGTTTATTGACTGCTGAATTTGTGGGTAGTCCAGATTGTTTATCAAAGAACAAACATTTGTCTGGATTAGAAACTTGATGGCTTCTTAAAACATACCTTTGTTCAGCCTTTAGCTTTTGTAAAATAGAGACTGTAGTATCATCAATCGGAACGTCACGGATAGAAGTTTCTGTTTTAGCTTTTGTCCAGCGTTTTCTTGTGCAATCATAGCGTCTATATGTTTTAACGGTCTTATTTTCAATATTGATACAATCCCAAGTTAAGCCAAGAACTTCTCCAAACCGCATACCTGTTTTCAGTTGGATATATAAGAGGTATGGAATGACGGATTCTTGATAATCGAGGAGATATTCTAGATACTGACAAAGTTTTTTATAATCTTCTAAGCTATGGATATATCTTTCATTTTTAGATTTTGGTGATTCTCTGCCAGATAGTACAACTCCTTCTGTGAATAAATCTATACTGAGCTTATCTTGCCTAGCAAAAATAAGGACACTTCGTATTTCTGCATTTAGGCGGCTGACATTATCACGACAATTTGTTTCAGCGTATTTATTGATAAATGCTTGATATTGGCTTGATGTGATGGATACAGCAGGTGAGTCTCCAAAGTATTTTTGAATAAACTTTCCACGCAAGCGATGCTTGTTTTGTGTAGATTCCATTTTATTCAGTGGGATGATTTTTAAATGGTACCATTTTTCCCACAATTGAAAGAGACTGATGTTTTTATCAATGACTTTTCCTTGATGCAATTTAATTTCTTGGGTCAAGCCTTCAATTTCAGCTTCTCTTTTGGTCTTAAATCCTGATTTTGATGTAATATAGTTTCCTTTTTTGTCAGTGATACGATAAGACCACTTCCCTTTCTTCCCTCCGCGTTGCGTAATGTATAGTGACATGATTACCTCTTTTCTAAGAAATCGATAACCAAGGTTTTATCTTGGTTATCTTATCATAATTCAAAAATTTTTGCAAAATGATCCTCGAAAAATTCTTTGGTTTTGCTTGCCAGAAAGTAATAGCGTCCGCCTTGACTATCTGGGTATTTCACAAAGCCATTGCTATTTTTATCAATGTCAATTTGCTTACGAATTTCAGGCTTATAAAGCACGTTTTCGAGTAACCATGGACGAGAGACGGAAAGAAGTTCTAAAACCTCAGAGAGCGTCAGATAACGCCCTTTTGAGGAGATTTTTTTGAGTTCTTCATACTCGGAACGGTCAACGATAATTTTATCGGGTGGGAGTTGTATCGTAATATTTTTTAAGTCAATTTGTAGGGTGGTTGGTTTCATAGGCAGTTAGTCTGTATCCATTTCTTGGTCAATGATGGTCACGTCTTTGATGTGTCTGCTCGCGCGATAGCGTTTTGATTCTATAAATTTTGTAAAAAAGTAGGTACGGTTCATAATCAATGTGAGCAGGCGAGGGTCATTGTGTCTTGCATAGATTACTAGGTCTTGAAATTCGGTAAAATTGTAATCATTGATAAGGTCAATGACTTCATTGATAAAGCGCCCAGATTGTTGCTCAACGAGGAACTGATCGAGGTCAAACCCTGCACCGCTTTCAATGTCTTCAGCGTTATAAGGTGTTTTGTCTGGGTTTTGTGCATGGGTGAAATAGTCAAGCATCCCCTTTGGAGATAAGACAATTTGCACCTTTTTAGGAGTGTTCAGATTTTCGGTAAGAAGTTCTGATACTTGCGTATAGCTCTTCAAAGAATCAAAGAAGAGAGCCCCGTGTTTGTGGGCTTTTAATAGTTCACCCGTTTTTTTGTCCACGTCTTGGTCGTGCCACGGGCTCAAAATATAAGGAACTTGCATTTCTTCTAAAATATCAAGATAATTTTCGGGCGCACTTTCTTTGTAGAGGAGAAAAGCCCACTTGTTAGAACGTTTTGTTAGAGGCATAATATATCAACCTTTCTAATGATTTGATTATTGATTATTGAACTACTGGGGGTCGTAGTAACCCCAGTAGTTCTTATCGCCATTTCCCGCTGATAGCGGGAACCGTCCTTCTAGCTCGGCGGCTGCGCTAGGAACAGTTACCAAGATAGAAAAGACTGCGCTATTTCTATCTTGCTTCCTGTTTGAATTTGAAATGGGGTGCTTTTCTGCGGCTCTTTGTCTGTTCCGACAAAGCCGCAGAAGCACCTATTTTGTGCGAGTGCCAATGGCTTGATAAACGCGGTAGCTTTCAAGCGTGAAGTCGTTAAAGCTATAAGCCGGGTCTAGCTCTGTCAGATGACTTTTAATGTCGGGTAATAACTCTTTGACCATTTTCATAGCTTTATGATTGGCAGGTAACTTTATAGAAGTGATGATTTTATCTTCTTCACATTCGACTGTTAAAGACCATAAAGAACGATTGGCAAGACGCTTATCAGCAACGCTGTAAGGAATCTTCTCTTGTCCGATATTCAGAGACTTTTCAGAGGTAGTATATGCAAATCTTCGGATTTTATTTGTGTAATAAAGAGATTTCCACATATTGAGTTTTTGATTTGACAACCATTTTATCGCTGTTATCCCAAGAAGTAATAGGAACAGTCTCAATGCGAGGACTAACAGTTTTGAGGAAAGAAAAGTAAAGATATTTGTGATTAGTATAGGTGTTTGAAAAACAACTAAGAATAATTTGAGGAGAAGTCCGCTTCCGCCTGTCATAAGTAGAGCAAGACTTAAAAGATAAAAAGTATTATAGAAATTAAAATTTTTAAAATAATATTTAAACATAATATAAATGTACCTCGTTAATACGTTGGCGTCAGTAGTGGCATAATGTGATTGTTGTGCTGATCATCTGTAAACTTGATGATACCCGTCCCAATGCCCGCTGGGACAACAATATGGTCAATATTAGCGTGAGGCAATAAGAACTGCGTTGTATTCGTGTTGATGTCACCTAGAATAATGGCGCAATTGATTTGTTCCCGAACGGCTGTATTCCCACCAAAGGCAGTTGCGTCAAAGCGTTGAGAGATGAGAATCAAGCTGACTTGTGTCTCACGCCCCAAAAGGGCAATCGTTCCAAGTAATTGAGAGAAAGTATCTCTTGCTTGCTTCGAGCTACCTTGCACTAAAGCAAGGAGTTCATCAATCACAACGTAAATCTTTGAAAATCGTGTAGTAGGATTGATGAGCAATTTCTGTTGCCGCTCGTAAATCTTGTTTATCACTCGTCCTAAAAGTTCGTTGACTTCTGTAATAAAGCTATTGAGGTTAGAGCCGAAGGTTGGAGATAGAACTTCTAAGTTTAGCTCTCTTCCTAATTTATAAATTTGAGATAATTTGGGGTCGACGAGCAAGAGATGAGTAGCAGAATCAGCGTTTAAGCATCTAATTAAATATTCTGTGAATTTTGATTTCCCTGAACCCGATGAACCGCTAACGGCTAGGTGAACAATGTTGTCCATATTTAGATTGACTTTGTTTGCCATAATCGGAATACGGTTGCTGGTTACTTCTGTAGCGATAAATTGGTCAATATTTTCAATCATCAAGCGCTCTGGAATCCCGTCAACCCAAGGGAAAAAGAGGGCTCGTGCAAGGTTGGGCTCTTCGGGGTCATAAGGAACAAAGTACGCATTGGTTTGCGGCAACAGAGTTTTATAGGGGTATAGAATTCCTGAACATATCGCGTAGATCTTCATATAAAGATGATTGTCAAGAGAGTAGGAAACGGGCAGATTTGGCAGATAGAGAAAGCCGCGGTCATTGCCAGCCAGACGGATCATAAACGAATTTGTGTAGCTCGTCTCACCGTTCACATCAAGGGCGTTATTTAAGTTTCGTTGAATAAAAGTGCATAACTCATGAGGGTCACGGAAGGCCCCACTAGATGCGGTTGGCTCTAGTGGGTTTCGTGACAGTTGAGCCTGCTTTTGATGTTGCATGCTCAAACTCATGATTTCACCTCGTGCACCTCATCAGCACGGAAGTAGATATTGTAACGAACTTCGCAGGCTTCTAAGTTGTCAAAGCTGACGGCAGACAAGTAGCTTGGCAACGCAATCTTTTTGGCAAACTTTACGGTAAAAGGTGGCAGCCCTTCTTGCGTGAACCAAGCGCGATAAGCTACAATCTCATCTGTACGATGATTATTTTCAAAACGATATTGCGGTTCTAGCTCTGTACTCAAGAGATAAATCTCTTTGTTTGAATCAAGCGTATGATTAGCGAGTTCTGAACTATAACCAGATTGAGTGATTTTCCTCATAATAAGAAAATCTTCCTTTCTATTGAATGCTTAGGACAGAATGTCCTTCTAAAGGACTAGCTCCCCTTTCCTTTGACGCTAAAAAAAAACATAAAAAAACGTCTTCATCTATCATGATAAGACGAGGAAAGGAGAGCATAGTAAGTGGACTGTTGGCATGCCATGTAGCTCGGTTTAACGTCATGAGCTGGACGCAGGAGGGACATAAACTATTTGTAATGAATTTGTAACTTGACAAGTTGGTGAAATCATCTTATAATTCCCTTTAGGGAAATACGATGCATACGGGCGGGCGGCGATGGAATCACTATATATAGTTTAAATTTAATTTTTTTTTTAAACAAAGATACTGTTTTTGTATCTGTGATGAATCAGAACGTAATGAAACTTTTACTCTCCATTCATTGATTTAGCGCAAGCTTTGTTGGGCGACTTGAGCCCAACAAAAAAATATGGGTACTCTACCCATATTAAATTCAGTATCTCTGTTTTTTATTAGTTGAAAAATCATTTTGTCTCATACTTGAAAGATGGGCACCCTGCCCTCGAAAACTTATATATTATAGGTTTTTGTGAATAAAAATTACCGCCAAAAATGACGGTTTTTTTTATTATTCAAAACTCAACTCTCTAATAATACGGTAATGGCATCAATCACTTTCTTTTGTTTTTCTTGTGGGAGTGATTTCAGATGTTGCACCAATTGGGTCAAATCATCTTCTTTTTCCTTATCTGGTACCATATCAAAAAAGGTTTCAATATCAACTTCTAGGGCTTGCATCACTCTTTCAAGGGTGTTGATTTTGACATTTGGGGCAAGATGCTCTAGTTTATAAACGTAATTTGTGCCTAAATCTGCTCGTTCTTCCAGTTGTTCTTGGGTCATTCCTCTTTCTAATCTTAAAAGGCGGATTCTTTTCCCAATGTAATCTCGTAATAATTCTTTCATATCGTACCTCTTTTTCTCCATGATACCGATTTTTAGGGAGAAAGATAACTTCTCAAAAGGTTGATGAATAACTTTACAAGATTAGTTTTAGGCGCTATAATCAATCTGTGACAACTTTTTAAGGTTGGATAGGGGAGCGTTTTTCTCAAAAATTTTTCAAAAATCATGCTAAATACTTGACAAAAACGCTTGTTATACTACATATAACAAGGCTTGACTTTGTAGTCAAGCCTTCCTAAAAGTTAAAAAACAGGAGGAACTATGGGAAACAAGGTTATTAAAGGTACAGCAACAGGGGCTATAGCACTGGCTGCGTTTGGTGTAGCTAATGGGGCAACTGTACAAGCGGACGAAGTGGTCAAACCGTCAACTACTCTGTCTTCTGATGTAACAGCACCCAAGGAACACAATATTAAAGTCTTGGACGGTGTTCTATTGACAAAGGATGGTGCTGCGGTCACCACCACCCCAACAGAGAAGACGGTTGAGGAAGCACATGGTATCAAACAACAAGCTGATCAAGCGGTGACCGACCAAACCGGGAAAGTAGCTGAAAGTGCTCAAATTGAAGCGAACAGCCAAAAGGCGGTAGAAGATGCTACCGCAAAAGTAGCCGAAGCGGAAAAGAATAAGGCTGCAGCTACACCAGATGCGATTGCCCAAGCGGAAAAAGGCGTAGCTGATACGCAAAAAGAGATTGCACAAAATCAAAAAGCAAGCGATACCGCAGCTAACGCCACACAAAAAGCAACCGACGCGGCTACTACCCAAAAACAAGCGGTAGAACAAGCCCAAAAAGGGGTAGAAGCTGGACAAAAAGCAGTTGATACGGCTAAAAAAGGTGTCGATACCGCCAAAGCAGCGCTCGATGGCACCGGCGAACAAAAAGCCCTTGATGAACAAAAAGCAGCCAACAAAGGCTTAGAAGATGCTAAAAAGGCTGAAAGCGATGCTACTCAAAAATTGGCAGCCGCTAAAAAGGCAGATGCCGACCGTCATGCCCAAATCGAGGACTTGAACAACCAAGCAGCCACTCAAAGCAAAACGGCAACCGACACCGCAACCGATGCTGCTGCGAAAAAGGCAGCCGATAGCGTAGCTAAAGCGGACGTTAGCACCGCTAAAAAGGTAGTAGAAACAGCTCAGGCAGCCCTTGACGGGACGGGTGCCCAAAAGGTCTTGGATGAACAAAAAGCCGCTGAGAAGGCTCTTTCTGACGCCAAAACCAAAGAAGTGGAAGCCGCTCAAAAATTGGACGAAGCCAAGAAAGCAGACGCCGATCGTGATGCCAAAATCAAGAACCTAACCGCAAAAGAAGCAGAACAAGCTGTAGCTAAAACGGACGCCGAAAATGCCCTTGCGGAAGCCAAGAAAAATGCCGAAGCTAAGAAAGCAGCTAAAGAAGCAGCCGAAGCCAAACGTGATGCTTTGCGGAAAGAGTTGGACGACAAGAAGAAGTTGTCTACCATCAATGTGCCACAATATGTGATTGATGCCTATAAGAAGTATTTGGATTCTGACCGTGAAGAAGCTGATAAGGATGCGCTTCAAGACGTCTTCAACAAGTGGATTGAAGAAGGTGCTTACGACATTGAACGTTATGGAAATGTACCAATTGATCCATCTACGGTTGATCCAGCCCATATGACACGGGAACAAGCAAAAGCCTTAACCCAATATTATGCCCACTTAATTACAGCAGTTCGTCGCCAATTCTGGGGTACTAAGGTAAAGACTTATACCACCGAAGAAGCAATGGACTATGTACAAAAGGTTGCCGAAGCATATGCCAAAGAAAACAAACCATGGTCATCTGGTCACAGTCATGCCGCACTGGCTGCCGGTGAACGACCTTCATCAAAATTGACATGGATGAATGAAAATATCTCTGGTATGCGTACTGGTACCACAACCATGACCGAAATGTATCGCTTTATTGCAGGATCAATCATCGGTATGATGGTAGATGATTACCATAGCGATTTTGGTCACATGTCTAACATGCTTGGTAACGAACAAGATGACGATGCGGTCGGTGTCGCATCCAGTGTGACCCCAAACGGACTTGGCCGCATGCACTATGTGGGATTCAGTGATAAATATGCCGGTCAAGCCCTACCAGACCCATACGACACGACGCAATTGGAAAAAGACTTGGCACAAGCCGAAAGTGACTTCCAAACGGCTCTTGCAGCCTTCAATGAAGCAAATGGGGTTCTTACTGCTAAACAAGCTGCCTTTGATACAGCCAGTCAAGCACTGAGCACGACACAAAGCGAATTGGCTACTGTACGCAACCAAGCGCTCCAAACACCTAGCGCTGAAATGGCACACCGTGCAGCAGTTGCAACGCGTACTAGCGCAGAAACCCGCAAAGCGAGTGCAGACAAAGCGGTTACCAACCTCAACGCATCGATTCAAGAAAAACAAGTTGCCTTGCAAAAAGCGCAAGCGGTCTTGGCTGCCAAAGAAGAAGCGGCTCAAAAGGCTGCGACCGCCCTTCGTGAAGCAGAAAGCAAAGCAATGGAAGCGCAACAGATGCTCAACGCTACCAAAGCCAAATTGGCAGCACTCACCGGGGTGAAAGACGCTACACCAGCGGCTAGTGAAGCCCTTGAAAAAGCAACGACTGCTCGCAAGGATGCACAAGCTCGTAAAGATGCGGCAGACAAAGCGGTTACCAACTTGAGCGCATCTATCAAAGAAAAACAAGCGGCACTTCGTACCGCAGAACAAGCCTTGACGGCAGCTGAAAACAACTTGGCAACCCTGAAAGCAAGCAAAGCGAGTGAAGATGCCAAATTGGTAGCCGCTGAACAAGCGGTGGCAGCTGCTAAAGCCGTGGAAGCTAAATTGGTGGCGGAAGCGAAGACACTTGAAAGTAAGTTGAAAGACCAACAAAACTTGCTTGCCATGTATAAGAATGCAGATAAGTTGCTTGGTGAAGCAGTAGCTGAGTATGAAGTAGCAAGTGCGAAGCATAAGGCTGCTGTTGCGAGAACATTGGAAGCACGTAGCAAGTTGGCAGAATTGTTGAAAGACCAACGGGACGCAAATAGCCAGTATGAGGCGGTGAAGAAGGCGTATGAGGAGTGGGTTGCTTCTAAGAAAGCAGCAGAAGAAAAAGCACAAGCTCTTTCAATGCGTCAAGCTGCCAAACCAATGACCACAAGCAAAAAGATTCGCCCAACCATTCACTCAAGCTATATTTATAGCCGAGCTGACAAACAACTCCCACAAACTGGAGAAAAAAGTTCATGGCTGGCATTGATAGGTATGGGAATCTTAGCAAGTCTTAGTTTTGGTGTACGTAGAAAACGTGGAAGAAGAGGATAAGGAAATATGACAGAAGAAAAGTTAGCCATTAGTGATTTTAATAGAGAAGAATTGCTTGATATTTTGACTTTGCTTTATGTACAAGGGGATAAAATTGTAACTCTTAACAATAAAATGCAAAATACAATTAAAGCAAACCGTCAACTGAGACTACAGCAAGCAACTAAAAGAAAAAAGAACAGAATAGCCAATATAATTGGAATTGTTTTTGCTGTAGCATTTTTTGCCAGTTCAGAGAGCAATTTCTTTATTACTATACTACAGCTCCCAATAGGATATGTAATAGGGCAGGTTACTGCGAAAATATTCATGTTTCTAACTGAAAAGATGAATGAAAAGATAAGTGAAATCACTAAACATGAAAAACGATCTCTTTTTTCCCAAAAATTACAATTAATTATGGTTTAACACGTAAACAAGCTGAGAAAGTGTCAGAAGAAGCAACTCTTGAAGCAACAAATACAACGCAGTATCAATCGTATAATCAAGAAAAACAAGATTTAGAAAATGATCCAACCTTCTCATATTTCATTTCTCTTATTCCTGATAATTTTTGCAAATTAGAAGACTTTGCGGGAATGATTGTTCTTTTGAAAGATTACCGTGCAATGAATTTTCAAGAAGTAGCTAATCTATGGCGTACAGAACAACATCAACAACAAATGTTACAACAACAAAAACAATTAGAGAAACAATTGCATCAAAATTATGATCAAGTAATGGCAGAGGTTCGCGAATCTGCGAATCGCTTACGGCAAGACATGCAAAATGCTCGAAATGAATCTTCAAAAATCAATAGAAACCTTGAAGATATTAGACGCAATGGGGTAGGTATTAAAGTAAGATGATATAGCATGTAAAATGAAGCTGACTTAGAATTATTCCACATGTGGGAAAAGTCAATAAAAAAGCTCTAGTTTTAAAATACTAGGGCTTTTATAGTATAATAAAAATCAATTAAGGCAAAATTCTTTTTTCAGCAATCTTATAGATTTCAGAATCACTCCGTTTGCCAATCGCAATGACTTCTATAATCTCAATTCCGTTGCTCGTTTCTCTAAAGATAACTCTTAAACCTAATTTTCTATGTTTTAATTTGCGATAGCCTGCTAGCTTACCGTGGAGAGCTTCACCGACTTTAGGACCATTTTGTTCTAGTTTGAGTAAAGATTTTCTAACATGAATGATTTGACTGTTATCTAATGTAGCTAAATCATCTTGAGCATCTGGAGTTAATTCAACTTGGTAGGTCATTCCCAATCGTCCTCAATTTTGTCTAAGCCGTCTCTCCAATTTTTCCCAAAAATTTCATCAACAGTCAAATTTTTACGAATACTAATTTCAAAAGGTATTTTTTGCTCGGTTAAAATTTTTCTGAAATAGATATTGATAGCCGTTGTGTAGTCTAGTCCCATTTCTGATAAAATTTTTCCTACATTTTCTTTTAGGTCGGAATCAATATTCAAATTTAATCTTGACTTATTTTTTGTGAGAGCCATTTTTGCACCTCCTTTTATATCATGAGTATATTATATACCTAATGTCTTCATCTGTCAATTTGATATAAAAGCTGATATTAGCCAATGTTAATGGTGAGTTTTTGATTCAGTGCAAAAGCAATCTTGCTCATGTTGAGAATTGATAGTTTACAAAGTTTGTTCAAAATCTGTTCAAAAAATTGTTTTTTTATATTCTAAAGCAAGTGATAAAACCTTGATTTCATGCGATTTCTGTTTTTTATTTTAACTTAATTTAACGTAATTTTACTGGCAGGGGACATAACGTGACCTCAAAAGTCCTTGCTGTTGAAGGGCTTTTGTGTTTTTTGAATTCAATATTTGCTTGCTATTCTCAATAAAATATAAAAGTAAAGTTTGTTTTGGAAACATCTGACTGAAAGGATAAGAATATGAAGGCTTATTTTATTGGAGGACTAGGCTGCAATTGCTATTATCCCCAGGACTTTTTTAATGCACTGTCTTTTCCAGTTACTTATCTAGATATTTATGATTCTAGGTTGGAAGAGCGACTGATTTCATTACAGGCGTTGAAAGATTGGTTTATGGCACAAGTTGATATGGATGACGATATTCTGTTAATAGCCCATTCTTTGGGAGCAGATTTAGCAGTTTATCTAACAAGTGTCTATGATAAAATTACGCATCTCGTCTTATTAGATGGTGGATACATTAATATGGATAAAATTTGCCCTTTGAATGTAGAAATTGAAGATTCTCTGAATTATCTTCAAACGAATGTTTATGAGAGCCTAAAGAAAGCTGCTATAACTGAAAAACAAAGCTCTGCTGTATGGTCAGAAAATTTGGAGAGGGCGGCAAAAGAGAGTTTTGTTTTTGATAAAGTTCAAAAACATTGGCATTTAAGCTTATCTGAAAAGTTAATGACTCATTTATTGACAATAAGACGGCAAGCTTTTAGAAATTTGTCCTTTTTGAAAAATAAAAATGTAATTTTGTTCATTCCAGAAATAAACAAGGAAACACCAATTTGGAAAAAGAGGGCTATACAGACCATCCCGAACTTTCTAAACCTCATAGAAATGATTAGCTGTAGTCATTCATTGTATATGGAAAAACCGAAAGAAATAGCAGTCTTACTTGAAGACAAAATGAAAATTAGGCCACTCTTTTGAAAAAAGAAACTTTTTCTAGGACAAATTTTATGAGATAATCTTCTAAACTGAATTGGAACAATCTGATTTAGTTTTTTTATATTTTGTGTGTCATTTTACTATTTTCTGTCTTTATTTTAGTTTCTTTTAAGAAAAAATTCAGTCACTTTTAAAAAAAAGTAGATATGATAGATCCATTCAAAAGAAAGGACGTGATGAGATGAGAAACTCAAAGTTAAATTTGTTTGTCTGATAAATCTTGGCATCAAAGGAGTTATTGTGGCAATACTCTTTGGAATGCAATCTCTGATCGCTTAAAAATAGAAAGAAGGAATTTGACAAAAATGAAACAAGAGAACACAAGTAAGAAAGAGAAGATGATCATGGTTGAAAAAAGTACGAAATGGTGGATGACTGTTGTAGCAAGCGGGTCACTTGCTGTTGGTCTTCTCGGTGGGCTAGGTATTGCTTCTTTGGCGACAAATGCACTCAATCAGCAAGCAAAAGTACAGACAAGTACGACAACTCAGGCACAGAATAACCAGCAACAGGGAAACCAAAATCAAGGTGGTCCGGGAATGCCTCCAGGTGGACAAAACGGAAATAACCAAGGTGGTCCAAATGGCATGCCACCCCAACAAAATGGCGACCAAAGTGACAATAATAATAGTCAAAATGGCTCAGGAAACAGTAATAACTCAAAGAAAAAAGCTCCATCAAATGCTGACGGTTCAACCAAATCAGATAAGAATAGTAGCACGACAGAAAATAATGATTCAAATACAACAAATTCTTAATATTTCAGAGAAAGTCATGATATAATAGAATCAGAATAATAGAAAGTCAGTAGATTGATTTTTGGCAAGACAATGCGAAAGCATTACTTAGTTCACGATGAAGGGAGCGGGCAGAACTGAACATTCAAAATGTTTTTTAGTTCGTGGCCTTATCCCATTAAGCCTCAAAGTACTGTTTTGAGCAATCAGCTACTGCATCGTTAGTTTAGTGCATAACGAATTTTGAAACTGGAGACTTTTGTCCCAAACTTGTATTTTAGAAGGAAAAGCATATGATTAAGATTCTATTAGTGGAAGACGACCTCGGTCTATCTAATTCAGTATTTGATTTTTTGGATGATTTTGCAGATGTCATGCAAGTTTTTGACGGTGAGGAAGGATTGTACGAGGCTGAGAGTGGCGTGTACGACCTTATCTTGCTTGATTTGATGTTGCCAGAAAAAGACGGTTTCCAAGTATTGAAAGAATTGCGTGAAAAAGGCGTTACCACACCTGTTTTGATTATGACAGCCAAAGAAAGTTTGAATGATAAAGGACATGGTTTTGAACTGGGAGCTGACGATTATTTGACCAAACCATTTTATCTGGAAGAATTAAAAATGCGGATTCAAGCTCTCTTGAAGCGTTCTGGCAAGTTCAATGAAAACACCCTTTCTTATGGCGATGTCACTGTTAATTTATCAACAAACACTACACTTGTAGACGGAAATGAAGTAGAATTGCTCGGAAAAGAATTTGACTTGCTGGTGTATTTCTTGC
>ERZ773269.831-NODE-831-length-34397-cov-18.467562_pt1 | contig 34397 bp, 25 predicted proteins | sample MGYA00511958_ERZ773269 | MGnify/ENA primary metagenome ERZ773269 (study PRJEB29015, sample SAMEA2737761) | human gut metagenome | biome: human gut; feature: human-associated habitat; material: faeces | place: China | collected 2012 ... | reverse complement strand
CGCCGTGCGGGCACACGGATTCGAAGCCGGCCTTGCATACCGGGCACTTGCCGCAACTGTACGGGAATGGCACGACCACGAAGTCGCCGGGCTTGACGGATTCGACCGCCGCGCCAACCTCTTCGACCACACCGATGGACTCGTGACCCACCTGGCTGTGCGCGGCCTGTCCGCTCAGCCCACGGAAGAACCACAAATCAGAGCCACACACGCACGTGCGCACCACGCGGATCACGATGTCATCATCCTGTTCAAGCGTCGCCTTCGGCACTTCTTCCACGGCCATCTTGCCAGGCTCCACGAAAATCGCGGCTTTCATCATTTCGGTCATGTCAATCACTCCTTTGTTGGGAATATCTGTCTATTGTCGTTTATTGTTTGACGTCGGGCTGCAGGCGCTTCACCTGCTCGATGATGTTCCGGTTCTCTTCGATGAGCTTCCGAATAGGCGCGATGCCCCGAACTCGGGTCACGGGCGATGGGAGCGATGATGCCGATCTGCTCGTAGTAGCGCAGCGTGGACTCCGGAAGCCCGGAAATCATCGACGCCTCGCGAATCGTATGCCATGTGGTCGTTGTGCTCATATCGTCAACTCTGAAAACCTCAAGTATTTGAAGTAGAACGGCGACATGCCCATAAGAAAACGGGCTACGGCAAATGCAATGCCGCAGCCCGTCAGCGCCGGATACGAATCAGGCGCCGTAGCGTTCGAGATAGTCGTCGGCCGCGCTCTTGATGGCGTCGGTCACGTACGGCTGGCCGTCGGCCGTGACGATGTTGCGCCCGGCCTCGAAGATCTCGCGCACGTTGGCGATGGCGAGCACGGGGAATCCGAATTCCTTCTCGACCGCGGCCACCGCGGACAGGTCGGAGTCCTTCGTCTTCTCCATACGGTCGACGCTCAACACCAGGCCGACGATGTCGACGTCGGCCTCGGCCTTGAGCTTGGGGATGACCTCGCGCACCGCGGTTCCTGCGGTCATCACGTCGTCGACGAGCAGCACCTTCATGCCGTCGGCCAGCTGCGTGCCGACCATCATGCCACCGTCGCCGTGGTCTTTTTTCTCCTTGCGGTCGAACGTGTAGCCGACCTGCATGCCGTGGCCGGAGGTCAGCGCGATCGCGGTGGATACGGCCAGCGGAATGCCCTTATAAGCCGGGCCGAACACCGTGTCGATGTCGTGCGGAAGACGCCCGGCCTTGATCTCCTCGGCGATCTTCTCGGCGTAGAACGCACCCAGCGTGGCGATCTTGCGACCGTCATTGAACGCGCCGGCGTTGATGAAATACGGCGATTGACGCCCTGATTTCAGGGTGAAGTCGCCGAACTTCAGCGCGTTCGATTCCAGCAGGAATTCGGTGAAGCGATGGTCAAGAGTCGCGATGGTCACAATGCCCTCCTCAATTGATGGTTATCTCCAAGTCTCCCCCGCTGCGAGCTTCGCCGCAAGTTCGGGCCTTGAATCCAACAGGTCGTCGAGCTCGCGGGCCACGCGCAGTGGTGCCGTCGGATCGTACAGGGCAGCCGCGCCGACCTCGACGGCGTTCGCGCCCGCATACAGGTATTCCAGTGCTTTCTCCCCCGAGTCGATGCCGCCGATGCCGATGATCGGAATGTCGGGCAGCGCCTGACGCACGCGCCACACGTAGCTCAGCGCGATCGGGAAGATCGCCGGGCCGGACACGCCGCCCGTGCGGTTCGAGAGGATCGGTTCGCCGGTGCGGATGTCGATGCGCATGCCGACCAGCGTGTTGATGAGGCTCAGCGCGTCGGCGCCGGCATCCACCGCGGACCGTGCGATCGTCGTGATGTCGGTGACGTTGGGCGACAGTTTCACGATCATCGGCTTTGAGGTGATCTTGCGCAGGCGGTCGATCAGGCGGTGCAGCGCCTCCGGGTCGGTTCCGACGCTCATGCCGCCGTGATTGACGTTGGGGCAGCTGACGTTGATCTCCAGCATGTCGGCGCGCGAGTCGGCCAGTTTCGCCACGACTTCGGCGTACTCGTCGTCGCTGTGCCCGGCGACATTGGTGATGACCGTGGCTCCGAGGTCCTTGAGCTTGGGCAGCTCGTCCACCAGATAATGATCCACGCCGGGATTCTGCAACCCCACGGAGTTCACCATGCCGGCGGGGGTCTCCGCCGTGCGCGGGCCGGGATTGCCCTGCCATGGCTCTGGGGACACGCCCTTGGTGCAGATGGCGCCCATCTGGCTCACGTCATAGAACCAACGGCATGCCGCGAGCTGGAACGTCCCGGACGCGGTGCCGACGGGGTTCTTCCATTCGACGCCGGCGACGATGGTCGAATGCTTCCACTGGTGCGGCTCATATACGTTCGTGTCGGTGACGGCATCCATGGTCACGCCTCCCATCCGAGCTGCTGGGCGGTGAACACCGGTCCGTCAGAGCACACCTTGCTGCGCCCGGCGACCGTATCGACCACGCAGGTCACGCATGTGCCGTATCCGCATCCCATGCGCTGCTCCATGCTGAGCTGGCATTCGATGCCCCGCGCGGTCGTCCACAGGGCCACCGCTTTCATCATCGGCAGCGGGCCGCACGACAGCACGACCGGCTCCAGGCCGCCGGCCGCCAGTTCCCCTTGTGATTCCATGCGGTCAAGCAACGTGATGACGTTGCCTTCCGACTCGTCGATGCTCAGCGTGCGGTGTGCGTAAGGGCTCACGATCTCATCGGCGAAATGCACGTTTCTGTAGCCGAACACCGCGGTCGAGTGTGACTTTCCCGACGCCTGCAACCGTTGCGCGGCATAGATCAGTGGCGGCACGCCCAGGCCTCCGCCGACCAGCAGATAGTGTGCGTCGCGTTTCGTGTTGAACGGGCGGCCGAGCGGGCCGAGCACGTCGATCCGGTCCCCGGCATGAAGACGCGAGAACTCCTGCGTCCCCTTGCCGACGACGGCGAAGATGACGCTGACCAGATCGTCGCGCACCTCACTCACCCCGAACGGACGCGGCATCAGCATCATGCTGTCATGGCTGAACAGGTTGACGAACTGCGCCGCCTTGGCGTGGGCGGCGATGTATCCGTCGCGGAACGTCAGGCGGAATACGCCGTCCGACAGCCTGCGCACGTCGGTGACGTCGACGGCATGTCGTCCGGGGAAGAAACCGGCGGAAGTCGCTTGACTTACGACATCATCGACCGGCGTGAAGGTGGCTGCTGGCATACACTCCTCCATCCATGTGACCATCAGTTCAAGATTACGGCATGACGATGCCGTGACGCGCTCGTGGCGCAACGAAATGCGGTGATTCGGCGGCGTCTCCCGAAGCCGGTTCACCGCCTCATCGGTACACGTTGACGCGCAGGTCGTCGCGCATGTCCTGCGCGGCCTTGCGGGCGCAGCGCGCCACCAGGTCGAGCGCGTCGTCGGCGCTCATGTCCTCGCGGTATTCCTCGCTCTTGCGCCATGCGCCGATGATGCCGCGTGAGGAGTTCACGATGGCACCGGAGCCGTCGGCGTCGAACATCCCGGCGACGTCGCCCGCCTTGCCTCCCTGCGCACCGTACCCCGGCACAAGGAAGAAAGTGTGGGGCATCCGGGCCCTAAGCGCCTTGCCCTCCTGCGGATGGGTCGCGCCGACGACCGCGCCGACGTGCGAATACCCGTGGCGTCCGATGGTGTCGGCGCCCCAGCCCTCCACCAGGTCCGCTGTACGTTCGTACAGCTTCTCGCCGCCGGCAAGCTCCAGCTCCTGCAATTCGGAGCTGGAAGGGTTGGACGTCCGTACAAGAATGAAGATGTCCTTGTCGTGCGCCGTGGCTGCCTCGACGAACGGCGTGATGCCATCCGTGCCGAGATAAGGGTTGACGGTGACGGCATCCTCGTGCCAGGGGTCATACAGGCCGTCGCCGTCGGTGACTCCGGACAGATGACCGGCGTATGCGGCGGCCGTGGATCCGATGTCGCCGCGCTTGATGTCGCCGAGCACGTACAGGCCCTGCTGCTGGGCGTATTCGCAGGTCATCGTGTATGTGTCGACCCCGGCCGGGCCGATCGCCTCATACATGGCGATCTGCGGCTTGACCGCGGGCACGATGTCGGCGACCGCATCGATGATCGCCCGGTTGAATTCGAAATACGCTACGGCCAGACGTGCCGCGGGCAATTCGGACTCATCCTCGATGGATTCCCGCACCTCGTCGGTGAACGAATCCACGACCTGCGGCGGGACCAGCGCAGGCGTCGGATCGAGTCCGACGATGCTGGGGTTCTGTGCCTCCTCGATGGCTTCGATCAAACGATCCATGCGTGGTGCTTCCTTTCATGTGTCTGTCCCGCCGCTGACGGCGGGTTTGCGGGCCGGTTCGAATCTGCCGTCAGTGAATGCGGCTGAATACCAGAGTGGAGCCGATGACGGTCGCCAGCGGACGCCCGGTGACATGCCATCCGCCGAAGGGCGTGTTGCGGGCCTTGGACAGGAACTTCTCGGGGTCGACGGTCCATGCCTCGGACGTGTTGAGGATGGCGAGGTCGACGTTCTCCGGGTGCTCCACGGCGGACAGGTCCAGAATGCGCTTGGACGCGCAGGGGGCGGTGACGTTGAGCAGTGCGGCGACGTCGGTCGGCCGGTGGCCCATCAGGCGCGAGGGCGCGACGCTCATCAGCTCGATGAGCCGCTGATCGGAGATGTAACCCCCGTCGACCAGCACCTTGTGGCACACGCCGTACGCGCATTCCAGCCCGATGATGCCGTTGGGCGCCTCCAGGAAGCCGCGTTCCTTCTCCTCCAGCGTGTGGGGCGCATGATCGGTGGCCAGCAGGTCGACCGTGCCATCCGCGATCGCGGCAATCGTTGCCTGACGATCCGCGGCCGATCGCAGAGGCGGGTTCATCTTCGCCAGCGTGCCGTATTCGAGCAGGTCCTCGTCGCACAGCGCCAGATAGTGCGGCGCGGTCTCACAGGTGATTGGCAGCCCTTCCGCCTTGGCCTTGCGGATCGCGTCGAAGGAGATGGCCGTGCTGACATGCTGGAAGTGGATGTGCACGCCGGTCTCGCGCGCCTTCTCGATGTCGCGCGAGACGATCTTCAGTTCGGTGTCCTCCGGGATTCCCGGCACGCCGAGCTTGCGGGAAACCGGGCCGTCGTTGACCGCACCGGTGTCGTGATGCTCGCAATGCTCGATGAGATACAGGCCGCTCTCCTTGACGTTGGCGAGCACCTGGTCGAGGAGGCCGGGCGTCACCGCGGCCCCGTCGTCGCTGATGGCGGTGACCGGGTGGGCCAGTTGCCACGCGTCCTTGCCATCCATGTCATGGTCGTCGAGATGGCGCAGCCAGTCGGCCGGGTCGCTCGCCTCGACGCCGGCGCGGTCCTTGGAGGCACATACGCACAGGTCGTAGCGCACCGGCAGCGACACGTCGTGCACCCGCTCGTAATGCTGCAGGTAGTCGATGACGTCGCTGCAGCCTGCGTCCAGCACCTCCGCGGCACCGGGTGCGCCGGCCTTCACCGCACGCCCGTCCATGGCGGGGACAGTGTTCGGCATGATGAGTACGTTCGTGTAGCCGCCCGACGCAGCTGCCCTGCAGCCGGACACCATGGATTCCTTATAGGTCTGGCCGGGATCGCGGAAATGCACGTGCGGATCGGCGAAGCCGGGGGCGACCGTCAGCCCGGTGGCGTCGAAGTCACCTTCGATGACGCCGCCGTCCTCCGGCTGATTGCGTGCGTCGGCCGAGGGAATCACCATGTCGATGATCTCGCCGGTGTCCCAGACGCGAATGTTGCGTAAGGTCAGCATATGCATCTCCTTGTGGGGTTGGCTCTGATGAAGACGGTTGCACCCGCTGGACCGCGGTTTCGGTCGCCAGGGCTTGACGTCCGAAACCGCGAAACGACGGGCGTGAGGTCAGAACTTGGCTTCCTCGTCGCAGTAGTCACAGCGGTACTCCTGACGCTGCGAATGCACGAGATGGAACATCTGGTCGATGCCACGCTCGGTGGTGGTCACGCAACGGGGATTCACGCAGGTGATGATGTTCACCACGTGTTCCGGCAGCGTGGGCTTGAGCTTGCGGACGATCTTGCCGCCGCGCACGATGCCGACGGTGGCCTGACGGGCGACCAGGCCGAGCACGTCGAGATCGACGTTTTCCTCATCCTCGATCTTGATGATGTCCTTCGTGCCGTACAGGTGGCTGTCGGCGTTCATGATGAGCGCCAGCCGCGTCTTGGACGGATCGATCTTCAGGTACTCCAGCACCTTGAGCGCGGTGCCGGCGGGCACATGGTCGATGATGATGCCGTTTTGAATGCTGGTGACTTCCATCAGGCCTGAACCTCCTTGGGGTCGAGTGGCTCATATCCCGGCAGCTGGTCTCCGACCAGTGAGCTTTCCAATGCCATACGCATGAGCATGCCGTTCTTGACCTGCTCGAAGTAGGCGGCGCGCGGGTCGGCGTCGACCTCGACGGCGATCTCGTTGATGCGCGGCAGCGGGTGCAGCACGGCCATGCTCGGCTTGGCCTTGGAGAGCTTGTCCTCGTCGAGGATGTACGTGTCGCGCAGACGCAGGTAGTCGTCCTCGTTGAAGAAGCGCTCCTGCTGCACGCGGGTCATGTACAGCACGTCGAGGTCGCCGATCACGGAGACGAGGTCCTTGACCTCCACGTAGGAGCAGGACGGCGTCGCCTTGATGCGGTCGATCACATAGCGCGGGGTCTTGAGCTCGTCGGGGCTGATCAGCACGAAACGTACGTTGCCGAAGCGGCACAGCGTCTCGATCAGCGAATGCACGGTGCGGCCGAACGTCAGATCGCCGCACAGGCCGATGGTCAGGTCGGTGACACGACCGAAGCGCGATTGCAGCGTCGCCAAGTCGGCGAGCGTCTGCGTGGGGTGCATGTGGCCGCCGTCGCCCGCGTTGATCACGGGCACGGACGCGGCGCGCGAGGCGACCAGCGCCGCTCCCTCCTTCGGGTGGCGGATGGCGACCACGTCCACGTAGTTGGACACGGTCTTGAGCGTGTCGGCGATGGACTCGCCCTTGGACACCGAGGCGAGCTGCGCGCCGGCGAACCCGATGACCTGGCCGCCGAGCCGCAGCATGGCGGTCTCGAAGCTCAGGCGAGTGCGCGTGCTGGGCTCATAAAAAAGCGTGGCCAACACCCTGCCGTCGCAGGTATGCGCCACGCGTTTGCGGTTCGCATCGATGTATGCCGCCTTGTGCAGCAAATCTCGAATCTGGGAAATGGAAAGCGTATCCAGCGTGATGACGCTTTGACCGACCAACGGCGTCTCCGCCGGCTCCTCTGTGACTGACACGGCTCACCTTTCATGCGTGAAGCGGATAAGGTGGCCACTGAAGTGACCTATCCGACTATAATGCAGATTTCTGTTTTTTCACAGCGACACACACGACCGTCTCATATCAGCGTCCATAAAACAGATGCTCTGCCACGTCGCGGGCCTTGCGCATCGTTCCCATCAGGTCGTTTTCGAAATGCTGCCCGCGGTGGGCATCGTATCCCAGATACACGGCGATGCCGCCCAGCGAATACATGTCGTCGGGCAGGATGTCGGCCTGCGAGACGCGTCCGTTCCACAGGTAGTTGCCGTTGCGGGCCGCCGTGCACATGCGCCACGCCTTGCGCAGCACCGCCGCGTCCCCGCGGCCGATGAACCTGCGGCGTTCCAGCTCGTCCAGCGTCGCGAGTGTCGAATTCAGCCGCAGCGAGGCGTTGTCGCCGGCATGCTGCAGTTGCAGGAGCTGCACGGTCCATTCAACGTCCGACAGGCCGCCCTTGCCGAGTTTGAGATGCCTGTCGCGCCTCACGCCGCGCGGCAGGCGTTCGGCTTCCATGCGCGCCTTGAGCTTGCGGATCTCGCCGAGCTGGGCGTCGGTGAGCGGGCTTATCGGGTATCGCAGCGGGTCCGCGATGTCGTGGAGGAAATCCTCGCCGAGCGCCCGGTCCCCGGCGACGAACCGGGCGCGCAGCAGCGCCTGATGTTCCCACGTGTTCGCCCATGACGAGTAGTACTCCCGGCAGGAGGCGTACGAGCGAATCAGCGGGCCGTTCTTGCCTTCGGGGCGAAGGTCCAGGTCGATCTCGATCTTCGGCTCAAGCGTGGTCGGCCCCTGCAGCACCTGCCGCAGCGCGTCGACCACCTTGCGGGCGAACTGGTTGGCGACCTGCTCGTCGGCGTCGTCCGCGGGCCTATACAGCAGGATCATGTCGGCGTCGGAGCTGAAATTGACCTCCTGGCCGCCGTAGCGTCCCATGCCAATCGCCGCGATCGCGGCAGGCGGCTCGCCGAGCCCCATCGCCGATGTCTGATAGCGGATCGCCCATGTCAGGGCCGCATCGATGATGGCGTCGTACACGTCGGTCATGCCGGTCAGGCACGCCGTCTCGTCCATCACGCCGCTGAGCCGGGCCAGACCGATGCGCTCGATCTCGTGGCGCCTCATGGCTCGCATCGACGTCGCGAAATCGTTGATGCCGTCGGCGTTGCGGCTCAGAGAGGACCGGCATTGCACGTCCAGGCTCTCGCGCGAGCGTGCGACCAGCGCGTCATCGTCGCCAAGCCAGGTGACCGACTCCACGGACTTGTTCAGCGCGTCGCCGAGGAAACGGGAGTTCGACAGGACGTGGCACAGCCGTTGCGCGGCCGAATTGGAGTCGCGCAGGAAGCCCAGGTACTCGCTGTCCGTGCCGAAACGCTCCTCAAGCTTGCGCCAGTTCAGCAACCCCATGTCGGGGTTCTGCCCCTGCCCCAGCCATTGCAGCACGGCCGGCAGCAGTATGCGGTTGATCTTGGAGGCGCGGGACACGCCTGCGGTGAGCACGGCCACATGCCGCATGGCGGCCTCCGGGTCGGCGAATCCGATGGACGCGAACCGTTCGTAGGCCACCTGCGGGGCGAGCGAGAAATCCTCGCCGTTCAACGCCGCGATCGGCAGCATCGGGCGGTAGTAGATGTCCATGTGCAGCCGGCGCACCTCGCGCCGCGTCTCGTCGTATTTCGCGACCAGCTCCTCGGCGTGCAGGCCAAACGCGCGGGCGAGCCTGCGCAGCTCGGGGTTCTGGCTGAGCTTTTCGACGTTGACGTCGCGCTTCTTCTCAAGTCCGCCGACGCTGCCGTCGCCGAGGTCGGGGAACAGGTGCGTGCGTTTGAGCGCCCACATCTGCTGACGATGCTCCATCACCCGTTCGAAGCTGTAATCCCGGGCGAGCTTCGCGGCCTGCTTGCGCGACACGTAGCCGCCCTCGGACAGCCTGCGCAGCGATTCCAGCGTGGCGCTGGTGCGCAGCGTCTCATCGGTGCGGCCATGCACGAGCTGCAGCATCTGCACGGTGAATTCCACGTCGCGCAGGCCGCCGCGGCCGAGTTTGATCTCGCGGTCCTTGAGCGCGGGCGCGATGAGGTCCTCGACGCGCTTGCGCATCTGCTGACAGTCGTAGACGAAGTTCTTGCGTTTCGACGCGCTCCACACCATAGGCCGGGTCATGCTCATGTATGCGTCGCCGATCTGCGGGTCCCCCGCGACCGGACGCGCCTTAAGGAGCGCCTGGAATTCCCAGTTCTGCGCCCATTTCTCGTAGTATGCCTGATGTGATTCCAGTGTGCGCACGAGGGAGCCGTCCTTGCCTTCCGGCCGCAGTCCCCCGTCGATCTGCCACAGTGCCGGTTCGGCGACTCCCATAATCACCGACTGGCACACGCGCTGCAACATCGTGCCCATCTTCGTGCCGATGCGGTACAGCTGCTGCTGGCTGGTATCCGCGTCGGCGGCCTTCACCACGTAGATCAGGTCGACGTCGGACACGTAGTTGAGTTCGCGCGCGCCGAGCTTGCCCATGCCGATGATGGCGAAACGGCAGTGCTCGCTGCCGGCGATCTCATGACGGGCTATGGCGAGGGCGCCTTCAAGGGCCGCATCGGCGAGGTCGGACAGCTCACTGCTGATGCGCGGCTGCAGGGCGATGGGGTCGTCGCTCATGGTGTCCTGCGCGATGATGGCGGCCAACTGGTTGCGGTACGTCCTGCGCAGGGCGGTGGCGGCGTCGGCAAGGTCCATCGTGGCTGTCGGGGACATGCGGTCGTTCGGGTCGGCTCCGACGGATTCGAGCACGTGCGCCCGGCGCTGGTCATGGTTGTAGAGGTGACTGTTGCAGTGGTCGGTCGCCGCGGCCTGAACCAGGTCGGGGCGGAACCGCATCAGCTTGCCCATCGCGTCGGAGACGCCGAGCACGGCGACCAGCTGTCGGAACGCCGTGTCGTCGGGCATGATGTCGTCCAGCGCGCGGCCCTGGCTCACCTGCGCGTTGACGATGTCGACGAGGTTGCGCAGCGCGACATCGGGATCACAGACATGCTGAAGCGCGTCAAGCAGCAGGCCGCAGCGTGCCGCATCGAATCCGCTGGCGGCGAGCTGGCGGAACAGTGAACGGGCTTCGTCGAGATTCTGCAGGCCTGCGTGGATGAGTTCGCGCGCGCTGGTGTCAAAGGTCCCCGGAACAGTCATAACTTACAATTTTACAAGAAACCGTGCCTCCTCGGCCGCGATGACACGGCCGTGTCGTGGCCGGATGGACATAATGGCGGTATGCAACTGTCATCCGCAGAACTGATCGTAACCATCGTCTTCGCCATCGTCGGCTTGCTGATGGGCTTTGTTTCCGGTGCCATGCCGCTGCAGCCGCAGAGGATGACGCCTGCGCAGGCGACCGTGCAGAAGGTGCTCGGCTTCGCCATCGTCGCGATCGTCGTCGTGCTCGCCCTGGCCTCCATGAACGTCGCCATGTGGACGACGCTCATCGCCGTGGCTCTGGGCATCGCTATCGCCAACGTTCCGGTGATTCGCCGGGCCGTGACCACGCGGATCGCGTGGTTCGCGCCCAAACCCGACTTCAGGCGTAGCAAGCGTCGCCGTCGCTGACGGCAGATACGCGGCGTGCTGTTGCCGGCCGCGCATTCTCATATGGTTGGGGCCAGACAGCCGCATGACTGTCTGGCCCCAACCATTTTGCCGTAATCGGCTGTCTGCCGGGAGTATCATTCCACGGTGAACAGCGGCTCCACGTTGTGCCATATGCGGCGTGTGGTGGCGGGATGATTCATCGAATACAGGTGCACGCCGTCGACGCCGTGGGCCACGAGGTCCGCGATCTGGTCGGAGGCGTAGATGATGCCGGCCGCGCGCAGGTTCTGGATGTCGTCTCCCCAGCGGTCGAGCAGTGCTTCGAGCTTAGCCGGAATGCGCGAGGCATTGACCTTCGCCATGCGCCGCACCGACTTCGCGCCGCGCACGGGCATGATGCCCGCCTCGATCGGCACGTCGATGCCGGCCGCATGAGCCTTGTCGAGGAAACGGTAGAAGTCGTCGTTGTCGTAGAACAGCTGGGAGATCAGATGCGTGACGCCGGCGTCCACCTTGATTTTCAGGTTCTCGATGTCCTCGTCGAGCGAGGCGGCCGAATAGTGGCCTTCAGGATAGCAGGCGCCGAACACCTTGAGGTCGGGCTTGCGGTCGTGGATGTAGGCCGCGAGGTCGCTGGCGTAGTTGAAGCGGCCGACCGGCTCCTCGCCGTCGATGTAGTCGCCGCGCAGGGCGAGCACGGCGGAGACTCCTGCCGCCTCGAACATGTCGAGCGCCTCGTCGATCTTCGTCTCGTCCGAGTACAGGGCGGTCAGATGCGCCACGGCGGGGATGCCGTATTCCCCGTGGATTGTGTTGGCGATGCGCGCGGTGGCGGTGCGGTCCGAATGCGTGCCGTGCCCGTAGGTGACCGAGATGAAGTCGGGGTTCAGGCCTTCGAGCCCGTCAAGCGTGTCGTAGATGGCCCCGACGGGGGCGTCCCGCTTGGGAGGGAACACCTCCAGCGAAAACATGGGTGTGTGCATATCAGGTTCCTTACTACAAGTATGAAGTTGCCCCCGCCGGCGGGGCTGTCCGGCCGATGCCGGACTGGGGGTGGTCGGGTCATGCTCCACCACCCCCAGTCGCCTACGGCGACAGCCCCCGCCAGCAGGGGCCTATAGGGTCCTACTTCGTGATCTTGGCGCGAACCGCCTTGGCGGCGGCGACCATGTGCTCAAGGCTCGGCCAGGTCTCGGTGTTGCCACGGGTCTTCAGACCGCAGTCGGGGTTGATCCACACCTTCTCGATGTCCATCTTCTTGAGAATCTCGTAGATGCGGTCCTCAATCTCCTGCTCGCCGGGGATGCGCGGCGAGTGGATGTCGTAGACGCCCGGGCCAGCCTCGGTCTCGAAGTGCGCGTCATGGATCGCGTCAAGCACGACCAGATCGCCACGGGACGCCTCGAAGGAGATTACGTCGGCGTCCATCGCGTCGATGTCGCGGATGATGTCGTTGAACTCCGAGTAGCACATGTGCGTGTGGATCTGCGTGGTCGGCTTGACTGCGGAGTGCACGAGACGGAACGCCGGGATGGCCCAGTCGAGGTACTTGGCGTGCCAGTCGGTCTTGCGCAGCGGCAGCTTCTCGCGCAGCGCGGCCTCGTCGATCTGGATGACCTTGATGCCGGCTGCCTCCAGGTCGAGCACCTCGTCGCGGATGGCGAGGGCCAGCTGCTGGGTCTGCTGCTCGTGCGTGATGTCCTCGCGCGGCCAGGACCAGTTGAGGATGGTCACCGGGCCGGTGAGCATGCCCTTCATCACATGGTTGGTGCGGGACTGCGCGTAGGCGGACCATTCCACCGTGATCGGGTTGGCGCGGGAGACGTCGCCCCACACGATCGGAGGCTTGACGCAGCGCGTGCCGTAGGACTGCACCCAGGCGTTCTTGGTGAACAGGAAGCCGTTGAGGTTCTGGCCGAAGTACTCGACCATGTCGTTGCGCTCGAACTCGCCGTGGACCAGCACATCGAGGCCGATCTGCTCCTGGTGCCTGATGCAGGCGTCGATCTGGGCCTTCATGAACTCGTCGTATTCGGCCTTGGTGATCTCGCCCTTACGCAGCTTGGCGCGTTCGGCGCGAATCTCCTTGGTCTGCGGGAAGGAGCCGATGGTGGTGGTGGGCAGCAGCGGCAGGCCAAGGGCGACACGCTGCTCCTTCTGACGCTCGGCGCGGGCCGGCTGGCGCACGAAGTCGGCGTCGGTGAGCTTGGCGATGCGCTCGGCGACCGCCGGATCGGCGGCAACGCGGGTGCCGTCGAACAGCGCCTGGTTGGCGGCCAGATCGGCGGATGCCTTCTTGGCGTCCTCATCGGAGTCGGCGAGGACGGCGATCTCCTTGAGCTCGGTCAGCTTCTCGACAGCGAACGCGAAGTGCTTGAGCACGGCCGGGTCAAGGGCGGTCTCACCCTCGGTGCTGAACGGCACGTGCAGCAGGGAGCTGGCGGTGGAAACCGCCACGTTGTCGGTCTTCTGGCGAAGCGCGTCGATCAGGCCGAGGCTGACGGAGTAGTTGTTTCGCCAGATGTTGCGGCCGTTGACCACGCCCGCGAACAGGGTGGTGTTCTCGGCGACGCCGTACTTCTCGACCGCGGCGAGGTTCTCGTCCTTGCCTTCGTTGAGGTCGAGGCCGATGCCGTCGAAGCCCAGCAGGTTCACGGTCTCGTACACGTCGGCGATGTGGCCGAAGTACGTGTTGAGCAGCACCTTGATCTTGTCTTCGCGAGCGGGCAGGATCTTCGCGTACAGGCTCTTGAAGAGGGAGACGTCGCCGTCCTCCTTGTCGAGCACGAGGTACGGCTCGTCGAGCTGCAGCCACTGGGCGCCGAGTGCGGCGAAGCGCTTGATCACTTCCGCGTAGACGGCGGCGACCGCGTTCACCAGGCCCTTGTCGTAGGTGAGCTCCTCGGCCTGCGCGTTGCGGGCGAGCTTGAGGAAGGTGTAGGGGCCGATCAGCACCGGCTTGGTGAGAATGCCCCGGGCCTTTGCCTCGTTGAACTCGTCGAACGGCTTGGTGCCGTTGAGGCGGATCTCGGTGCTCTCCTCGATTTCAGGAACGATGTAGTGGTAGTTGGTGGTGAACCACTTCTTCATCGGCAGGGCGGTCACGTCGCCCTTGTCGCCCTGATAGCCGCGGCCCATGGCGAACAGCGTCTCCTCGGGGTTCGTGAAGGCGAGTCGCTTGTAACGCTGCGGGATGACGTTGAGCAGGATCGCGGTGTCCAGCATCTGGTCATAGTAGCTGAAGTCGTTGCTGGGGATGAGATCGACGCCGGCCTGTGCCTGCAGCTTCCAGTGCTTCGCGCGAAGTTCCTTGGCGGTGCCGCGCACCTCGTCGAGTGAGGCGGCGCCCTTCCAGTAGGCTTCGATGATCTTCTTCAGTTCACGATTCTGTCCGATGCGCGGGAATCCCGAGACGGATGTAAGTGCAGGCATGAATCCTCCGTTATGTACGACTATGACCCGCCTAGATTACCAAAACCCGCCGATTGCGAGGCCATCAGAAGCATTAAGGTGTCGTTATAAACGGTGGTTATAGCACAAGCCGGCCGTCACCGTTCGCGAGAGGGACCGGCCGGCAAAAAGGCGTCATCCCTAGTCGAAGTCCTTGGGACTGAGCACGGCGAGCAGCTCGGCGTCGTGTACCTGCCAGCGGCTGAACGGCTGATCGGAGCCGAACACCACCACGGAGGCGGTGGACATGCCCAGGTTGAGCAGATCCAGCTTGACCATGTCCGAATCCGAGGAGGCGAGCCACTGGCAGCTCACCGAAACGGTCGGCTCATGGCCGAGGACCATCAGGACCCGGGTCTTGTCCTTGGCGTTGGCGAGCTCGTCGAATACGGACTGCATGCCGCCGTCGTACAGGGCCTGGCGGTATTCGACCTTGGGATGGTCGCCGAACACCTTGAGCATTCTCTCCAGCGTCTGCCGGGCGCGGACCGCGCCGGAGCACGCGACGCGGTCGGGTAGCAGTTTCATGCCGACGAGCCCCTTGGCGACGATCTTCGCCTGCTTCTCGCCTTTGTCGGTTATCTCGCGGTCATGGTCGCCCTTGTCGTTGAACGGTTCCGCCTTCGCGTGCCGCATGACCAGCAGCACGTGGGAATAGTTCTTCGTCTTTTTTTCGACCTTGCTGAGATTCACGCCCATTCTTCAGGACCTTTCCGTACGACGTCACTGCCTCCATTGTGGCAGACGAGGGGCGCTCGACTTCCCGTCATCACCAAATCATTGCCTGCCGTTAAGATTCGCCGCGCCTGATTGGGCTGTCAGATCGCCGTCGCCTCGCCTTGCTCGCAGGCCTGGTCGTCCTGCGACAGTCGGGACGTCTGCAGGTCGAGGTCGCGCAGCACCTTGCGCAGCTTGTGGTCCGAAATGTCGCGCAGCTCCAGATCGTCCAGCTGGGCCTCGCGCTGTTCGGGGGTGAGCGAATCGATGTCAGTGGTCGTATCCTTGGTGGCGCGGTCGCGTTTGCGCAGGGCCGCGAACCCCTCCGCCATCGCGCGGGAGACCACAAGGAAGCCGGTGTGGCCGATCATCGCATGGTCCGGCCGCACGGCGAGCCCCTGCGCCTTCCACGTGCGTTCCAGCGTCTCCTGGATGGCGGGATCGGTCCAATGGCCGGCTTCGCGCAGAGCCTCGACGAGTCGGCTCATCTGCGTGGTGGTGGTGATGTAGGCGATGAGGACGCCGCCGGGCGCGATGACCCGGTACGCCTGTTCGAGCCTGTTCCACGGGTCGAGCATGTCGAGCACAATGCGGTCGAAGGAGTGCTCCGGCAGACCGGCCGCGACCGAGTCGAAGTCGCCGGTCTTGAGGTCCCACCACCGCGGGCGTTCGCCGTAATACAGCGTGGCGTTCGCGTCGGCCACACGGGCGAATTCGGGTCGCAGCTCGATGGTGGTCAGGTGGCCGGACTCCCCCACCGCATCCAGCAGGTTGACGCTCATCGCGCCCGATCCGGCACCAGATTCGAGCACGTTGAGGCCGCTTCGGATGTCGCCGAGCTGGATGACCTGCGCGATGTCCTTCGGGTACATGATCTGGGCGCCGCGCGGCATGGAGAGCACGTAGTCGGCGAGACGGGGGCGCATGACCGCATACTGCCAGCCGCCGATCGCACGGGTCGCCTTCCACGGCTTGTTCCGGTCGCGTTCGGGATGGTCCGCATTGACCTGAGCCTCGCGCTTGGCGGTGACGGTGGTGACGACCACGCCCTCGGTGCGGCCTATCACGTCGTCGTGCAGAATGATCCCGTGCTCGGTCTGGGTGACGCCACCGGCGGTCAGCTGGTCGGTGATCTTCTTGCCCTTGCGGTCGGTGAATTGGATCTTCTCGCCTGCGACGATCGGCCCGCGTCTCGGGTTCATGGCATCTCCTTGGGGTGAGTTTCTGAGCTGTACACAGTTTAGCGTACCCGCGCGCTGCGTTCCGGATGTAGCAGCGAATCGTTCTCAATAAGAAAAGTGCGAGGATTCCGAACATCTCCGCACAATCGAACATCTCAGAGACCGGCAAAAAACCGGGCCTATGAAGTAATCCGTGTTCGTTTCCTCACATAACGGACTCGCACCTTTCTTATCGAGAACCATTCGCTGTAACATTGCCTCATGCCGAATATCACGCCGTCAGAAGACCGAACCGTCGAAACCGTCCACATACCGAATAATCCCACGCTCACCGGCCTGGCCCGGCTCACCCGCAACGTGGCGTATCGCACCGGGGCCGATGATCTGGTGATGGACATCATCGCGCCGCAATCCACCGGCGACGATGATGACCGCCGCTACCCCACCGTGGTGTTCGTGCAGGGCAGCGCGTGGACCACACCGGACCGTGATTACGAGATCCCGCAGCTATCCGAACTGGCGCGAGAGGGATTCGTGGTGGCGACGGTGAACCATCGCAACGCCTCGCGTGACGCCAGTGCCGTGTTCCCTGCCTATCTGAAGGATGTCAAGGCGGCGATCCGGTACCTGCGGGCGAACGCGCGGCAGTGGCACATCGACCCTGAGCGGCTGGGCATCTGGGGCACGTCGTCCGGCGGCAACACGTCTCTGCTGGTGGGGCTCACTGCCGACGACCCGCGGTATGAAGACGGCAGTTATGCCACCGAAAGCGACGCGGTGAGCTTCGTGATCAGCTGCTTCCCGCCCACCGACATGATGGAGGCGATCGACGCGTTCGGCAACGAGGATGACCCGTTCCGGCTGTACTATTTCGGCCCGTTCGCCGCAGTGGTCGGGGCGACCCATGAAACCGGATTGAGCGACGACGTGCGCCGCCGGGCGGCCGACATGAGCCCGTACCTGCAGGTGTGTGACGGGGTGGCCTATCCGCCGACGATGCTGCTGCACGGCACCGCCGACACCGTGGTCCCCTACCGGCAGTCGGTCAAGATGCACAAGAGGCTTCTCGAACACGGCGTGGACTCGCGGCTGGTGCTGGTCGACGGCGCAGAACACGAGCACGACTTCTGGAGCCCGCAGGTGTTCGATATGATCTTCGATTTCATTCGGGAGCGGTGCTGAGATAATCGGACCGTATTGGGTCGGGGATAACTTGTATTCGATTCCCGGAAAAGCTTCTAACAAATGCCGTGTGAGCACACGCACGGCAGTGACACATCAGGCACTATGGTGGCGGGTATGACTTCGGTTCGTGCTGTCGAGCAGACGCGGATGGGGATTGCCGCGCCGCTCGTTTCCAATATCGGCTGGGGCGTGCTGCCGCTGTACTGGCACGCGCTGTCCGGCATGAATGCCATCAGCGTTCTGGCGTATCGGCTGATCGCCACGCTGGTGGTCATGATTGCGCTGCTGATGGCGTTCCGCCGCTATCGCGCATATCATCGCGCGATCGCCGCGCTTTGACGCGCACAGCGGAGCAAAAGGCTGTTCGCGCTGGAACTTGCCGCCGCCACGGCTATCAGCGTGAATTGGTTGCTGTACATATATCTGGTGGTCACGGCCAGGCGCTGCAGACCTCAATCGCGTACCTGACTACGCCTCTGCTCAACGTGGCGCTGGGCGTGGGCATGTTCACTGCGCAGTCACCGACGTTCCCGTGGATGGCAATCGTGCTCGCCGCCAGTTTCTCCGTCTACGGTCTGCTCAAACGCTACGTGCCGTTGGACGCCATTGCACAGGCCGAGAACGACAAGGACATGCGGCAATGGGAACCACTGAACAGCATGCTGTTGATTTCCAGCACGCTCGCTTTCGCTCGATATGATGACAAACGCATGTGGGCCTGTGACGTGATCGAGAATGCGATGACGCGCAATCTGGGATACTCGTTCAGCGAAGAATACGACGAAAGTGCCGAGGATAACGAGGATACGAACGAAGTCGGTGGACAGCCCGGCCCGCGTCTGAACTACGGCCCGACCTACTACGCCGCCTTCGTGCACGATCCGGAAGACAACAACATCGAGGCCATGCTCGTCTGAGCGCTGCCAGCTGAGCAATAACGGAAAAACCAGATCCCGCCATGCGCAATGTTCGCATGGCGGGATCTGTCATATTCCCAGAGAATCAAACATCTCAGCAGCCGTATGGGAACGCGGGCCGTTCTCCGCTGAATATTCATGGATTTCCCGCAAGGCAGAAAACGTATCAGTAGGAACGGCGCTCTGTTGAGGAAGGTCTAATGAAAGTCGGAACTCGTACGTGTCTGGATTGGAACACATGTGATTTCCCCCCTTAGCCCCGGTTACTTGAACAGATCGAACAGGCTGAACGTGGTCTTCTTGTAGATGGTGTTGTACAGCTTGCGCTTGGGGTGCAGCCAGCCCATGCCCTTCTTGCCGTAACCGGGAATCAGCGCACGCTTGACCGCACGGGTGGCGCGGCCTTCGTACGCGCGGACAGGCTTTTCTTCCAACTGGGTTTCCTCATCCCGTATTTCATGGCGGCCTCTTTTCGAACGGTTATGCTCATTCTATACAGTGCTGAACACGTAGCAGATCGAGCAATCAGACAAGCAGATCGTACACGCTGCGCATGGCGAGCAACCCGTCCGTCATCCATTGGTAGGCTTCTGTCATACCGCCGGAGAAATCCACATCATGCCGTACCAAAAGGTGGCGGTTCTTCTTGTCGGCTTCCGGCTCGTCCCAAGTCGCCTCGCCCAAAGCAGACAGCATCTGTTCAACGGAATCCTTCATGCCGTAAAGTTTCGTGTACTGGAACGTGTCGATGAAATACAGGTCGACCGTAATGTAGCCGTCTCGAATATTCAACGCTCCATCCGGGTGGCAGAACCCCGAGCCTACGCCGAAGCTGATCCATGTGTCGCTGTTCGTCTTGCGACCGGATGGGTCGCCGTATACAGCAACAAAGTCGGGCCGCGTTACAGCATATTTATACAGGCCATTCCAGAAGCTGCGCCGCAGTGAGATATTGTTGCTGACTTGCCGCAGTTCGTCCAAGGTTCTGCCGTCCGCGACTTTCCACACTGTCCAACCGTTGTTGATCTGCTTGTTCTCGCCGGTTTCGAGCATTCTGGCGCGGCGGAACGCGCCGGATGGGCTATCGAATATCTCGCCGTTGGACAGGCGAATGCGATGGTCTTCGGTTACGGTTGCCGTGGCGGTTACGCCGGCATACCGACTTTCCAACATGTCACCGGCTGCAAGGATCCCTCTCTTGCATAAGTCGGCGAAATCGACGGCATTCTGTTCGCGCTCTCCTTGGCTCAAGTTCCTGCTGCGCAGAGTCTGCATAGCCTGTTCCCCCGCTGTGGGGCTTGTCCACACCTGCAATGCAAGATCGGCAAGTCGCGCGCCGCGCCGCGCGATCGCCTGTTCATCCCATTGCGTGGCGTCGTGCAGTTCAGCGGAAATGGACAGGTATTCGCTATTATACCCGCCGATCGCACGGTTCTTCTTATGTTCGAATGTTCCGTCGGAAAGTTCCGAGTTGTATGCGGTCAATGTCAGATTGCCCAGACTGTTCACCAGCAGCGGGAATCGGCCGGGGTCGGAGAGCATATCGCGCCATTTGGCATGCGCCATGGCGTTCTGTGGCATGATGTGTTCGACGGTGTATTCGTCGAAGGACCGCGGGTCCTTGGGGTGGTTGTGGTTTTCCAATCCGGCGAGCAGATATTTGCAGCGCGAGGCCGGGCGGTACAGATTCTCGCCGAGCAGTGCCTGCCTGAATTCCTTATCCGTGGGCATGCGCGTGGCTTTGGCGGTTTCGGTGAGGAGCAGCGCGGCGAAGGTTTCGGCCGGATCGTCTTCCGCTGATTCGAGCTTGGCGATCAACGACGGGACGAGCTTGTTCAGTCCGTTGCTGGATACCGAGCAGACCATTCGGCGGAACAGATACGATTCGAGATCCGCGAGCATGCGCAGCAGCCCGTCCCGGGTTATGCGTTCATGCTTCCATGCCGCGAACATGTACAGGAGCATCCGATCCGTAACAGTGCTGTCCAGGGTTTGGATCGAGGCGAGACGGCGGTCCACGTTCGCGTCGCCGCTGCCGGCAGACGCGATGCCTTTGATGGCGGCATAATACCCGGCATATTCCAGCATGTTCTCGAGAAGATTGTGTGTGCGTTCCATGCGCGGCATGGAGCTATCGGCTGCAAAACGCTTGAATTCCGTATACATGGCGCGGCCTTTGGTTACGGGCTTTTTCAATGTAACGACCATCCAGTCGTGCAGGAGCGCATCGAATGAGAGGTTGCCGAGAACACGTTCCATGGGCAGCCAGTAGTCGACGTATAGGGTGTTCTGCTCGGTCATGGGGCACCCCATGAGCATGTAGTTGCGTACCAGATCGGAAGTCTCCAGATCAAGCCCGGTGGAATTCATCGACTCGAATACCAGTTGCGGTTCGTCGCGTCCCTGGTCCAGGGTGACGGACACGACTTCAAGGCGTTGCAGTCCGTTCCACACCGTGTTCACGTCATCGATTGCGGCGACCAGGGAACGGAACAGATCGAGGTTCGCTTCCAGCCGGGAACCCGTATTGGCATGGTTCGGCCGATCAGGGGCGACCACATGGTCGCACATGCTGTGCAGCACTTCCCTATCGTCGCCGGAAAGCGTCAGCTTGTAGCGGCCTTCGCCGGTTGCGTACTTGTCGACAAGATAGCCACGGTCGATGAGCATGTCTGCGGAGAATCGCAGGTTTTCAGGGCGCTCTCGGGCATATTCGGCCAGCGCGATGAGCAGCAGGGTCACCGAGGTGAGACGCTGCTGGCCGTCAATGAGCAGGCATCGGCTGACGCCGTCCGGGCCGATGCCGCCCTCCTGCATCCATACGATCGACCCGGTGAAATGGGTTCTGTCAGGATACCTGCCAGCCGTTACGATGTCGGCCCACAATTGCCGGCACTGCGCCTCGCCCCATGAGTATCTGCGCTGATACACCGGCACCACGAACCGAAGCGAACCGGTGAATAAGTCCAGCAGAATTTTCTTGCCAGCGTCCATGGTGCTTTCCCCTCTCTTAAATGATTACTTGCTCGAAAAGAGTTTTACTGGACTTTTTATTGGCCACAGTTGCCATCACCACACTATAAAGCTTTGGATACTTCAATTAGTTGTATCTGTCCAATTAGATGCACTTCTCTCCAAAGCAAGAAGCCTGACTTGATGTCCGTAGAAGCATGCTACAAAGCAGCTTCCGACTCGACACACTACCATGCAATAAACCGACTAACTCTCTTACCAATTTCATCAGAAGAGACACGTTCCTTCAACGTATTCCCATCAGCACCTAATTGCAGACCTACCCACATTCGCGCAATGACCAATGACTCCATAGTCACGTCATACATTGTTTGAAAATCTACACCTTCCGCATCGCCATGCATATTCCCAACGAATGCCTTTCTCATGTCCCTTTTCCAATCTTCTTTATTAGTAAATGGAAAGACACTACCTAATTCCTCTTGTACAGCCTCAAGCATTTGGTAAAAACCGGCAGATTGCATTTCACCGGTTTTGGAATTCCGTTTCATACGCTTTATCTGGTTCTTTGTCTTTACGACATACCATCCAATGCAGTCAAGCATGGTCCCCGTCAGCATATTCAACGTTTCAAGGGCAAGATGTTCCTGTTCCTTCGCCACGTAGGCAAGAAGAGTCATTCCTTGTTGACATCTATCCACTAATTCAAGCCATTTCCGAATTCCTTCTTCACGGATGTCGGAAAAGCAAAAGAGATACTGAGACTCAGGATTCTCAAAATGGGAACGGTCGACTCGCGGCATATATGACAAAACAGGATGCCACATCTCTCTCTTTTCCCCATCTAATTCGTAGGAATCCTCGTCCCAAAGAACCTCCAAGTCAGCAAACGTTCTTGGAACCCAATCAGAAATAGTAAGCAGGTTCATCAACGAGCGATGATAAAACAAATGCCATGTCCAATCCCGCAATTCATCTGTCCTAGTTTCGATGAAGACCATTTGTCGAGCAGTAACCTCATCTCTCCTTAAAGAAGTCTTTACAGAGTAATCAGGCCGCAGCTTCAATCCCACTGACGCATCGACCACGATCTCATTGCGCGGTTCCGCAATCACTTCAGTTTTCTTTGAAGAACCGTCACCAAGAGAAAGCGAAAGTGAGGAAACTCCCGACCACGGTGACAAACCTGGAATGTTAGAACGCATCGCATGTATTTTTTCGAAATTCGTTTTACTAGTCCCGAAAACTACGTATGTCGGAACGATAACTCCCGTCCCAGTTCCCGCAGATACAGAACCACTCACGCGACATCCCACAAGGGTATAAAACCTGCCATTCGATACTGTACGAATTATGTTCGGCAATTCCACTGGCTCAAGGGGTTTATCGTGGAGAACAACCATTCCACTCGATAAAAACCATTGCTGGTATTTGTCGAAATTGCCTCTGAATGGAACAGCGAGTTCGAAGCGTTTCCCTGTATCACGCAACATGGCTGCTACTTCTGCACGATTGCTATCAGGTTCTAGTAGCCATGCAATAATCGGTTCCGTCAAATCTAATTTCTTGTCCATTTTGGTCCTCCTCTTCGCTCCGATTACTCACTCATGAACAATCGTATATACTCACACGATGCATTACCCTGACAAATGTTAAGGCGCCGCTGCCACCCTTTTGCTCATTCCTCCACTAGAATAGGCGCTGTGACTCAGGGCTTTATTGATAACAGGACCTCGCTGGTCAAGGATGACCTTATCCGTACGATACGCGAAGGCGACAGGATATCCATCGCGGCGGCATCGTTCTCGATGTACGCGTATAGGGAGTTGCGCGAGCAATTGGAGAGCGCAGGCTCATTCCGTTTCATTTACACGTCGAAGACGTTCACTGAGGATGCCACCCCGAAGGAGCAACGCGAGTTCTACATCCCTCGCCTGGAACGCGAACAGAACCTGTACGGCACTCCGTTGGAAATTCTCCTGCGCAACGAGCTCACGCAGAAGGCCATCGCCACGGAATGCGCCAACTGGATCCGTCGCAAGAAGGCTCGTTTCATGTCGTTCGATGAGGGGTCGGACATCACTCCATCCCTCATCGTGGAACATGACGATGAGAAAACCGCGTACATGCCGTTCAACGAGTTCACGACCACGCAGCTGGGTGTGAGCCGACACGCCGCCTCATACCAAGGCGTCGCCAAGATGGAAGACTTCATGGCGGAGGGATTTCTGAACAAAATCAATGAGGCATGGAACAGCGGAGACTTGCATGACGTGACCGACAAGGTCATCGACGGCATCGAGCGCATGTACCAAGAAAACCCGCCCGAACTCGTCTACTACATGGCCCTGTACCGTATCTTTAGCGAGTTCCTTGATGACATCTCCGAGGATGTGCTACCGAAGGAGGGCACCGGTTTCCTTGAAAGCCTGATCTGGAACAAGCTGTACGACTTCCAGAAGGACGCGGCCCTCGCGATCATCAACAAGCTCGAAACATACAACGGCTGCATCTTGGCCGATTCGGTCGGTTTGGGCAAGACGTTCACCGCACTGGCCGTGGTCAAGTACTTCGAGGCCCGCAACCGCAACGTGCTTGTTCTGTGCCCGAAGAAGCTCAAGGACAACTGGGTCACGTACCGGTCGAACGCAACGAACAATCCAATCGCCGGCGACCATCTGCGTTACGATGTGCTGTTCCATACGGATCTGAGCCGCACGAGGGGCGATACGATCATGAATATCCCGATCGAGCGGATCAACTGGGGCAACTATGATCTCGTCGTCATCGATGAGTCGCACAACTTCCGCAATGGCGCAGACAGCGCCGCCAAGGCCGACGACAAAGAAAACCGATACCAGAAGCTCCTCAACAAGGTCATCCATTCCGGCGTGCCTACAAAGGTGCTTATGCTCTCCGCCACCCCGGTGAACAATCGTTTCCGCGATCTGCAGAACCAGCTCGAACTGGCCTACGGCGACAAAGGCGATGAATGGTCCAGGAAGCTCGGGCTTTCCACCAATATCGATATGGTGTTCCGCAACGCGCAGAAGGCTTACGGTGTCTGGTCGAAACTCGAACCGGAGGAACGCAACACCAAACGTCTGATGGACATGCTCGACTTCGATTTCTTCCGTATCCTCGATCAGGTCACCGTCGCGCGCAGCCGCCGCCACATCCGTAACCATTACGATATGGATGCGATCGGCGGCTTCCCTGAACGTCTCCGCCCGCAGACCATCCGCCCGGCACTGTCCACGGAAAGCGACTGCGCGTCTTACGACGAGATCTACGACGAGTTGGAAAGGCTCACCCTCGCGTTGTACACCCCGTCCGAGTTCGTGCTCGAATCGCGCATGAGCAAGTACTTCGACGATGACAAAATCGAAGGCCTGACCATCCGGGGCCGAGAAACGGGTGTGCGTAAGCTCATGGCCACGAACCTGCTCAAACGTTTCGAGAGCAGCGTCCACTCGTTCCGCATGACGTTGGATCGTGTGCTCGGCTACATGTCAGATACGGTCGGCACGATCGACTCGTATGAGGAATACCGTGCCAAGCATTACGACACCGGCGTGCTTGAGCAAATTGATATTGATCGTTTCGACGACGGATTCGACCTAGACCAGGACGACACGGAGAGTATGGATCCGGACGAGTTCGCTACCAAAGGCAAGACCAGATTCCTGCTGTCCGACATGGATTGGCGCACCTGGCGCGATTGCATTCTTCGCGACATGGATGTTATCCACCGCCTGCTAGACATGGTTGCCGGTATCGACGCAGCACACGACGCGAAGCTGCAGCGTCTGTACCGAACCATCAGCGACAAGCAGAACCAGCCCATCAACCCCGGCAACCACAAGCTCCTCATCTTCACCGCGTTCGCCGACACCGCCGACTACCTGTACGAACACGTCAGCAAATACGCCGGCATGCTGGGATTAAATACCGCGGAAGTGACCGGCACGAATCCGGGACGATGCACGGTTAAGAAGGTAGGCGGTCGCATGTTCGACATCCTGGCATGCTTCTCCCCTATTTCAAAGGAACGCGATATAACTGTGCCCCGGTTGAAAGACACAGACATCGACATTCTGATCGCCACGGACTGCATCTCCGAGGGCCAGAACCTGCAGGACTGCGACATGATGGTCAACTACGACATCCACTGGAACCCCGTTCGCATCATCCAGCGGTTCGGCCGCATCGACCGTATCGGCTCCACGAACAAACACATCCAGCTGGTCAACTACTGGCCCGACGTGGATCTCGACAAATATCTCAAGCTCAAAGACAGAGTCGAGGCACGCATGAAGGTCGCTGTGATGGCTTCCACCGGCGACGATGACTACATCAATCCCGACGAGAAGGGAGATTTGGAGTACAGGGAACGTCAGCTCAGGCAGATGCAGGACGAGATACTTGATCTTGAAGATGTGGACGGCGGCGTCAGCATCACCGACCTCGGTCTCAATGAGTTCCGCATGGATCTAGTCGGCTATCATCGCGACAACCCCGACATCGAGCGCACACCTACGGGCATCAACGCTGTGGTCGAGGGCAACGAGCCTGGCATCCTGTTCGTGCTGCGCAACACGAGCAAGGACGTGAAGGCCGTGGGCCGCAACCCGATCCACCCCTATTATCTCGTGCATGTCGGCGACGACGGAAGGATCCTGCACGGGCATCTGAATGCCAAGGACTGTCTCGATGTGATGCGCAAGCTGTGCAAAGGCAAGGATACATATGATCCGCGCCTATGCCACGCATACAATCGGTTCACCCATGACGGCAGAGACATGCGCCACGCTTCCGACTTGCTACGCGATGCGGTCAGAAGCATCCTGGACCAGGATGATGCGACTGCGGCCGACAGTTTCTTCACTGGATCCATGGGGAATTTCCTTGACGAGAATATAAAGGGGCTCGACGATTTCGAACTAGTTTGTTTCCTCGTCATCCGTCCTGCAATGGAAGGTAAGTCATGAGCGGCATCGAATCATGCGGACCTGTGACCGCACTCACGTTGGGACTGCCCAGCACCACCGCGGTCATGCATCCGAGGGGACGGCTCGCCAAAGAACGCTTCTATACGAACACCAAAGTAGGTAAACGCTTACGGCAGCATTTCATCGAGGACATCGACTCAATCACCATGCTCGCCGTGATCCGCGAGCAGGAGACCGGCATACCAGCAGGACCGTTCACCAACGAAATCAACGTGATTGGCCTAGAGCAATCCACAGAACATCCGCCGCTGGAGGTCATGGAGCACATCGCCCGCACCCGTGATGAACTGACCCATCACAGGTCGCGTATCCTGTTCGTCTGCGTGAATGGCAGCATGACAAGATTCGCGGTGTTTCGCAACGCGAACGTGGCCGAAGGGCTCATGGAGGGCTCGGTTCATATGGGAGAACCGGTGGAATGCGAATCCGCACTCATTCGTCTGAGCGGAACCAATCTGGACACCGTATGGGAGTCGTTGTGCGCGGAGACCATCCTCAGCTCGTCGGATCCGACGCGCGTCGACCGACGCATCGTGTCCCGCACGCGCATAATGAGACTTATCAAAGAAATAGACCAGCTGGAACGACGCCACGCCAGGACCGTCCAGATAGGCCAGCGGAACAGGCTATGGGACGATCTGCAGGCCAAGCGGCACGAGCTCGAACAGGAACAACAAGGAGAAACACTGTGAGTGACATCGAGAAGATCCACGGCATCACACCGGATTTGACCAGGGAGAACGTGGACAGGCTGCTCGCCCTGTTTCCAGACGTGGCCACCGAGATCACTGACCCGAAGACCGGCAGAACCGAACGCGCGGTGGACTTCGACGCGCTGAAAGAGCGACTTAGTGATGTGGCGGAAGGCAACCGGGAACGCTACCAGTTCACTTGGCCCGGCAAACGCGAGGCGAAACGCCTCGCCCGCGAACCCATCGCCAAGACCCTGCGACCCGTCAAGGAACGCAGCAAGGACTGGGACACCACCAGGAACCTGTACATCGAGGGAGACAACCTCGACGCGTTGAAGCTCCTGCGCGAGAACTACGCCGGCAAAGTCAAGCTCATCTACATCGATCCGCCCTACAACACCGGCCACGATTTCGTCTACGACGACGACTTCTCCCAAACCCATGACGAATTCAATGCCGAAAGCGGAGAATACAACGAGGAAGGCGGCCGCTTGGTCGCCAATCCGGAAAGCAACGGGCGTTTCCATTCCGACTGGTGCTCGATGATCTACCCACGCCTCCTGCTTGCACGTGATCTGTTCACCCAGGATGGTGCCATCTTCATCAGCATCGATGATAATGAGGATAAGAACCTAAAAAACATATGTGACGAGATTTTTGGCGCTTCTAATTTCGTCGACACAATCATATGGCAAAAAAGATATAGCCCGCAAAATGCCGTCCAATGGTTCTCTGAAAGCCATGACTATATTCTTGTCTATGCAAAAAACAAATCACAATGGTTTCCGAATCTTCTCAAACGCAGCGACGAAATGAACGCACGATACACAAATCGTGACAACGATCCCCGAGGACCATGGAAACCGGAGAATTCCACTGCACAAGGTGGACACGGAACGAAATCACAGTTCTATACGCTCACTGCTCCCAATGGGAAGCAGCATAACCCTCCAAGCGGTCGATGCTGGCTGTATACACAACCGGTCATGGAAAAAATGATTGCTGATAATCGAGTATGGTTCGGCGAAGACGGCAATAACATGCCGGCGATCAAACGCTTCCTCTCAGAGGTCAAACAGGGTGTCGCATGTCAAACAATATGGCCTTATACGGAAGTAGGGCACAACCAGGAAGGTAAAAAAGAGCTGAAAGCACTTTTCCCTGAAGAAGTTCCTTTCGATACCCCGAAGCCGACACGTTTGATGAAACGTATTCTTGATATTGCCTCCGATAAGGATTCCCTCATATTGGACTTCTTCTCCGGTTCAGCAACCATGGGCGAAGCTGTCATCCAAGAAAATGCCGATGATGAGGGACAGCGTAAATTCATCCTTGTTCAGCTGCCTGAAGAGACAACAGGCCAATACTCGACCCTCACGGAAATCGGCGAGGAACGCATCCGCCGTGCCGGCGAGAAAATCAAGTCCGAGATTGAAGCGGAGAATGCGCAACTGACACTCGACGGCACTCCCAAGAAGGTGCCGGACATCGGCTTCCGTGTGCTCCGCGTGGATGATTCGAATTACGAGGACAGGCGCAAGCTCGTCGACGAGTATTCCCAGAAGGACATCGACGACGACGTGGACATCACGAAAATGGATCGTTCCGATCTGGATCTGCTGTTCGAGGCGCTGCCGAAGTTCCAGTTGCCGTACAGCTCGAAGATCGACGTCCTGTCGGGAGGCGAGTTCGACGGCCACACCGTGTACAGCGTAAACGACGGCCAGCTGCTCGCATGCTTCGAGGACAGTATCCCCGAATCGCTGGTCCGCGCGATGGCGGTGTTCAGGCCGCGTCCGTCCTATGTGCTGGTCTCCGAGAACGGTTTCCTGAACAGTGCTGCGCGTACGAACTTCACCGAGATCTTCAAGCAGTCCGCCGACGAGAAGACCGGCGCCACGCAGATCCGCATCATCTGAGGTCACCGATATGCAATTCAAATTCTCGCAATACCAGTACCAGACCGATGCTGCGGACGCGGTATGCGACGTGTTCGACGGCCAGCCGCTGCAGGATGGCATCTCCTACGTCCGCGACACCGGTATCCGTAAGCCCGCATCCCAAGTGCTCAATCCCGCTCAGGACGCTTTCGATATCCCCGAGTTGAGGCCGGTGCAGGAGATGCTCGGCCATTTCGACGCGGATGACGACACGGGCTACCGCAACGCAGATCTGTTGCTGGACGGCGAAAGGCTGCTCGCCAACATCAAAAACGTGCAACGCCGGCAGAACCTGACGGAATCCCCGAAGCTGTACACGGATCCGGCCGGTGCCGTCGAACTGGACGTGGAGATGGAGACCGGCACGGGCAAGACGTTCGTGTACACGAAGACCATGTTCGAATTGAACCGCAGGTATGGCTGGTCGAAGTTCATCGTCGTGGTCCCGTCCATCGCCATCCGCGAGGGCGTCGCCAAATCATTGGACATGACAGGCGACTATTTCTACACGTCCGGCCGCGACGGCAACGAGGGCTATGGGAAGAAACTGCACTCCTTCATCTACGACTCGTCGAATCTGAACCGGCTGGACGAATTCGCCCAGTCCTCGGACATCCAGGTGATGGTCATCAACATGCAGGCGTTCAACACGTCCATGAAGGAGAACGGGCGTAGCAAGGACGCGAGAATCATCTTCTCGGAACGTGACGATTTCGGCTCGCGCCGCCCGATCGACGTGATCAGTGCGAGCCATCCGATCATGATCCTGGACGAGCCGCAGAAGATGGGCGGCAGGGCCACGCAGGCGGGCATACGCCTGTTCAAACCATTGTTCACGCTGAACTATTCCGCCACGCACAAGACGAAGCACGACCTCGTGTATGCGCTGGACGCGCTGGACGCGTACAACCAGCGTCTGGTCAAGCGCATCGAGGTCAAGGGCTTCGAGCTGAACAACATGCGCGGCACCGACGGCTACCTGTATCTGCAGGACGTCATCGTCAGCAAAAACAGGGCGCCGCAGGCCCGTATCGAATACAAGAAGCTGTCCTCGGCCGGCAAGGTCGTGACCACGTCCGGACTGTTCGACGAGGGCGACGACGTCTACACCGCGTCCGGCGGGCTAGAAGCGTACCGCGACGGCTGGCGCATCGCTCCGGACGGCATCGTGCCCGACGGCCTGGAGCCGGGCCGGACCGGCTACGTGCGGTTCATGAACGGCGAGACGCTCGGCAAGGGCCGTATCATGAACGACGGATCCGAGGCAGACATGCGCCGCGTGCAGATCCGCGAGACCATCCTCTCCCACCTGCACAAGGAGGAGCACCTGTGGGCGCAAGGCATCAAATGCCTGAGCCTGTTCTTCATCGACGAGGTCGCGAAATACCGACAGTACGACGATGACGGCGAGCCGTTGAACGGCGAGTACGCGGACATGTTCGAGCAGGAGTACGACCGTTGCGTGCATGATTTCGTCGAGAACCGTCTCGACGACGGGTCCGGCTATCTCGACTGGCTACGCACCACACACGGCCGTTACGTGCACAAGGGATATTTCAGCATCGACAAGCACGGTCATTCCATCGACTCGAAAGTCAAACGCGGGTCGGAAGACAGCGACGACATCAGCGCATACGACCTGATTCTGAAAAACAAGGAACGACTGTTGAGCTTCGACGAGCCCACGAGGTTCATCTTCAGCCATTCCGCGCTGCGCGAGGGATGGGACAACCCGAACGTGTTTCAGATCTGCACGTTGAAGCATTCGGACAACGAGGTCGGCAAACGCCAGGAGGTCGGACGCGGCCTGCGCCTGTGCGTGAACCGCGAGGGCGTGCGCCAGGACCGCAACGTGCTCGACGACGCGGACTTCCTGGACGTGAACCTGCTGACCGTGATCGCGTCGGAAAGCTACGAAAGGTTCGCCGAAAGCCTGCAGAAGGACATCGAGACCGACCTGCGAGAGCGGCCAATCGTCATCAACGATGCATTTCTCGCCAAGACACGCGTTCCGGCCGACAAGCTCGGTCCGGAGTATGCGGGCTTGGGAGACGTGTCGTTCAGCAAGGACGAGGCGCGTGACATCGTGTACGCGCTGACCGTGGACCGGCTCATCGACCGCGACGGCAAGCTGACCGACAAGTACAAGGAAGAGCGTTTCGGCGAGGAAGCGGCGGAACTTCTGCCAGAACCCTTGCGAAAGAAGGTCCCGGCAATCCGTCTCGTGCTGGACAGCGTGGTGGAAGGCACCACCAAGGTGCTGATCGGCAACGCATTGAAACGCAAGTCCCAGGGCAACCCCCTCAACGCCAACTGGCAGAGGAAGGAGTTCCAGGAACTCTGGAAGCGCATCAACCACAAGTACGCGTACACCGTCAGCTTCAACGACGACGAGCTCGTCAAGAATGCCGTCAAGGCAATCGACGGGCACCTGACCGTATCGAAACTGTCTTACACGGTCACACGTGGCATCCAGAAGGAGAACGCTTCACGCGACGAGCTCGCGGACCGCACCCACTTCCACAGGAACGACTCCCATACCGGCGACCTGGACGTCGACGCGTCCAATGGCGTGAAATATGATCTGCTTGGCGAGATCGCGCAGGCCGCGACCATCACGCGTCGTTGTGCGGCACGCATCCTCAAGAGCATTCGGCCGGACCGGTTCCTCATGTTCAGGGACAATCCAGAGCAGTTCATCGCGAGGGTCGGCCGTCTGATCGTCCAGGAGAAAGCGAACATGGTCGTTGACCATATCTGCTACGACCGGATCGAAGGCGGATACGATTCGAGCATCTTCACCAAGGGCGGCAACAATCGTGATGAGGCCGAAGGCTATCAGGCGTCCAAATGCGTGCAGAACTGGGTGTTCCCCGATGGCAGGATCGAAAGCGATTTCGCCAAGGACCTCGATAACGCGGCGGAAGTCGCGGTGTACGCGAAACTTCCCCGCGGTTTCCAGATCCCGACCCCGGTAGGCAACTACACCCCCGACTGGGCCGTGGCCTTCCGCGACGACAGCGGTCTCAAGCACCTGTTCTTTGTCGCCGAAACCAAAGGCAGCCTGGAATCGTTCGACCTGCGTGGAATCGAGAACAGCAAGATAGCCTGCGCGAAACGACTGTTCAACCAACTCGATCTCGCAGATGGAACCCGTTACGAGCAGGCCACCACCTATCAGACCCTGCTTGACGAAGTGAAAGCACTGCAATGACAGACAAGAAAGTTTTTTTAGAATACACTGCAGAAGATAAGAGACAGTACTTGGCTTTTATCGAGACAACAATCGGAAGGATGTCTTCTAATTCATCATCTCTCAAGCAATGGATTATCCCAGTTATGGCTTTAGTTCTTGGGGCCGCGTTAAACCAGAAAGAGAAGTGTTTATCATATTCAGGCGTGTTAATCTCTCTCGTATTCTGTGGACTTGATGGGTATTATTTAATGCTCGAAAAACAATTTCGCGAACTGTTCAAAAAAGCCGTTTCCGGAGAAAAGGATTTCTATGATATGAATTACAAATATAATAGTAAACTGGCTCAGTTTTGCGCTTGGTTAAAGGCAGTTTTTTCACCTGCCACTTGCCCTATTTATTTATGTTTTATCGTCGTAAGTTTTATTACTCTTTTTTGTATGTAAGGATAATCAATAATGGCTAGAAAAACATTTATCTCATATAAGTACAACGAATCCTGTAAATATCGAGATAAGGTAATCGAATCCCTTGGCGACGATGCCACTTATTACACTGGAGAGACTGCTGATTCTCCAGATATTTCGAACCTAAAAGTCGACAGCATTAAAAACCATTTAAAAGACATGATTTTTAATACAACAGTCACAATGGTTATACTGTCCCCTTCTTTAGTTAAAAGCAAATGGGTTGAATGGGAAATCGAATATTCGCTTAGCAAGTATTCAAGAGATAGAAAGACATCAAGCATCAATGGACTTATAGGGATAATTCCTCCTTTCGATGGTGATTACTCATGGTTTATTAGCGCACATTCAAATCCGGATGGACATGAGACAAACAGCTATATAAATGAAAAAGCAAGAACCTTTAGAATCATGTATGGAAATAGATACAATCAAAACCCTAAAGAGTACGCATGTCCCTGCTGCGAAAGCGTTGATCAGTTTACCGGATCTTATTTATCCTATGTAAAATTAAGCGATTTTTGCACCAATCCCGATAAATACATCGAAAATGCTTATGAAAAAAGTCAACATTTAGATTCATATAATCTAAGACGAAAAATTTAAATAATCTAAAGTTGGCAGGAGATTATAAACGTTTCCTTGAAGATAGTCACACAGCCCCTTATTTCATTTTGTAATGACTGACTCCGCTGCTCGCAGAGGAAGGCAAACTTGCTGAGTTCATGAACAAAGCGTTTGAAGAATAGCGAAGCACTTTGAGTCGATGACAAAGCTGATGGGTTGGGTGGCTAACAGACAACTACTCTGCTAGCCACCCAACCCACCGTTTTTCAGTCGTCTATCTCGATCGCATGAATCGTGACTTCCGTGTCAGCATCTGCGGTATTGGCTTTCTTGAATTCCGGGCGAAGTTCCATGCCGGTCTCATCGAACTCACCGTTCAGATTGCGCACCAGCACATCGGCCAATCGGCCACCCATGGGTTTGAACGTCGCATAGGTTATCGCCCCGGAAATGGCACCGCCAACAACGGGTACAACCTTGGCAACGGCCTTGCCAACCGATTCCTTCACCACCCGTTTGCCAACCATCGCGCCGATTTTCTTGAGCAGTGGATACCAAGTCGTTTTCGTCAAAGCCTGTTGCGTGATCTTCTTGCCCATGTTCTTGCCGACTTCCCTGGCAAGCTTTCCCACCAACATCGCCGAGCCTGACGCACCAAGCATCACACCCAAATACACAAGGACTCGGACTTTTGCTCCTTCGTTCAATTCCGACTCGTCGGTGAACAAATCATCCTCTCCGAAGAGATAGGCAATTTTCTGCGCCAGATTGATCGCGAAACCAAAGTATTGGGCCACATCGGCACCTCCAGCGGCAACGGCGGCAGGTCCGCCGGGGATTCCTGCCACGAAGGCGGCAAGAGTGGTCTGATTCGTCGACTTCTTAATCAGCCCATCTGCTTTTCTTCGCAACGACTCCGCCGTATACACATGCTGCGGGCCATGCTCCAGAATCTCATCGAGATATTCCGAACCGGCGAATTGCTGTCGCAGAAACGCCTCCCTATCAACCCTGATAACCGGAAGCTTCGCAACGCTTCCAATCATATTTATCGCCACATCGTAAAGCTCTTCGTCGGTTTTCTTGGCCATGTTCTCTCCACTCTGATAAGACACACTGTGCTTAATGCCCATGGTATCTGCTCCTTTATTTGAATATTCGTAGCTTTTGAGGCCACTGGTTATTGTGTTTGGAGGCCGGGGTTAT
>ERZ773269.821-NODE-821-length-34691-cov-20.349925_pt1 | contig 34691 bp, 56 predicted proteins | sample MGYA00511958_ERZ773269 | MGnify/ENA primary metagenome ERZ773269 (study PRJEB29015, sample SAMEA2737761) | human gut metagenome | biome: human gut; feature: human-associated habitat; material: faeces | place: China | collected 2012 ... | reverse complement strand
CACTCTTGTGTCGTGTGGGGCCGGGGCGTCCTTTAGACACAGCACCTGAACGGACTTAAGCTTTGCGGACCGGCAGGAACTCATGAAGCTACCAATGCGCTAGCCTGACGATCGGCGTGGCGCGGCGGGAATGTTGTAGATCGCCTGCACCCGGAGATACCTACACTGAACTCTTTTCGGACATGGGTTCGACTCCCATCGCCTCCACCATGCAAAAAGAACGTCATTTCGTTGAGAATTGACGTTCTTTTCTTTATCATGATAACATTTTTGGTAACACTATTAAGTTTTCAGACTGCTCTCACCAGCGCATTATACAGCATTTCAATGAACTGTACCGCGCTTGGGCATCCGGTCAGCGGATAGCCTGCCAGCTGCTGCACATACTCCGGGTTTGTGAGCCATGCACCTTTAGCTGCCCGGCGGACAGCGCTTTGAATCGCTTTTGGCTCACACCCTCTGCGGTCGGCGATAGGGGTATAGATATCTTTCTCCACGGCCTGCAGACGGTCTTCCTGCTCACAGACCAGCTCAAGACACTGGCACAGGATACTGTAGGCGCTCAGGTTACGTGTAATGCCCATCGGGCGCAGCAGATCATTGACTTGAGTGGACAATTCGGAAACAATCATAGTTGACACGTCCTTTCTTTGCGTCAACTCTAACCGAAAAACACTTGAAATTTGTTAATTGCGTCGATATACGTCGTAAAGCGTCGAAACACGCCAAACAAAAACAGCCCCGCGGAACCGCCTGAAACGGAACCACAGGGCTGTTGTCATGCTATGCAGCCTTTCGGCCTGCCGCCGGAGCGGCTAAGTGTTATGTCTCCCGCATGGTACGCACTGCGCGTAGGCGCGCGGGAGACGATGCGCCGCAGCGCTGTGTAGCTTACTTGACCTGCTTCTTCAGGCGGTCAAACTCGGCATCTGCCTGAAGGGCTGCGGGGGTGAAGCTGTTGTTCTTCCACCACGCGACCAGCGCGGCCACGGTGGTGATACCGGCGGTGACCAGCTGCTCCACGGTCTGGCTCTCGATGGGCAGCACGGGCTTGCCCAGTGCAGACAGCACCTGATTGGTCAGGGCCAGCAGCAGGCAGGCGGTGCGGGCAATGGTGCCTGCGGAGATGGTGGGGGCGTTGTAGGTGTGTGCGTTCATAATCAGTTCCTTTCTCTTTCGTGTTCGTCTGCTTCTAAATCAGCGATGCGGTGGTTGGCCACCTTCATCTGCTCTTCCAAAATGGGGACGCGGCGGGCAAAATTGTTGTGCTCCCGCACCTCGCGGGTCAGCTCTTCCAGCTTGGTGTCGGTCACGGCCTGACTGCGGCTGTTGGCGATCAGTACGCCGATCAGGGTCACTGCACCGGCAAGGATGGCTGAGATGATGCTTTCCACTGGCCTTACACCTCCATCACGGGGATGCCGTAGTCCTCGGCGCACTGGTGCTCAATGCGGCAGCCACGCGCATTCTGCCAGCCCGGAGCAAAGATTGCCACATCGGCCTTTGCAAGGAACTCGATGCTCCGGGCCAGATAGTCCAGCGGCTTTGCTGCCGGGCCGAAATCATCAAAGAAGGTTTCCAGCGGAGCCACATCTTCACCCAACAGGGCCTTTGCCTTGCTGATCGCGGCGGTGCGTTCCTGAAGTACCTGTTCATCGGACAAGCCGCCCATGGGCTGGCTGATAAAAATAGTCTTGCTCATGTTGTCCCCCTCACAGCGTCCACCGGCTTTTGTTCGGGCGGGTGTCCACGTGCACCCAGCCCTTTGCGCGGCCTGCCTTGATCGGGTAGCGGCCCACGCCGCCCCAGCCGGGCATCAGGCTCTCGGCGTAGGCGGCCACGGCCAGCGGGTCGGTGTCCTGTACCTGAATGTCAGCGGCCCGGCCCAGCAGGTGCTGGCTGGATTTAGAGCCGCCCACCTTTGCGTTGTGGCTGGCGGCGCGGTAGCCGCTGGTGATGGTCACCGGCTTGCCGAAGTGCTCCCGGATGCACTGCAGCAGCACCACAAGGCCCTCGTCAATGAGGACGGTGTCGGTGCCGTCGCGGCAGCGGAACTCCCGCACGCGGAACGCGGGAGAGAGCTGCTTTGCGCCGTCCTTCTTCAGACTGTACTGTTTGATCGCCATATGTATCACGTCCTTTCACGGCCCGGTCAGGCGCTGGTCTTTTCGTTCAGCATCTCGGTCAGCTCTGCGTACTGTTCATCGGTCAGCTTGGCGGCGGCGTAGAAGATATCCAGCTTCTTTTCCATACCGGCGGTCTGGCCGCGCTCGATCATACGTTTGCAGGTGTTGTAAAGTGCCATAGTAGTCATTCCTTTCTGTTTATGCGGTGGTTTCATCATCGGTCACGCCCAGCTCCAAAAGGGTCAGGCGGTAGTCCTGGTCAAGGTTCAAAGCGTCTGCGTCCGCAAGAGCGGATTGAGTGGATGCTACCTGCTCTGAAACTTCTGTCAGCGTCATGTACCGGTAGCCCACAAGCGTGCCGGAATATTTGCTGGCCGTTACGGTGCCGTCGCTGGCAAAAGTGACTGTGGCACCGCCGGCGGTCGTATACGTGCTGCCTTTCACGACGCGGGCAACAGCTTCCACGGTGTTCTTATCGTCGGAGCTGGTTGCATTATACCGCTCCTTGATCTCGATATAATCGATGTTATGGTCTTTAGCGGATGTGCCGTCGCCCTCAGTCCAGACGATGCAGGGAGTGGCAGCAGTGCCGTATTTGTATCCCTGAATGCAGGTTCTGCCGATACTGGTATCGTAGGCGGTTATTTTGATCTTGCGGTCGCTGGCAGTGTATTTGAAATCAGCATTAGATGCGCAGATCGCGGATACCGCCTTGCTGTTTCCGCCTGTAAGGCTTAAATCTTTATTGGCAGAAAACTGGAACACATACGGAGAATCGAAATTATCCGGAGTGATGCGGATGAAATCCACACCTTTAGGAATGGTGGCTTCACAGCTCATGGTCTGGTTCCAACCCCATCTGTTTGCAGAGATCTGCGTGACAAAGGCCAGACGTTCGGTCGGCGCGCCAGCTTTTGCGACCTGCGTCTGGATCACGGCCAGCATGGCATCCACGGCTTCTTTGGTGTAGAAGCTGCCGCTGTCCACCTCTGCGATCTTCTGCCGCAGCATCTGGATGAGCATTGCCGCTGGGATGCCATGCACACCGTCCCGCATCACGCCGCAGACGGTCTCGTCCGCGCGGGTGTCGTAGATGTCGGCGGCGGTGACGGAAGTGCTGCCTGCAGGGCGCTTGATCTCGGCAAGGCAGAGGTCGTAGATCAGCTCGGTGCGGGTGATGGCCGGCGCTGTGGGGCTTGCGCTGTCCGGCGTGCCCTCCAGCACCTGCAGACTGGTCTTTTTGGCGGCGGCATCGTAGCGCAGCACCACGCGGTCGATGCGGCTGCGCACGGCATCGGCGGCGGTCAGGGGCAGTGTGGTGGGTTGCTCCATGATGATGCTGCGGCCCTTGAACCGCGCCGGGCGCACCCAAGCCTGACCGGCGCTCACCTGCACGCTCAGGCCGCCCTGTGCTGTGACGGAGAAGTCCTCCTCGGCGCTGTACACGCCGCTCAGGCGGGTGGAGAGGTAACCCGAAGCGTCGTCGGCATCGTAGGTAATGCCGTTTTCGGGGTAAGTAATGATATCGGCCATAAAGTCCTCCTAAGTCTTGTGCCATGTGGGCGTACCCAGCCGGATGGTGCGGGTGGTGCCGCTGTCCTCGCTCTGGGTGATGATGTCGGCTACCCGCACCATGGCGGTGTAGCCCAGCTGCGGCAGGCTGGCGCTCAGCACGTCGCCCACCTGCAGGGTATCATCGTCCACGTCGAACTCGATCGAGCCGGTGCGCAGCTGGCCCAGCAGCTTTTCGCCGCCCCGGTCGGCCAGCTTTTCCAGATAGCTCTGGCTGGTGCCGGTCTCGCCGTCCTCCGGCTGCACGTCCCGGGCATCGATGTACATTTCCCGCCGGTCGGAGCCGGTGGCGTTCACATCGCCCACCCAGACGGTGGCGCGCTCGTCACCTTCGCCAGCGCCCTGCACAAGGGCCACGTTGGCGTAATCGGTATCGGAAAAGCTCCACCCGGCATTCAGCAGATTGCCCCACTGGGGGCTGTATCTGCGGTTCGGGTCGAAGGTGGGCCGGAAACACTCGAAGAGCAGCTTTTTCTTGCTGCCCTTGCCGTCCAGCACGATGCGGAACCCCAGATCACAGGCCTGCCCGATGGTCTGGCAGTAGTCGAACACCGTGCCGCCGGAGGTCTGCTTTTCAAAGGTGGTGTCAAAGCCGTACTTGGCACCAAGCTCCAAACGGGGCCACGGCTTTGCGGCACTCACAAGGCTGCGCATTGCGGCTTCGGCGTTCTGGTTCTTGATGCTCACCGCAGACACCCGCTTGGTCAGCAGCCATGTTGCCGGGTAGCCGGACACCACAAGGTTTGCGTCCTCGTTCTGGTTGGCGCGGGAGCAGATGCGCATGGGGATGCGCGGGCTTTCGTCGCTGCGCACCAGCCAGCGGCCCTCCTGCAAAAGCTGCAGGTTCTCGGCGGTGGGGTGCACCTCAAGCGTGAAGCTGCCCTCGGAGTAATAGGGGCTGTCCCAGTAAAAAGACACCCACACATCCACCCAGCCCACGCGGGCAAGGGTGTCTGAGTCCAAAACGTCTATTCTCATAACGGTTCGGGCAGGATGCCCGCCTCCATCGGGTAAAAGCTCACGGATGCCTGCAGGTAGCCGGAGCCGTTCTCCGCCTGCATACTCAGCACGTTATCACCGGGCTGCAGCTCGGTGAGGGTGCTGTCCTCATCGAGGGCGGAGAAGATGTTTGTGGTCACGCCTGCCCGGGTCAGGGTGCAGGCCAGCCGGTCGGATGTGCTGCGGTAAATGTCCAGCGTCTCATCCGGCTGCAATATCAGGTCAAAGCCGATGAAGGCCCCGGTCTGCAGATCCACCACCTTGGGGTGGGTCACAGGCATGTCGCACCGCAGGGTGGCCGTGAAGGGCACCGGCAGGCTGCCCTCGTTGCGCAGCACTGCTGCCGTGCCGTCCCGCTTGATGCCGTAGATGTGGCTGTCGTAGCACACCGGAAAGCGAAACGCCTTTTCGTACCCGCCCAGCACGCTGCTGACGGCGTTGAGGTCGTACCAGAAGGGCTTTTCGCTGTAGAGCATGAGCGAACAGCGCGGCTGCGGCGTGTAGCTGGAAAAGTAGGGCGTTTTCTGCAGCACAAAGCGGGTGAAGTAGTGGTCGCCAAAGTACAGGGTGCCCTTGGTGAAGTAGGGCAGCTTTTTGCTGAACGCCCGGGCATTGTCCAGCGCATACGCGCCCCAGAACACCACATCGAGGGTGCGGGACACGCCGGAGACGCTCTGCCCCTCCACGGTGTCGCCCACCTGATTGACACCCTGCGCGGTTTTCAAGTCCACGTCGATGCCGTTCAGAGGGTCGAGAAAGTAAGGTGTATCGTAGTCCCAGCCCAGATGCAGGACGGCACCGGCATCTGTCACGACCTTGAGATGGTCCTTAAAAAGCACAGTGTCCTCCTTTCATCGTTTGCGGGCCTTGGCCTTGTCGGCTTCCCAGCGGGCTTCCCGCTGCTGTGCGGCGGCGGTGTCGTGGCCGTTGTAGAAGTTCTGGGTGATGTTGGTATCACCCTCGCGGTGGTAGCTGTTGGCAGCAGACACCACCTGTGCGGTGCCGGAAGCGGCCACGGTGCTGCCCAGACGCATGTTGTCGGAAAGCACCAGCGCTCCCGCCTGCCGGATCATATCGGCGAGGGCAGAGTTTGTCTTTTCCAGCGCCTTGGTGTTGGCGTTGATGGCATCTTCCAGACTGCCGGTGCCGGTGGTGATATCCACGCTGCCCATGCCGCCGGAGCCGGACGAACCGCCGCCAGAGGAACCGCCGCCGGACGAACCTTTCTTACTGAAAGAGCCGCCGATCGAGGCAACGATGCCCGCGATGACGGCAGCAAGGGCTACGCCCGCTGCGATCATCAGCAGAGCCTGCGGAGTGCCAAAGCCGGTAGGGAACAGCGCCGCAGCGATGGCATCCAGCATTGCTACGAACGCGCCGCCGATAGACCCGATCAGACTGCCCAAAGACGCAAGAATCTCCGGGAATGCAGAGATCAGGCCGCCTTTCATGCCCTGACTGATGGCAAGGGCCGCATTGCTCAGCGGTGTTTTCAGCCCGCCGAAGATCTCCATCAGGGTGGAGCCAAGGCCCTGTGCCTGCTGCCAGACCTCAGAAAAGCCGCCGGTCAGGCCGTGCACGATCTGCCCGCCCAGATCAATGGCTCCCTGTACCAGCTGGTCCCGGGCACCGCCCAGCGCTTTGTTGAGCTTAGTCACGATGCCAAGGGCAAAATCATTGACCTGCTTTTTCTGGTCGGCAGTCAGACCGCCGTAGATGGTGCTTGCCACCCACTTGCCGATGCCCAGCCAGTCCTGATTCTTGACGGCGGTGTACAGATCGTCGAAGGTGCCAAGCACGCCGGTATCTGCCTCGGTCTGCAGCTCCTTCCACAGGCCGTCAAAGGTGTCCGCGCTGGACTTTTTGATCTGCTCGGCCACCTGCACGGTGCCGTCTGCGGCGATGGTCTTGGCCCGTTCGATGGTCACGAGGGCACCGTCCACCACGTCGTCGTAGACCTCGGTGATGACCTTTTTGGTGGTCTCGGTGCCGTCGGTCAGGGTCTCGGTGACGGTCTGGGTGGTGGTCTTGACCCCGTCTGCCAGCGTCTCAAAGGTGGAAGTGACCGTCTTGGCGGTTTCGCGGACGGTCTCCATGGTCTGCTTGACGGTCTCGGTGCCGTCGGCGGCCACCTCTGTGATGGTTTTCACATCCTTCAGCACACCATCCACCATCTGCCGGGAAGTCTCGGTGATGACCTGCTTTTGCTGTGTCTTGCCGTTGGAGAGCGTTTCGGTGATGTTTTCGGTGGTGCGGGTGATCTTGCCGTCGATTTCGGTCGTGGTGTCCGAGATGGACTTGACGACTTCTGCGGCGGCCTGCTTCGTGGCCTTGCTGGCCTTCTTGGCTCCGCTGGTGATGGCCGGGTAGGGGTTCATGGCTGTCTGGCTCCCGGCACGGCTGCTGCCGTTGCCGGAGCTGCTTGTGCCCTTCGGGACCCATCCGTTGTCATCGTCCCATTCGAGGTCTTTGTGGGAGTTGTCCCAGTTTTTCTGATTGCGCTTCTGCGTGTAATTTTGGCGCGAAGCCGCGTAAGCGCTATTATAAGCATCCACCGCAGCCGCTGCACCCTGCGGTAAAGCGGCAAGTGCGGCAGCAATACCGCGGATGGACGACATCAGCATGTTAAGCGTTGTCAACACGCTGTTCACAGCAAAATCAGCAGCAGAACGCAGGCCGTTCATGCAGGTGTTCCAACCGGAACGGAACGTTTCACTGCTCTTATATGCTGTGATGAGCCCCGCCGTCAGAGCGGCAAATGCAGCTACTGCCAGCCCTATCGGATTTGCTGCAACCACACTGTTCAGTGCAGCCATTGCAACTTTGAAAATGCCTGCGCCAGCGGCAGCCTGTAGATTTGCCGTGTTCAATGCGGTAACAGCCAATTTCTGTGCAGTGGTAACCACCGTTGTTGCCGCAATGGTTGCTTTATACCCGGCGAACGCTGCACCGGCAGCGGCCACAACAGCAGTCGCAATGCCGATGGTCTCCTTGAGCTGGGCCATCTTCTCGTCGCTGTCGAGGAAGGAGACCACCACCTCGTTCAGCTTGACAACCAGCTCACCCAGAGCTGCAAACAGGCCGCTGGTCAGCTCACCGGTCAGGGCGCTGACATTATCCTTCAGGGTGGACATGCGCCCGCTGAAGGTCTGGCTGGCTTCCAGCATACCGTTGTAGAACTGCCCGCCCTGACTGGTGGCGGCTTCCACAGCTGCTTCCAGCTCGCTGAAGCTGACCTTGCCATCCGAGATGCGCTTGTACAGGTCGGACATGCTCTCGCCGGTGGCGTCGCAGATCTGGTTCAGCGGGTTGAATCCCGCATCGATCATCATGTTGACGTTTTCCAGCGTGACCTTCTGCGCCGAGGACATCTTGCCGTAGGCGCGGGTCAGGGTCTGCAGCTTTTCGGCGTTGCCCAGCGAGATATCGCCCAGCCGCTGCAGCACGCCGGTGGTGTCGTCTGCCGCAATGCCGAACTGCAAAAGGGTCTGGGTGCCGCTGGTCAGGTCATCCAGCGAGAAAGGCGTGGATGCCGCCATTTTGCGAATTTCGGAAAGCTTCGTTGCGGCGGCTTCCTCGCTGCCCAGCATGACCTTGAAGTTGGTCAGGTAGCTTTCCATGGTGGCGTTGTAATCCACACCGCTCTTGACCACCTCGGCCAGCTTGGACGAAGCCTGTTTTGCAAAGTCCGCGATCATCTGCCCGGCGGCTATCGTCCACTTACTGGTGCTTTTTTCTGCCGGGTCGCTGTTCAGCCTTACTTCGCCGGTGATGCTGAAATCTGCCACTGTGTCCACCTCTCTCCATTCCAAAAGAGCGCGGGCACAAGGGCACAGGCTGTTATAACTTGATCTCTACCTCCCGCTTACAGGCGGGATTTTTGCATTTTACCCACAGGCCATGGGCGGATGCGGCATTTTCTGCCCACACCGGCAGCGCCCGGCCGCAGTAGGGGCAGGGCACCGGGGCGCGGCTAGTGCCGGAATCGCGCGAGGAACGCGGCATCGTGCTCTTCGACCGAAACGACACGGGCGGCACCCCCTCTCAGCTCAGCAGGCAGGGCAAAGCGCTCCTGCAGGTCGGCATAGTGGGCACGCATACTGCCCTCGTACTCGGAAAGATCCATGGTGCGCCAGCTCATGATCTTTGCCATGAGGGTCTCCTCCGGCAGGGCCGCGAACAGCGCACGGAACCGGAACCAGTGCATCTTTTCGCAGGTCAGGTCGATGCCGTAGGCCTGCTGGAACGCCGCCACGATGTAACCGGCATCACACTGGTAGTCGAAGGCGGGCGGCTTTTCCGGGCCGCTGGTGGCAGCGCTGGCCGTGGGTTCTGCGGCCTGCTCTCCGGCAATGCAAAACTCGATGAGATGCTGATACGCTTCCATGCACGCCTGAGCATTGCTCAGCAGCGGCTGCGGGTCCCGGTAAAACCGCCGGACGGCGCGGCACGCCAGTGCCAACGGGTCGTCTCCGGCCCCGCGCCGGTAGACATTGCTCAGCCACACCATGTGCCGAAAGTCCGGGTCAATGGCCCGGCCATGCCATACGGTGGGCAGTGCGTCCGTCAGCAGATCAGACATGGCGCTCCGCTGCGATCTTCAGGGCGTAGTCGGCCAGCTGCTGCATGGCCTCCGGGTCGTCCTTCAAAGCGTCCACCGCGACACGGGCATCTGCCAGACGCAGGGCCCTGTCTGCGGGGTCCTCGTGAATAGTTACCTTGGGCGGCATACGGATGATTTCGTTGGTTTCAACGATGCGCCCCGCCGTCCGGGTACGCTGCCGGGCTTTCTGCTCGGCACGGCGCTGCTGGCGGTTCATGGGCTGGGCGGCTCTGGCGGCATAGCGCTGTTTCTCGGCGGCAAAGGCATTGCCCAGTTCCTCGATCACGTCATAGATGGGTGCCATGTAGTTTTCGTTAAGCCCCAGACGGTCGGACGCGCCTGCACCGAGAATCTCGTCGATGCAGTCCATGGCAATGCGTGCCTGTGCACGTGCATGGTCGCCCAGACGGACACCGCCGCGATGGAAATGCTCCGTCTCCTCGGCGCTCCGGCGCTGCATCTGCTCGTTGGCGTCCTCAAAGCGGTCAAGGTCGTTGGCGTTCATCAGGGAAAATTCAAATTCCTGTCCACAAATAACCATGTTCTGGCTCCTTTCTTGGGCCGTGTGCCGGATTTGCACCAGCTTCTTTTACTGTTTCACGGCATAAAAAATCCCCGTTCCGGTGCGGAGCGGGGACTGTGTTTGAAAAAATCAGCCCTTGACGGCCTTTGCAGGCTCAGCGGACTGGGTGGCGGGGTTGTAGTCAAACTCGTCCGGCGTGCCGACGGCCTTCACGTCGCAGGCAAAGGTGGCCTTGGAACCGGCTGCACCGCCCACGTCGCTGGTGACGATGATGGCAGCGCTGCCTTTCTCGCCCTTGCCGGTGCGCAGGCTGAAGTAGATGTAGGGCACAATGATATCGCTGCCGGTGCCGTACACGATCTTGTGGCTCAGCACAAAATCCTGAAAAGCATCGCCCACGCAGCGGTCGCCGTTGACGGCAAGGGTGCGCTGGGTGCCGGTCTTTTCGGTGACGTTGCCGGTACGGATGTACTGAGCATCCTCGGTGGTGGCGTTCAGGGAGCCGGAATGCTCCTTCACATGGTCGGCGCAGACGATCCACTGGCTTTCCTTGGTCTGGGTGCTATCGATCTGGAACGCCAGCACAAAATCGTTCGCCGTCTCAATGCCGGTGTAGCTGGCGCTGGGCGTCAGGCCGGACTTGGTAATGGCTTCGGATACAGTCATATCAAAACTCCTTTCATTTTGGCATGTAGTAGGTCAGGCGCATTTGCAGCTGCATCTTACAGCTGCCCGCGCTGTTTGTGACGATGTAGCCGCTGTTCGTCACGGCAATGCCGGTAGGGGTCTTGCCCCCGCCGCAGGCCGAGAGGTCGGGCAGGTTGTGCCGGGCATCTTGCCGCATGACCCACTCGGTAAGCTGCTCGAAAAAGCCGCTGTTCTGGATGTTGACGGCATCCACCTCGCTGTACTCCCGTCTGGACAGAAAGAGGTAATTCTTCGCCATTTCCCAACCGGAGATGTACTCGGTGATGATGGGGTCACCGGGGCTGTCCTCGATGGAAAAGGCGGTGGATTCTTCTTCCAGTCCGGCAATGCGGAATGCTGCACCGGTGGCTTCCTGCTCGTCGGCAATCAGCGGGCAGGTCTTGAGCCACGCCCGCAGGGCGGCAATGGTGGGTTTTACTTCGGACATGGTCAACCTCCCCAGAATGTGGTGACGGCCCTTGCGCCGTAAAGAGCAAGGTGCGCACCGATATCTGCCAGTGCCCGCTGGCCCCAGTAAGAGCCGCGCAGGCCGGTCTCGCCATGCAGGCAAGTGCCCTGTTCGTGCAGGTAATACTGCCTGCGGGCGTAGGGCGTGTTATAGACCAGCAAGCCCTCGTCGTACTTGCTGGCAAGATTGACGCTGTTCTTCAGCGTGCCGGTATCGAACGGCACATAGCTGTCAATCCGCTTGGCAGCTTCCTGCGCGAGGGCATACTGTGCTTTCTGCAGGGCGGCGGTTTTCTCCGCGCCGAAGTCCGGCCGCCACGACATCTGCATCTGGATGCCGTCCGTCTTATATCGGAAACCGTCAGGCGGGTCAAACTTCGGTTTCGCCGACGGGGCAGCGGGGCCAAAGGGGATGATTTCACTCACATTCTCAGCTCCCTTCCACATGCCAGTGGGGCAACAGCGGCTCCCGGTCGTTCGAGACAGCCGCCGCCGTACAGCACAGGTGCGTTTTTTCGAGTTTGGCATACTCTTCGGCGGTCAAGGCAGGCACCGCGCCCTGCACAAGCTTCCAGCCGCGTTTCAGGGTCCAGTGTTTGGCCTTTTCGGCAGCAGGCAGAGCCGCCCACTGAGCGTAGGGCAGATAGCCCATGGTGCACACGCTGGCCGGGATGCGGATGTGGGTGGTGCGCTCCGGATCCTTGGCGGTGCCGGAGCCGGAGGTGGAGCGGCATTCCCGCCAGCTGCACCCGGCGAACACCCAGCACACCGGCCTGTCCGTCTCGGTGGCAGTGTCGTGGATGAGGTTCACCACAGTAACGGCAGTCTGCATCACAAAATCCCCCTGTACAGCAGGCCGTGCGGGTCACTGCCCAGCGCGGTGCGGATAATCTCATAGGCTTCCCGCCGGGCGGCGGCGGTCACACTGGCATTGCTGCCAAAGGTGACGCTGTAGCCATCGTTGGAGACACTGGCAGCACCCGGTACAGCACCCGCCGCAGATGCAGCGGCCAACAGTCCGATAATCTGCGTGCAGGCATCTGCCAGCGCTTCCCGGCAGGCCTCGCACCCGGCGGCATGGCTCTCCGCCCGGCCAAAGGTGGCGGCATCGATCATGCGCGAAGCACGGCTGCACAGCACACCGAAGGCGGCTTCCGGCACCGTGCCGCCCGCCGCCGCATACTGGTCATAGGTGCAGTAGAGCATGGGACCTCCTTATGCTGCGACGGCAGCGGCGGTCAGGAACGCGAACGGGACTTTGGAGCGGTCAGCGTTCAGGCGGGTGGCAGGGTTCGGCAGTGCCCAGCCCATGCGCATGACCACACGCAGGGCCACCATATCCTGCTGGGCGAGGTTGTAAACGATCTCCTTGGTGGAAGGATCCTGAATAACGCCCTGATCCAGCAGCTTCACGGTGACATCCTGACGGATGGAGTACACCAGCTTCTTGAAGTTGCCTGCGATCAGCTGAGCCTTAGAAGCATCAAAGCCGCCGTTCTCCGGGAAGTACATCGGGGCACCGTCCAGCGCGTAGGTGGTTGCACCCTGCATATCGGAACGGAACAGAGGACGGCCCGTGGTATCCACAAGGCCGCGCAGTTCTGCCTTTGCGGTCAGATCGCCGACCACGGCATCCACACCAAAGCCGCCAGCCTCAACCTTGGAGAACAGACCGTCCTTGCCCAGCAGCTTTGCGTAGTCGATGGGGCCGGTGACTTTGTTCTTGGCCGCAAGGGTCAGAACATCGGTCGTCCACTCGGTGGGGCGCTCGCCGCCGAACAGGATGGCGTTGTCGATTTTTGCGCCCATGGCTTCCCGGACGCGGGGCTGTACCTCGCCCATGATGTCAAAGCTGGAATCTGCCAGCACAGCTTCGGGCACGGGCACAATGACGGCCAGCTCTGCGGCGGTCATATAGACATTGTCCCATTCCTGATTGCTGGTCTTTTTCATGCCGGTGTCACCGTTGACCCAGTAAGCCAGCGGCAGCATGGACAGCACGGGGATCTTGGTCTGGTTAGAGGTCATATTGGCAAGGCGGGTGCCCAGCTGCATGACGGTGGAGCTTTTGGGCACGTCCTGCTGGATGGTGTTCACCAGCTGCTCCCGGATCAGGGCCTCAGCCTTATTGCGAGCGATTGCATCAATAGCCATAAGAATCAACCTTTCTGGCCGAACGCTGCGCGGAATGCAGCATTTGCGGCCTCATGTGTGTTTGCGGGCTGGCCGGGTGCGCCGGTCGCCGATGCGGAAAAACGTGCCATGCCGCCGTCCGGCAGAATGGCGCTGGGATCACTCTCTTTGAAAGCCTTGACATAATCATCAAAGCCCATGATCTCGCCGTCCTTCATGGCAAAATTCTGGGCCTTTGCCTCGGTAAGGAACGCCTTGCGGGCGCTCTCGCTGGAAAACTTCAGGCCGGATGCCTTGCGTTCCAGAGCGTAGCCCTTTTCGAGGGCAGCGACCTGAGCCGCAGCATCGGTCTTAGCCTGCTCGGCCTTGGCCTTCCACTCCGGGTCGTAGCCCTCCAGTTTGCTGTTTGCAGTGGACAGCTGTTCGGTCAGGGTGGTTTTCTCGGCCTTGAGGGTGGTGATCTCGTTCACCTTGGCCGTGATATCCGCGCCGTGCAGGTTCATGATGCTGTCCAGCTGGTCCGAGGTGATACCCGGAATGATCTTGCTCACATCTTCGCGTTTCACTTGCGATGTGCTCCTTTCTTTTGTCTGTTTGGTGGATAAGTCCCTGCTGTTTTGTATCGCGGTTCTCATTCCGCACGGGACAAGACGGGGTACGCGCCGCCTTCCGCTGTGGTGCCGCTTGCGGGAGTTGAACCCGCCACCCCCGGATTAAAAGTCCGGTGCTCTGCCAACATGAGCTAAAACGGCATGAAAAAACCACTATGAAGCCTTTTTCGGGGCACATAGTGGTTAAAATGGGGCATTTCCGTGAATGACTTTTACGGCTTCACCTCCACACTGGGCAGGATGTCAGTGTGGAAATAGAGCTTGTAGTGGTAGGGGTCGGTATGGGTGCCGGTGATGTCCTCCACCACATACATGGTGTAGTCGTTCAGGTAGATGTAGTTCTTGCGGTAGGAATCCGGGCCGACTTTCACCGTGCAGACCAGCTCATTGTTTGAGTTGTTGGAGATGGACATGTAGCCCTCGGCTTCCATAATGACCTTATCGGTGCGGGCGTTGTAGATGGTGATCTTGCGCTCACTCTCGAAGTAATCTGCCTGCTTGGAGATGTTGTAGTTGGCCTTTTCGGCTTCACTGGAACAGCCACACAGCAGAATGGATGCGGCCAGCGCAAGGGCGAGAAGAATCTTTTTCATGGTTCGTTCCTTTCTGTAAAAATGGGCAATAAAAAACCACGGTGCGTGTGCATCGTGGTTTGGCTGCTGTTAAATGCCGGGTACAATTTCCTTGATGCCCTTTGCAAAGGCTGCGGCCTGCTTCATCATGCTGTTTTCCTGAAGGTATTCCAGACCTTTGAGCGTGATTTTGGGATGCATGGGCGACTCGATGTGTTCCGGCTGGCGGATGTACTGAACGATGTCCAGACCTTCAATGTACCCTGCACGCTGAAGCTGGATCAGCAAGGCCTGAAAACGGTTCGGATTCGTACCGAAGCGTTCGGCGTTGAATCCTTCGCTGTCGAAGTCCTCAAAATCCATGCTCTGCTGCAAGAATTTCAGGATGCGGTAGATGATGCGAAAATCTTCCATGATGCACCTCACTTCTTTTTGTTTAAGTCCATATACAGATACGCTTCCGGGTCGCCATACGCTTCCTGAGACCGCTGTCTGTCTTGCTTGGCTGACAGGCGGGTCATGTGCAGCCAGACATCCCCATCTGTTCGCAATGCCGGATTCTTTTGCATTTCGTTCCAGATTGCAGAGGGCTCATCAAGCTGTAGCACTTCACTTTTGGTCATCTTTCAATCCCTCGATAAAATGATAGAGCTGCGGGTCCTTCTCTTTCAGGGCAGAGGGCTCCTGATAAAAAGCGCGATACCCTTCACTGAAATATTCCTTCAGCATATCTTCATTGATCTGCATCGTTCCGGCTTTAAAAATTCCATCCGTGGGAGATTCATATAGCCGTCCCTGATACTCAGATATGAATTTGCTGTTCTGAAGGAGATAAACCGCTTGTGTATAGGTACTATCATCATACACGATTTTAGAAAGATCTTCAACATCGATCCCGGATTTTCGGATGCTGATGTATTTGGAGTTATGCCGCAGGTCAAGGGAAATCTCCAATGCGTGACCATACTCGTGAATGACATCACCGCTTTTGCGATCAGGGTGAAGATAAAGCGTTTTGTCCGGATAATAATAGCCGCTTCCATTGGCGTCTTTCTCTGTCATTACGACCTTGTTGATGATGCTTTCAGCCTTATCACGCTGCCACTGAGGAAGAATAGACAACTCGTTCTCAATGCTTTCACGCTCGGTTTTAGAAACGTTGTTGGAGTAATTGAGCTTTTGCAGGAGCGTTCCGGAATTGCCCGGAGATTTCCCTCTTGCCGCCCAATTCGCCCTGCTGGCTTCGCTCCTGCCGAACTTGGGCACGCTGGTGCGGGCGCTGTCCACACGGCCACCCGTGGCCTGTGCAAACTCTGCAAGGCTCTGGCGGGCCGTTTTCAGGCGCACAGCGCTGTCGGTGGTGTCCAGCCCGGCAGCATCCTCGGCCAGATACCGCTTTTTCCAGCGGCGGACGTTCCGCTCCCGGGCACGCTGCATTTGGGATATCTCGTAAGCGGTGTACTTTTTGCCGTTCCACTCGATGTTCCGGGCGTTCAGCTCCCGCAGCTGCTCCTGCGTCCATTGGGGCGGGTCGCCCAGCTCCGGGAACACCGCGAAAAAGGTGTGGCGGCAGTTCCAGCCGCAAAGGCCTGCGCCGGTGCCGTAGCCGGTGGCAGCTTCAAAATCCGGGTAGTGTTTACCCCTGTAGTCCACCGCGCCGCCCCGGTGGAAGCGCCTGCCCTGCCATTCTGCATGAGAAGGACGGGCACCGCCGTGGGCGGTCGTCTCCACAAATTCGCAGCCCATTTCGTCCATGCGGGCCACCTGCAGCTTGCCAGTCGTCTGGTTCACACCGGTGAGCACGGCACGCCGTGCGGCCACCTCGATGCTGTCCTTATGCCCGCTGGGATAGGTGACCATGGGCATGTCGTCTGCAAGGCTGTCCACGGCCTGTTTGACGGCGGTTTTGTAGTCGAAGGCACCGGTGCTCACCTTGAGCCATGCAGCGTCTAGCGTGCGCTCAAAGGCCCCTGTGACGGTGTTTGCCGTGGTGGCGGTCAGATTCTGCCATGTGCCGCAGGTCTGCCGCGCGCCGGCATCCAGCAGGTTGTTCAGGGCGGCGTTCTCTTCAAAAGGGGGCGGCTCCATGTCGTAGTGGTAATAGATCGCATCCTCCCGCTCCATGGCTTCGGTGGCGGCCTGTAAAAGCAGCTTGCGGATGGCCGTTTCGCTCTTGCCGGTGTACTTCGCCAGCAGCTTCACCACGTCGTTGCGCAGCGCCTCGGTCTGCTGGTAGCGCCACAGCTGCCAGTTGGCGGTGGGGGTCACTTTGTCCATCTTGCCGATGCGCCGGGCCACGTCCCGCAGGATATCATCCTCAACCTGCTGCCAGAGCTGCACAAAGGTATCCGGCATCTGGTCGAGGGTAGACGGCGGCAGCATCAGGCACCCCCGAAGGTGAGGGCTTCAGGGCTGCGGTTCTCGGCATCCGCTTCGGCGGCAATGGCCTTGGCATCGTCCTCGCTGTAGCCCTCAAACTCCACCAGATACCGCCAGAACGGGAACTTGCCTGCGGTAACGTAGCCCCAGTACATCTGCTTGCGCTCCTTGGGGTCGGAGATGATGCTATCGTCAAAGTCAAAGGTCACGTTGCAGTCGCCCGGCGGGGAAACGGCTGCGCCGCTGTTCCACTGGGCATCCAGCAGCTTGCTGATGGAGTATACCAGATCGGTCAGCGCATTGCCCAGCGCCCGCTGCAGATCCTTGACGGTAGTGTAGCTGCGCTGTTTGCTGTTGCGGATCTCTTCGGCAGTCTTGTCCACGTTCTGCGGGTCGGACAGGGTGCCGTAGGCAAGGCCGCACTGGAACTCCACCCGCTTGAGCATGGTATCCATCCCCCGACGATAACTTTCATCGCGCAGGGCAGGGGCAAACACCTCGTAAAGGTTCCGGCCATTGGACCCGGAGCTGCCGTTCAACCAGTTGCGGTAAAGGCGCTGCTCACGCTGCGGCATAACGCTCTCGCCGTTGATGTCGGGCCGCAGGGCGGTCTGGTCAACGTCAAGGGCCAGCTGCCCGCCGTCATACTCCCACAGCAGCCGCCCATACTGTTCATCGGTATCATGGATGGTGTCAACAGCAGCTGCATAGACGCTCACGCCCAGCGGGGAGTGCCGATCAGTGGAATTGCCGCTGGACACTCTGAAATAGCCCCAGAGCGGGCGGTCTACACCGGAAAACTCGGTGTGCGGCGAGATCGCGGCCCATTCCGGTACATCGGTCAGCGGCACCTCGATGCCGAGGTCTGTACTGGTCATTGAGCGGAACGCCTTGACCGTGATGCTGTACGTGCTGCCGGAAAACTCGTGATCTTCAAGACGAGTGTAAATGCGGTTGCCGCGCACCAGATGGTCATAAAAAATAGCCCCGGTCATGCGGCCAGAGCTATCAAAGCGGGTAGGGCAGAAGCAATCCCCCTGCACAGCATCGATCTGGATGCGTCCCTCTGCATCGAGGAAGGGCCGGAACAGGATGCCGCCCAGCGCACAGCCGTATTCCACCGGGGTGCGCAGATCTGCAATGAAAGGCTGCAGCATGGTGCTGATGCTGTCGGCGCGGGCACTGCCGGAAACAATGCATTCCATTTCCAGCGTGGTCAGACGGGCCAGCTCCGATGCAACACTCTGGGCAAGCTTCAGGCTGTGCAGGGCGTTCTTGCCGCCGTGGCACCACGGCCCGCCGGTATCGTACATCTGCGCCCACAGGATGATCGCATTCTCCATGCTGTAGGACACGCTGGCGCTGACAGTGGTATTTTCACCGAACAGCAGCCGCGCTTTCTCCCGCAGCCAGAAAAGCAGTCTATCAAACATTATTTTCGTCTCCAGTCTGCCCAGCGGATCAGCGGGGCCAGTATCGTATAGCAGAAATAGCGGATGTCGTCCATGGCGTGGTCGTTCTCCTTCACGATGCGGTCCTCTTTGGCTTTGTCGTCCCACGAGTACAGGCCGAACTCCCGGCGGGATGCCGTGCAGCTCTCGTGGATAGTCACAAGCCCGGCCTGCATCAGGGATGCCACGCAGCGGATGCCGTTCAGCACGTCGTTATCAGCGGGGATCACAAGATACTTGCCGTGCCGCCGGATGGTCTCGATGAAGGAAGCAGCGGACGGGTCAACCACCACTGCCTGAATGTAATAGCCCTTGGTCAGGCGTTCAAGCTCGGCATAGTGCTCTTCGTCCGTGCGTTGCACACGCTCAGCGCGGCTGTCAAAATAGCTTTCCTTGATGCGCAGGGCCTTGCCATCATGAATGACCCACAGGCCCATGCTGCAGGGGTTGTGGGTGCCGTAGTCGATAGACACGTAAAACTGCCCATCGATGTGGGAAGCATCACCGTGAAAAAGGTAGGTGTCCTGCCCGGCGGAGAAGAAAGGGTATACAAGGCCCTCGGCAGCTTTCCTTTTTCCAAGGATGTCACGGGCATACCAGACCGTGCTGCGGTCGTAGGTTGCAAGCACAGCCCGGAGCTGGTCGTCCGAAATGCTCATGTTATCGGCAATTGTGAAATGCCCATAGTTGAAGCCGTATTCTGGGTTCTCGTTCTGCTTCTTTTCGTGCAGATTCAGGATATTTTCATAGTACCAGTGACCCTCTGCCTTGGGATTCAGGTCGTGAAATACCTTTCTGTCCGGGCTGGACAGGGTACGGTCGAATACTTCCTTGATGAAAGTTTCGCTGCATTCATTGGCTTCGGTGATGTACGCGGTGCCGTAGGTGTTGCCCTTGATCAGCTTTTCGTCACCGGCTTTGCCACCACCAGACACCAGCACCACCTTTTCGCCGGTGGCAGTCTGTATGTACAGACAGTCGCGGTTCTGGTAGGTGCCCTCACGGCAGCGGCCCTCAAAATAGTTTTTCAGGCCGAAGCCGTCACAGTCCAGAATGTTCAGCCGGGCCGTCGCAGTGGATACGCCCGCGATCAAGTGGATGCGGCTCGGATGCTTTTCAAGAATGGTGCAATACGCCATCGTGATAAGCACGTTCTTACCACCACGTTTACCGCCCTCTGCAACGTTAAACCAGTGGTCAAAGCAGCCCCAGAAGAAACGCATCTGGTTTTCAGAAAATGGTGCGGGAATGTTCATTCTTCAAAGTCCTTGATGTCACGGTCTGGAACGGGGTGCTGCAGCAGATCAGCAAGGGTCTGCATGTCGTTATTTTGAGCAGCGGCATTTTCTTTTTCGGATGCGTCTTTGTACATACCCAGATGCTTGCCCAACAGGTCAAGTGCTCGGAGCTTATCTGCAAGTTTGACCTCGTGTTCCAAACCGTCCTCGCCAAAACTCTTGACCTTGATGGACTGGATTGCGGCCAGATCATCCCGGGAGGCATCCAGTTTGACAGAAGCAGTCTCCGGGTCAATCAGGTCGCTGGCGTTGGCAAATGCAATCTTGGCAAGCTCTCGAACGACACGATCAGCAGATACACCGGTCCGGCGGCTCTGCTCAGCCTGCAGCTGGGCAATGCGATTTTGAATGCTAACATTTGCTAACAGCCGGGGTGCCTGTTCTCTTGCGGTTTTGGGGCTGTATCCGGCGCGGATGGCCGCTTGAGTGGCGTTCAGGTCGATCATATATTCTTCACAGAAACGATCCTGCTTGTCGGTCATCCTCACCACCTCTCTTGCCGTAAAATCAAAAAGCCGCCCGGATGGACGGCTTGGGAATATCAAAAAAGCCAGCACGTTTCCATGCTGGCGGTTGACGCACATCCTGCCGGGAAACTTCACAAACCGGCTTGCGGATTCTGTGACCTCCGTTGTGTGCAGAGTCTGCTCGGGCTGGTAAGGAGGTCAACCACCACTCTGCACACAGCCACGAGCGGGCATGTCGGCCCATGCGTCAGGCGTTTGCCGTGACGGGGCACGGCATTGTGGAGCCGCCCTTGGAATCGAACCAGCCGTGTCTACACACACGCGCCGCGCTCCAAATTGCGCTCAGGCGGCATAAAGAGCCGTTGGCCGGACTCGAACCGGCACCATTCCACGCCAGCCCGCTGCGGTGATTGGTCGCAGTTGCCTGTCAGTATCATCAATGTTGACCCGCCTTAAATGGGCGGCGCTCTGCTTGAGCTACAACGGCATAATAGAAGCAGTCCGCGAAACGGAAGAGAGAAAACCGCCTGCAAAGCCAAAAGGAGGAAATTATCATGGAGGTTCGTTTCGGAGACTGCGTAGAAGCGGCGCTCCGCTGTGCGCGGTTCCGCTTGTACAGATTTTACTCTATCGCTCCCGGTTTCGGGAGTGTCGGAGCATTACAAAAATGTGCTTCTTGTATTGTGCATGTTGTGCAAAATCACTGAGTGCCGAAGTCTGTCCATATTTCAGCAAGAGCCTTACACCCACGATTGATGCGCTTCCGAACGATATCAACACCAGAAACCCCTGTTTCATCGGCAATCTGATCCTGCGTTTTTCCATTAACGTAAAAATCAACGATTGCATTTGCGCACTCTGTAGCAACGACAAGGCAATATGCCCGCTTTGTTGCCTCGTTCTGCAACGCTGTCAGCCGCTTCACCATCTCTCGATACCGCGTCTGCTCCTCAATGATATCCACAGCAGCATTACCGATTTTGTCACCGTTTCCTGTGGCAGCGGGCATACCGGAAAGGTTCTGCGTAATCTTGGTAGCGCTTCCATAGATCCTGTGAATACGTTCAAGTTGCCTATCCACGTCTATCTTGTAGTCCCTGCACTGTTGAAACCATGCCTTGACATCGCGGTAGTCTACACCGTCTCGCTTTTCATTTTCAGGTGCACATGTGAAGATCATCTTTTTTCTCCTTTACTCCCTCCAAAAATAGCAACACTCCGGGCGCTGCGAACGGGATGCGGTACTCTGCCAAATCCGCAGGGGTGATGTACTTTCGGCCAAACAGGCTCTTCATGTCGCGCCAAACGGCCCACGGAACGCGGTAGAAGTATCTGCCGCTGAAAGAACAGAGGACAAAGGCAATGCCGCCGAGGGCTTCTGTGCGGCTCAAACGGAGCGCTTGTGCGTCCGATACACGGTCAAAGGTCATCCGGTCACTGTCCGTGTGCTTTGCTTCAAAATTGACGGCCTTACCGCCTTTGAGAATGCCCTTGTAGTCCGGCTGGGCCTGTTTTGTGTAGCAGGCAAGGAACCTGCCAGCACGGTCTGGGCTTCCGATCGGACGCATCGGTTCCGGGGTCTTTTCGATGTCTGCAAGGCCGATGGATCTGTAATAGGCGCAGGCATTGTCAATGATGCTTTCAAAGCCAGCGCCCTCTGCGCGGCTTCTTGCACCGGTATAGCTGCGGCGAATACTGGCCGCTGTTATTCGGTTATTCATTGCTCAATTCCTCCACATAGCACCAGCTCTGGGGCGGGCGAGTGATCTCCACAGGCCGCATACCGAACCGTGTACTCTGCAAGCCTGTGAACGCCCGCAGTTCGCGCGGCTGGTCGTAAATCTTCAGGTCGGAGATATGCCACGCCCATCCGCGGCACTTGCTCAGGTAGCGGACAATGCGGTCTCGGTCCATGCAAGCCATTTCTTCGACATCATCCGGGGCGCGGCATATCGGTGCAAGCTCCCAAATCTTGTCGCAGACGAACTCGCCAATGACCGTACCATCCAACCGCTGCCAGCCTTTGCCGGGGACGATTCGCAGCCAGCCCATCTTCGACCGCTCTTTCGTACAGTAGATGTAGCACTTGAATGGAGGCTTCACGTCCTCCGGCTTCGTCTTGCGCACCTCCACGGTCTTTTCTTTCAGGACGATCTTGCTGCACCATACTGGCTGGACGCTCAACAGAACTGCTTTATTGTTGGGCATTTTCTTCTCCTCCTTGATGTCGGTGGAGCCGCTCGTCTACCTCTCTGAGAGCCAAGATATCCACGCTGTCAAGGCCCCCATGCTGTACAAGAGCGTTCAGTAAGATTGAGGATTTCGCCATCTCCAGAGATACAGATTTTCCCTCTTGCTCCTTTGTGGCTTTCCTGATGATGTTGTTCAGGATAACGACTTCTTCGCCGGTCATCTCGATGACGGCGGAACCGGTTTCATTCTTCGCATGGTCCCGATAAGTCAACGAACGGATTCTCATGTTATCCAGCCCTCCCTTCAGTAATACTCGATTTCCACCAGCGAGGTGGACACCAACTCAAAGCGGCCATCTCCAAGAGGGATTTGCAGGAGCCGGTACTCTCGCTCGGAAGAAAGTTTCGGGTCTGGCACCAGCTCACCAAAGTTGTCCACGGTAATGATGTACTTCGGCTTACGCCTACCGGCATAGCCAACTTTTTCAATTGCCGGGGAGTAGACCGTGACATGGTAGCATGGCTTCCTTTCAGCTCCTGCCTCGGCAGTGGCCGCACCGCAGGATGTAAACCACAGCGTCACAATCAGCAATGCTGCTGACACGATAAAACAGATCATTCTCTTTTCGGTTTTCATGCTTCACTTCTCCTCCTCAAAAGTCCCAGTCGGAAGGAACACCGAGACGGCATTCTCCATCGCCATCGTTACTGGTCGGCTTATCGAACGGGCAACCTGGGCAACCATTTCCTGTCGCCAAATAGCAACGGCAAAACCCCATCAAATAACGGGCCATTTCCTCCGGACTCATAGTGTCGGTTTCAGGGTTGGATTTCGCTTGATCATTCATCGTCGCCCCTCCAATACTCCACAAAATAGGTCAAAGTAGATTTGCCGCTGCGCTTTTCCTTTCCCACGCGGACGGTGTAGCCGTTCATCACAAGAATAACGGCCAGTTCCTTCCGGTCGTCCGCCTTGCCGCAGTCGATTTTATAATGCTGTGCCATTACCTGTACTCCTTTCCGGTGGCCTTGTCCCTCAGCGGGATGCGGCCAATGATCTCAAAACCTGCCCACTCGGCCACCTGCCGAAGCAGGGGCACGAGGAGGCTGATTTGCAGCAGTTTGGCAGCTTCCTTCTGCCGCTCATCCTTCTGTATGCTGCGGAAAGCTGCGCAGAGGGTCGGATCTGCATAATGCTCGGCGTTCCGGCTCATGTTGTCATTGCTCATGTTCAAGCTCCATTCTCCAACAGGTCAAACAGAGTGGGTGCATCCTTTTCTGCATCCGCAGATTCCAGATAGCCCACGCCGTCACGAAAATAATCCGGGTTCAGCTCCACGCCCTTGCCCTTGCGGTTCATCTTCACCGCTTCATACGGCACAGTGAAAAGCCCTGCAAAGGGGTCAGCAACAAGTTCGCCCTCATTGCTGTACCGCTCAATCAGGCGCTGCACGATGTCGATCTGAAGCGGGCAGACGTGGAGGTTCTGCCGCCGCTGGCTCTGGGAGGTGTTGAGCGTTTTCATCCGCACAATGTCGTCCCAGACCGTCATATCCCATGAGCCGGGCGCAACGACCATGAAAGTGCTCGGCAGCCGTCCGTCTTTGTCGAGGCTTTCTGCGAGTTTGACGTGCTCGCCGTAGTCGTAGACACTGTCGCGGCTGAACTTCCGGTAGACGCTCTGGAGTTTGGATGTTGGAATCTTCTCCAGATCCTCCCTAGCAAAAGGCCTGTCGCCGCTGGAACGCCAAAACGCATGAGCGTCAATCTGCCACTGGGCGCGAGTGTATTCCTCTTTGGACTTCTTCACGGGGGTATCAGCATAGCCGCGGCTGCGGTCAGTAGGCAGCTTGCGGAACAGCAAGATGTACTCAGGGCATCCAACACCCATCTTCGTGCCATCTTTGCACTGCTCAGTCCAGCCGAGGCGGTAGGTCTGGTTGTTCTCCCGGACAACATCCGTGACTACGGTAATCATCCCAAAGTACGCAAAGCCATGTTTGCGGAAATGGGCAATGCAGTCAGCATGGAACGGCTCAATTGTAGGCGCGGCCAGCCCGGTGACATTGGCGAACTCCACGCGATCTTTGACATGAATCGCAGCCACGCGGCCCGGCTTCAGAGTCCGCAGCAGCTCAGGGGTGAGGAAGTCCATCTGCTTGAAGAACTCATCATCGTTCGGGTTGTGCCCGAAGTCATTGTAGCTGGGGCTGTACTCATAGTGGTTACCGAACGGAATAGAGGTCACATACAGGTCGATGCTGTCCGTCGGCCAGCTCTTGACCTCTTCCACGCAATCGTTATTGATTGCGATGTAGTTGCTGCCTTTTACTTCCACGCGCTCACATCCTATCGTTCTCTTTAAGACCTCCAGTGCAAGGCTGCCGAGGCCGTATTCTTTGATAATTTCTTCCATCTGCTCGCTGAGTTCATCGTACTGCTTCCACTTCCGCTGGAGGGCCAGCAGCACCTCTGTTTCGGTGTCCATGTACAGGATGTCAATCACGCACGGTGACTTCTGGAGGAAGCGGTAAATGCGGTGAATGGCTTGAATGAAGTCGTTGAACTCATAGTCAATACCCATGAAGATTGCCCGGTGGCAGAACCGCTGAAAGTTGCAACCAGAGCCGGACAGGCTTTTCTTTGTGCCGAAGATGCGGGTCTTGCCCTGTGCGAAGTCCATGACGCGCTGCTCGCGGGTTTCGAGATCCATGCTGCCGTAGATGTCCACCATCTCCGGGACGGCTTTTTTCAGGGCCTTGCGCTCGTCCTCCAAGTCATGCCAGACAACGAAGTGTTCATCCACCGGGGCCTCTGCGATGATGCGGGCCACCTCAGCGGCGCGGATGTCGATGCTGTCCCGCTTCTCTTTGGCTGCATCCTGCAAGCCCATCGCGGCATCATGGCCGAGCTTCATCTGGCCGTCGGCTTCAAATTCAGCGGGCCGGTCAAGGCTGTTCAGCTTGTGATACCGGATGTCCAGCGGCGGCAGGGCGTAACCATCATCCGAGAATCCGAGATCGGACGGCTTCTGAAGGAAAAGCCCCCAGCTGGCGCACCAAATCCAGAACTCCCGCTCGCGACCCGGATAAAGGGTCAGGTTGTTCGCTTTGGTGCTGTCCCTCTTGAAAAAGCGGGTCAAGCTCTGTCCGGTGTCCATAATTTCGAGGAACCCGGCATAGTGAATCAGCTCTTTGTAGCGGTTCGGGCTGGGTGTCGCGGTGTTGGTCAGCTTATACTTGACACCCTTGAACTTCTGCATGAAGCTCTGATAGGTCTTGCTGCCGAAGCTGCGCAGTGTGGCGGCCTCGTCCAAACTGACCGCTGTGAAATGATGCGGGTCAATGTCGCCGTCTCTGACGCGCTCGTAGTTGGTCAGGACGATGGGGGCTGTGCTGGCCTCCACTTCTGCCATCGTGCGGCAATAGGGCGGCTCGTCAATGCCAAGCAGGTTCACAGCGTCGGCCTTGAACTCCGGCAGGACGTTCAGCGGCATCACAACGAGCGTCTGTCCGCCCTCGTGCTTCTGGAGCAGCCTGCACCATTCGAGCTGCATGATGGTCTTTCCCAAACCGAAGCGGGCGAAAATGCCACGGCGGCCCCCGCGCAGCGCCCACAGGACGCTCACGCGCTGGTGATCTTTCAGCGCCGGGCTGACCTCGGCGGGGTCAATCTCGATACCGGACAGGGGAGCAATGTCGATTTTGCGCTCCAAAAACTCCTTGTATGTCATTTTGCGTGTTCATCTCCCATAGTTTCTTTTTAGCGCTGCTTCTTTGGCGTGTTCTTTGCGCCAAGCGGCAAACTGCGGGCAGTGGTCGTGGCATGCGGTGCTGCGCTTCTTGCAATGGTAACAAGGGTTAGTCATTTCCCATCATGTACCTTCTTTCCGGCACCGAGAGGTCGGGCAGCTTGGGGGCGGCATCCAGAGTGGGAACATCCCCGGGTTGTCTCTTACGACGTGCCACGGTATGATGTTCTCAAGCCATATTCCGTCGCGGATGTTACAGTGATACCCTGCACAAAGAATGCTGCCTATTTCGTTGCCGTCCTTCCTTGTTGGCGGCTCTTCTGCGGTCTTGCGCCAGCGCTGGACATCAGGGACGGCTGCCGGCTCATCTTCCAGCACATCCATCGCGTCCATAATCTGACACGCGCGGCATCTTACTCCGTTGTAATGTTCGCAGCCACAGCAATATGCCGCTTTGATGTTTGCAATGGCTTTTTCACGGTCGATAAATTCACTCATTTTTCAATCTCCCTCCTTGTCAGTTCGCTCGCCAGCAACCTTGCAGCTTCACGGGGGGCAGCGGTGATATCGGCCTGCGATCCTTCCCCCCATCACTTCACGGACGGGTTCACGCGCTCAACCAGCTCACAGCCTGGCACTGCCGTGCCGGTCTTGAGCAGGGCCGCAATGGCCGTCTTGTTGGGTGTGCGGGTGGTCTTCTCGGTCATGTACTCGGCAGGAACGGCAGCTTCATCAAGCACGCAGACGGCCTTACTGCGGCGAAAGCTCACCGCGCACCGGTCACTGCTGAAGTTCTGCCCACCCAGAGCATCGGTCAGATAGTGCTTGAGACTGTCGATCTTGCGCTTTGCGGCTGCCTTGCGGTCAGCAAAAGCCTTTTCCTGCGCTTCAAAGGCCGCAACATCGGCTTCGAGATTCTTTACCCAGCAGGCGATGTTGTCCACCTTCTCGGCCTTTGCCATGTTCAGCTCTTCCAGCCGGTCGATGTCCATAACCTCGCCGGTCTCCTGATCGATGCAGTCCAAAATCTGCGAGTTGATCTCATACAGGTTCATAGTGCTTTTTACCTCCATGCGTTCAGGACGCGAGAAATGGCCCTGAACGGCGTTTTGTGTTTTGCAGTATAACTTTGTCGGTTTGCCCTAAAACCGCGTTCAGGGAGCCGTGCAGGACGCTCTGAATGCCATATGCGGGTTATTCTTTCAAAAGCTTCCGCTCTGCACGGGCTTTCAGCATCTTCTGCAACTTACGATGTGAACGCAGGCAACGCTCTGTCATGAGCCGCTCTCCCTGAATCTTCTGAATCCGCGCCAGCCAGTCAGGCAGCAGCTGGTTCTGCCACTTGCAGTGCGGTATGACATCGTAAAACGCCTGTTCTGCGATATCATCCGGGGCCGTCCGAAGGTCTGACTTTGCCCAGACCGTGGAAATCGCCTTCCGGCTGGCATCTGTTTGTGGCTTTCCGAAATAGGCATCCGCAACGGTCAGCAGCTCGATGATCTTCTCCATCGTCAATCAAATCACCCCCTTGAAGATGTCTGCATAGACATCTGCTGCAGATCTGGATGTATTGCCCTGTGCAGGCTTGTTCGGTTGCTGCTCCCGGTCACGGGATATCCACCCGGATGCTGCTGCCTTCCAGTTCTTCATGGGATTCCGGCCCACCTTCCAGCCGTTGGACTCGTAGTAGGCATGGAACCGAATAGCCTGCCCTTCTGTGCCACCCTTCTCCGCAAAGTAACTTTTCACCGTTTCAACATCAGGCGGTGAAAACCTGTTCTTGGTTGTAGGGGGCAGCGCTTCAGCGCTACTACTATCAGATACTTTAGTATCTGTTGTACTTTGTACTTTGTACTTTAGGGGCCTTTTGGTTTCGTTTGGTTTCTCAAAAAAACCAATTGGTTCCGTTTGGTTATCGTCAAAAACCTTTTGGTTTTCGTCGGTTTTCTTTGGTCTGCCGCCCTTTCGACCTGCTTCTCGGTGCGCAAGAATAGAACGTTGATACGTCTTTATGTTTTCGTCCATAAATGAGCGCAGGGATTCAAAGGCCACCTGTTCGATAGGCTCAAGCCCTTCCGGCTCTTTGCCGTGCTCCACATACTGCCGCATTTTTGTGAGCACGTTTTTGTATTGCTCAGGTGGCAGGATGTCCAAGATTACGAACTTGTCAAAGGGTATCAACAAGCCTTTTGGGCGAGCCATTTCGATATCGTCCACCACTAACCACCTCCTTCCCGTTTTTGAAAACCAAACGCTTTTCGTAAAAACCATTTGGTTTTCTTTGGTTTTTACAGGTCGATGATCTTAACCTCTACGCCGTAGCCGATGACGTTCCGGCACTGCTGTTTGATGCGGGGGATTGCAACAGCGCTGCTTTTGAGGAACTTCTTCGTGCTGGGGGTGCAGGCCAGATACAGCGTAACGCCGTCCAGACTGGCCTTGGTTCCGCGCAGGTTGTCCGCAATGAACTTGTCACCGTAGACCTCAACACGGCGAATAACCTCTCCCCAGTTCGCAAAATCCTTGCCCGGATACTTCGTAGGGGTGGTTTCCTGTTCAGCCTGCTGGCTGTTCTTGCTCTTGAGGTCGTTCAGGGCATCCAGCATTGCCGTCATGCAGGAGCTGCACACCTTGATCTCGTTCTGAAGCTCAACAAGGGCACTGTTCAGGCCCACCAGCTGGTCAATGGCCTTCTTCATGTCCTCGTTCTGCTGGTACAGGCGGCTGTCGATAGATTTCAGCAGGATGTAAACCCGGCTATCATCCGGGGTATCATTCGGTACATCCTCAAGCATGAAGTCGTATGCACCGTTGCGGATATTGACAACTGCCGACACGGAACGACCGATAATGGCTGCGACCTCTGCATCTGACAGGCCCTTACTGAGAAGAAGCTTTGCATTGCGCACCTCTTCCGGCATAATATTTCTTTTTGCTGGCATTTTTCTCTCCCTCATTTCTGCCGCTCAGAACGGCAAATCTTCATCGTCGTTGATAACGGCAAAATCGTCCGTGCCGGTCTCAGCCGCCTGCTGGGCGCTCTGAGCGTTTCTAGCTTCGCGGGCATAACTTTCCGTCTGTTCATCAAACCCCCGTGTAGACGTGCTGTCAGGGGCTTTCGAGCCGCAAAAGCTGACCTCACGCACCTGAATCTCATAGGCAGTGCGGTTGTTGCCCTGCTTGTCCTGATATTTCCTGGTCTGCAAGCTGCCATTGACGGCGATCATGCTGCCCTTGTCGAAATACTGGGACACGAACTGTGCCGTCTTGCCCCATGCAACGCAGGGCAAGAAATCCGTCTCGCGCTGGCCATTTGCAGAATAGCTGCGTTCGCAGGCGATATCAAAAGAGCAGACCTCCTTGCCGCTTGTGGTGGTGCGGAGTTCCGGGGTGTGGGTCAGGCGGCCCATAATTGCAATCGTGTTCAGCATAGATCAGCCCTCCTTCGGCTGCTTCTTGGCACACGTCCAGCACAGGATGCGTCCAAACTTCTTCTTGGTGCTTGCGGCGGTCTCTGCCGGTTCAACGGTGCGGTTCTTATAAGACACCGGCTGAAGTGGTTTGCCGCAGCAGGCGCAGATAAAGGGCTGTTCCTGTGCGGGCTGCTGCTTCGGAGCAGGAGCTTCACGCTTCGGAGCAGGCTGCTTCTGCGGCTTGTTCACACCTGCGGGGTTTCGACCTTCTGTCGCATGATACTCGTCCGTGTCGGCATCCTTGGTATCGTCGATGCAGAACAGGCCGTTCAGGGCATACTTGCGGGCGTAGCTGCTGGATGTTCCAGTCACCTGTGCAGCGTCCATCTTGGTTTTTTGCTCCGGCTCTCTTGCGTATGCCTTCACGGAAATGCAGCCACCATCCAGAGATTCCAATTTTGCAGTGGCTTCGATGTAGTGCCACCCCTCAAGAACCTTCGGTTCATCGGAGAGCGTAAGCAGCAGGTCATGAGCCTTGAGAATAGGCTTCACTGCTTCCAAAATGTCCTCACAGGAACGATACCTGTACCCGCCGAAGGTGTTCATCTGCCCTTTAGGGGCCTTGAGTTCGCTCTGCACAGCGGCCAGAGCGGCGTAAATGCTTGTGCTTTCCATTACTCTTCATCCTCCTGATCTTCGGTCTGTTCTGGCCCTCGCGGCAGGAAATAGTAGTCGTCCGGCGGCTCAAATGCCGGGCCGTAGCCGTCAAGGGCGAGATCATACATCGGATTCATACTGCTACCTCCGGTGCCGGGTCAATGGCGGCAGGGGAGATGTCCGGTGCAGGAATCAGCTTTCCAGCGGTCAAACGCTGCAGAGCAGGGGAGTGCTGCGTTTCGCTTGCAGGCTTCCCGAACTTGACCTCGGCACCCAGATCTTCGACCTCGACCGTGACGCGCAAGCGGTACAGGCTTCCTGCTTGACCGAGGGTAGAATAGACATCGTTCATCAGCTTGTCGATGACTTCCGGGACATAGTTCCCGCCCACAAACCTGCCGTCACTGGAAAAGCGGCCCTGAATCTCAACATAATTTTTTTCCATCTTGTAAAACCTCCGAAAATGTGTTATCTTCGGGTTGATGTGACCTGTAAAATCCATCAACCCTTGCAGCCTGTCGGTGTTGGCGCACCGGCGGGCTGCTTTTTCTTTTGTGCGGCCAAAATCTCTTTGATGCGGCCTTTGCCATAGGTGCCTGCGCTTGCAGTAAAGCGCTCGTTGTCGTCCACAAGGCCCTGATGGATTGCCTCGGCCCGCTCTTCCTGCTGGCGGATAAGTTGCTCTGTGCGCTCCCGGTAGCTTGCTTCGAGAGCTTTCACCCTGATATGTACAGCGCGGCACTCCGGGCACCGCTCCGCGCGGCGGCCCACATTGCGCATAACCTTCCCGCAGTCAACACAGATACGTGTGTAGATCATATTGTTGTTGACTGCCATGCTCAGCCCGCCTTTCTACCGCTCTTCACGGTGTTCTGGGGCTGATGGTGAATCTTGCGGGGCCGCTTCTCACGCGCTTCGGCTGCAAAGCCCTGCAGCATGAAGAAGATTGCCAGCAGGATCAGCACCATAGCCGTAATGAACGCACCGTCCGAAACGATGCCGCCGGCCTGACAGGTGCCCTCAAGGCCCATGCTGTACAGCAGGCCCGTCGCAAAGCTCCCCATTGCCAGCCAGTACCAAACGCCGGATTTGATTTTCATGCTTCCACCTCCTGATAGTCGATTTCAGGGCCGCAGTTGTCCAATGTCCATCCAACGACCGGGTGCCATTCGCCATCTGCAAAAATCTGCAGGCCGGTGTGGTTTTCGTCCTTGACCTGCCCGCCCAGCTGGTAGCAGCCGGATGCCAGGCTTCCATCCCAGCGGAACCACTTGTTCCAGAACGTCGGTGCCACGTACGCGCATCCGGTGGGTGCGTCGGCCCGCTCGGATGCAAGGGTGTACTGTTTGCTCATGCGGATTCTCCTTTCTCAACAGTAGGGAAGAACAGCTCCCCGATTTCGTCCTGCCGGATGTCCAACAGTTCACAAATTGCTACGATCTCTTTACTTGTCCACGGCTGGTGCCCGTTCATCCGGGCGCTCATAGTGTACCGGCCAATGCCGCTATGTTCAGCGACTTCCTGATCGCGGTAGCCGCAGCTGTGGAACCGCCCCCGCAGCTTCCAGTACGGAATCTGCCGGAAGGTGCCCTGTACGACCTTCATCATGCTTTTTCGACCTCTTTTCTTTGATGTGTGCCAGCCGTGCAGGCTGGTTCTTGTCCCAGCGGGCTTCCCGCCAGTATTTGTTGCGCCCGTTCATCAGGCGGTCTCCTTGCCAAGACGCTGCTCCTTCTCCTGCTCACTCAAAAGCTCGCGGGGGTCAACGTTCAGCGTGTCGGCAATGGCCTTGAGAGTCCGGGGGCTGGTGCCGCCCTTCTTTTTGATGTAGTAGTAGGTGGCCCGCTCAAGGCCAGCAGCCTGCATCAGCTCGGTAACATTTACTCCCTGTAAAATCATCAGGGATTCGATTTTTTTCATGTTTACCTTCAAATTATCACCTTCTTTTTAGATCTTGCTTTTGTCCATCGTAGCGTTGCTGTCAAACAGGCTCGTCTGGCGGATTTCATCCAGTTTGTTCACCCGGACACTAGCAGCTGCGGCCTTTTCCCGTACTGCATCTACAAACGCATAGATGAGCTTTTTGTCGCAGGACTGGGAAATCACTTTCAGCCGGGTAATCTTCTTTACGCTGGTGGGAGCGATTCCATAGGATGCAGACCGCGCCTGTGCATTTGCGGTGCGGCGCTTCATGTCAAAGCCCCGGGCATCCATAGCATCATAGATCTCGTTCCAGACATCCTCATAATCCTGGCTGCTTCCGCCGCGCTTGAAGGCAATGCCCTTGATAACGCTCTGGCACCGTTTCTCCCAGTCCACACCAACATTCAGGCTGAGTGCTTCGCAGGCGGCATCCAAACGCTCATTGACCTGCGCCAGCTGCTTGGCCTGCTGGTTCTGCTGCTGTTCCAAGTTGATGAGATACCGGAGCTGAGGGGACAAGCCGTCAAGCACGGCCTGCTTCTGATTCATCAGCTGCTTCTCCATGGCATTGAATGCCTGGATGTACTTGAGCTTCCACTCAAAAGCTTCCTTGCCGGTGAAACCGAACGCCAGCAGGCTGAACCCGTCCCGGTTCATAAGGTACATAGGGTACTGCTTGCCCCGGTTCTCAAAAGTAGCGGGGTGAAACATGGATTTGGCAGCCGAATTTTCGGCCACCAGATTTTTTACTGCATCCAGAACGTGCTTGTGCTCCTTGCCGAAGCTCTCTGCAATCTGGCGGCTGGATACCACCGGCTCGCCGTTTTGGGTGGATAAGATGATGTCGTTCATGGCGAATATGTACCTCCTTGTGGGTGGCTCCCTTCTGCGGTATACTGGGGCGGAAGGGAGGTGTAAAAATGGAACGAAAAGAACAGTGTGAGCGGATTGTACTGACAAAAAAGGAAAAAGAGTTGCTAAAACAGATTCAAAAAAATCCAGATATGAAGTGTAATCAAGATGATGTATGGCAGCTTTATCTTTATGGGCTGATAAGACCAATGGAAACCGAAAAAGGTCTTAATATGCATCACTTCCATATCGCGGATTTTTATGACACATATAGAGATTACCAGCGTGAAAAAAGAAAAAATCAGTTTTTTGAATCGCTCTGGCTTCCTATCGCTGTCAGTGTTGTTACCAACCTAGCAATAAACGGATTACAATGGTTGTGGCCGCTGCTAGTGCAATGGTGTGCCAGTTCTCATCAATAAAGCGTTTCAGCGTCCAGCGTTCCGGTTCCAGCGGTTCGCTGGGCTTTTTGTTGTTGTCCATCTCCTTCGCCTTCTTTCTGCGGTTGGCACCCGCGACCTTGCCCGGCTGGCTGCCGGGTGGTTTCGGCTGCTGCCGGGCAGCCATCATCAGGCGGGGTTATTCAGGGCGAGTATTCCACGCTTCAATAGTTCGTTGCCTGCCCAATTCCCCGCGGTGTTCATAAAAATCGCGGGTAAATGTGATATTGCATTTCGGACATCTAATCCGAATGCCCTCAGTATTAGATTCAGTGATGGTCGTATGCTCCTGCCCGCAGAAAGGGCAAGGCTTCAGCGTTTCCTTTTTCATCGTTCAGATCTCCTTAAACATCTTCACGCCAGCCACGGTGTAGTCAGCCGCCGGGCCTATATAACCGTAAGCAAAAGCAACGACCGGGTGCCATGCGCCATTGGCGTAGACTTGCAGTGCATCGCAATGCGTCTCGGCTTCCGCGCCGTGAATCCACTGGCCAGACCGGCGGCATCCCTTCCAGCGGAACCAGTTGTAACCCCTTGTGGGCACAACATAACTAACGCTGTCCGCATCAGCTACTTCCCGGATGCGCCTGCCCCGAGCTGCGTTCTCGTAAATGTCCATCGTTCAGCCCTCCCTTACTCTTTGACTTCGCACACGTCGTCCACTTCGTAGACATCCAGACCGTGCCCGGTCTCGTCGATCAACCGCTGCACTGCCACGTTCCGGGCATCCACCGGGTCATCAGCAAGGACCTCGTAGCAGTCACATAACTTATCAACCGTGTTGTAGACATACACCTTATAGCGCTTCATGATTCAGTCCTCCAATTTCAAGCCTTAAACTCCGGGCAAACTGCGCCACGGAAGTGGGTGAGACGGATCGCGTGCTTCAGCTCCTTCTCGCTCATGTAAGCGGTCTGGAGCTGGCTGACGAACTTGATTGCCCACCACAGGCCCTGCACGGTGTTGCCGTTCAGAACTGCCCACCGCTTTGCATCGGTCGGAGCAAGAGCGTGCCGCTTGAGGGTGTTATTGCAATCTGCAATAAAGTTGGCCGGAATGTTGATAGATAAAGAGTTCATGGTGTTTTCATCCTATTTTTTGCTCGGTTTTCCGTGCGTTCTTCCTTGCTTTTGTCTAGCGATTGTGTTATTCTGTAAGTAACTTGGGTTACTGTGTATAGTATAGCAGTAACTTTGTAAACTGTAAAGCTTTTTCGGGTAACTTTTCTAACTTTGTAAAAGTTATACAAAAATCAGGCGGTGAATACTATGACATTTTACGAGAAGTATTTGGAGCTATGCGCCAGCGTGGACAAGACTCCATCCGGTGCGGCGTTAGAGATGGGGCTTTCCAAGCCAACCGTGAACCGCTGGAAGAATGGCGGTGGCATTACAGATGCTACTGCCAGAAAGGTTGCAGCATATTTCGATGTTCCCGTTGACTACCTCACCGGCCAGACCGATGATCCAGCACCTGAGCAAAAAGAAAAAGCCCCCCAGTCAGACGTTGACCGCCTGACGGAGGGCTTGAATGCCGAAAGTATACGGAAGCTGAGAGAGTATGCAGAGCTGCTC
>ERZ773269.810-NODE-810-length-34923-cov-11.750660_pt1 | contig 34923 bp, 35 predicted proteins | sample MGYA00511958_ERZ773269 | MGnify/ENA primary metagenome ERZ773269 (study PRJEB29015, sample SAMEA2737761) | human gut metagenome | biome: human gut; feature: human-associated habitat; material: faeces | place: China | collected 2012 ... | reverse complement strand
TAAAAAGTGCCTCACAATCGTTAGAACTTTTGTCTAACAATTATGAGGCACTTCAGACTTGGGCCTATAGAAATTGGGCCATTTGTTTCAATATATCCATTCTCATTATGACTAATACCTTTGATACCCGTAACTTCAACATTTTTTATTGGATAATTACCATCAACATGAAGCTGAAACACCAATGTTGTTTCACGTTTAAAAGGTGTATCTATACCAATCTTATCTGAATACGCAACTAATGGAAATTTCATAAAAGATTGTGCAATTTGTAAAATAGGCATATAACTAAACGTATTTTTATTGATAAAACACGTTATTCCTTTTTTTAATTCAATAGTATCTTCTATTCCCATGAATGAAATGGAATAAACAGGTTTTATTTCATTCATTCGTTCAATTCTCCTCGCTTTTCTATCATTATAAATGGTCAACCAAACCCCAAAAATTGTAACAAAAGCACCTATACAAGCAGCAAACAGCTGACCATTAAGTATCTTATAAAGGTCACTATTGATGAACTGACAAAGAAACATTTTTTCTTCCTTTCCATTAATAATCTATGTTGCAGTCAAACTCTTTTCAACATTTGTTTTTGATTCTGGAATACCCAATAGTTTTTTATTTTATTAATGATTAATAAAAACATATCAATAAACCCATCATCTTTTGATACTGTACAGAAAGACTTTTTGAACGAAGTATAACATTACGATTTCTTATATGCTCGAACTTCTTTACTATACCTTCTCAACGTATTATGACAATAAACTTTATCATCCGAAGCCATATGCACTTTTTCCCATAAAAGCGAAGCAACTTTTAATTGCTGATTAAACTGCTTAGTAGCTGGATCCTTAAAAAAGTCGCGAACAAAGTTATTCCATTGATAAGTATTTTCTTCTGCAGGTGATTCATTTTTTTGTCCCAATTCTGCATCTGTTGAATTAAGTCGCCAACAGTCGCTTGCTTATCACGTTCTACCTCCGCTTTTCTTTTAATAACAGCCATTTTCTTGCTGAAGGAGAATTTCTCGACACCAAAATAATTAGCAAACCACTGACGAGCAACTTTGTTAAAGCAGAAGCCAGAGTTAATTAACTTTGTGTCCAAATTAATCTCATTATACGTTAATAAACGATGTATTTTATTACTTCGACACGGTTTAATTTTGTTCGCAGACATTCCCTTTAAATACTTTTCAATGTACGAATTGAGTTCTGCTTTTGTCCCAGATGTGGGTAAATTCCATTGTCGACATAGCTTTATTAATTCTGTTTTATAGTAATAGGTTTGTGTAAATTCAGAAAGAGTATGAGGAATTTTCAAAGTAATTCTCCCCTTAAAAAGTTGTAATGATTTTAAATTTAATATTATACAGAATTATGATACTATACCTTAGAAAGTAAAAACACAGTTCGGTTGGTAGTCCGGACATCGGCACAAGCTGATCAGTATCCTTCCTCTCCGGGATGTCCCGCTTTCTTAATCTAATTTAAGGAGGGGACATGATGGTTATTCAATCTTGTCTAACAATTATTTTTGACGGTAGTTTCTATAAGGCTATTTGGGAATGTTACGATGATAACAGCTATTCAGTTGCATCAGTTACCCTTGGTAGTTCAGAACCCAAAACATCATTAATTCTAAAACTGATAAATCAGGATTATCAACGATTCCATTTTCATTATGAACTAGACAAAACACGAATAGTTCCAAAACATATCAATTCCAAACGTGCTCAACGATTAGCCAATAAGGCAATGAGAGCTCACGGTATTAGCACCAAAGCACAGAGTACCTTGCAAAAACAATTTGAAGAAAAGAAAAAGTTACGAAAAGCGCAGCACTCAACGGAAAAACGATTAGCACAAGAGCTTCGTTATCAAAAACGAGTAGCTAAGCATCGTAAAAAGCATCGTGGTTATTAAACATATTGCATGGTCGTTCTAGTGACGATCATGCTTTTCTTTTTATCTGAACATAGTTAAGTGTGCAGTTCTCTTTAATAATGATAATAAAATTAGACTAAAACTGATTTTGTTTAGCACTCTCGTCCCTAAGTGTTGAGCTAAAATTCAACCTTTTTCACTATTTTCAACATCTTAGTTCACTTAACTTTCCAAAGCGCATCTTTGCATACTCAACCTGCAAAAAAAACATAGAATACTCAAGCTCCTAGATGAAAAATCAAAAAGTGTTCTAATCTCCATCGTCAACAAAGGAATTAGTACACTTTCAATTTATTAAAATACCGTTACACCGACGTTTGTTATCTATTTATCTGCAAAAGTTCAACAACCACTAAAATTCAGCGTGTGCTATTAAGCATAAATATTACACCCTTATTTTTTTTCGTACCCTTTGAATAAATTCAAACAGTTTAATCCGATCTAGTTCAGTTAACTTGCCAATTGGCCTTCTACTAAAAATGAATTTCTCAGGTAAACTATACGTTCTATGAGTATCGACATAGGATTGTTTCTTTAATCCTGCCTGCTTCCACTCACAAATTGGGTAGTAAAATCGTTTTATTTTAGTTGATTTATTCTGATATTGACTAGTTACCTTAAAAACATTGACCCAACCATCTCGAACACGAAGAACTAGGGCGGGCCGAACCTTGCTACCGTTTTCTTCATCAAATGGAACATCAGCAATATAAATATCCATTGGTTGCATTAGCCATTAACTATCCAATCGTGAAAATTAGGTGATTCTTTAGGATCATAATGACCATTCTTATCAATTTTAACTTTTTCCTCTGGCAGTTGCTCAACCAGATTTGACCAGTCTAATGCTGTCGGTACTTTTTTGATCCTGATTTCATTACCTTTTACTTCAAACGAAACCTCAGAGCCTTTTTCTATTCCTAATGCTTTTCGAATAGATGCTGGAATAACCAGTTGTCCCTTTTGAGAAACTTTACCCGTTAATGCATTATCCATCTTCCCGCCTCCTTGTTTGTAAGCCGTCTTACTTCTTACAGTATAATTATACTAATTTTTAATTTACTCAACAAGAATTACTCAAACGATAACAGTTAAGCATCACAGAAAATTGTAGTTCAACTAATTAAAAAGTACTCTTTGTCTAAAAATACATTAAGACTTAGAGTACTTTTCTATATTACGCACTATTAAGCAACGTAACGCCATTACTGGCAGAATCTTTTATTATATATTAATTTTACCATTTTTCTATTAAGAATTAATCAGAATATTCCACTCATATTGGCGCCAAAACCCAACAGAACGTAAATGTCTTTGCTTTAATTGAACTGCTAAGGTCTTAAAAAGATTGCTACTCATCATTCCCCCCGTATCAACCCTCTATTACTTTCCCAACACCGTTACCAACTCAGCGGTTCGCTACTCTCCAATCACTCGTCGCTCTACTCCTCATTCTTGGGTGGCTATCGCATAGATTTCATTGTCACACTCACGACATACAGACTGGTTTCTACTAATTGCACATTGAGGATAAACGGCCATGTGTTGCTGTTATCTATGTCCGTGTAATAGTAGCTTTTATGTCTACATAACTGTTATGGACATGGATTTGAGAATTTTCAGCATTACTCAGAGGCCAAGAATTTTAACAAGTCTATGGAAAACTATCAGCCCTATCAATCAAAACAGTGCGTTTACGGGAACACTAATAAGGTAACTACTTGTGCCAAACATGAGAGCAACCTTCAATATGTCGAAAATCATCTTCTCTTAAATATATAAATCTGCCATTTACGATTTCATACGTCTTGTTGTGATCTTCGTCTTTTATAAAGAATTGCAACTACAAACTAATCTTACAAGGATAGCAATCGTTGTCGTAGTAATACTTTTTGTTACCACTCTAGAGTGTGATACCGCCATCCACTTTATGAAACTCATCTCTCGTTTTAATTCATCATCTTACTCTATCTTTTCAATTGGTAGCCAGTAAGTAGTAAAGTACAAAGAATTCTCGTATTCATTACCCATTGGATTTGGATCATAGTTATATGTCTTCTCCTCTTCCACTTTACTTATACCTTGAAACTTCCAATGAAAATCAAACTCTCGCATAACATAGTTAATATATTTTCTTCCAAAAATCATTAAAGATTTGAGGACTGGATAAATTGATATATACTTCGTTATCAAAACGATTAGGGTCACAGAAACACTCTTGAGGATACTTGTGAATTATATTTTGAATGAGATTCCAAGTATCCTCACTGAGTATCATATTTACTATAGTTTTAGAGTTCACTCCATGCGGAATATTATTATGTTCAATGTCATTACACAGTGGCTTTACTACAAGACAGACAAAATTCCTCATCTTCTATCTGACTTATAGAATAAACTATTTATTTCTAACTCTTCTTAAATTTGGTTACGATTCTTCAAATTTATCTATTTATTCACCACCGTAAATAATTTCAGAGGCTTCCTTCAGTAAGAAAATCATTATACAGCATTTCAAGGCACGTGTATGAGTAAAAGTACTTTCTTGCATAATATGTAGTTTCCCTCAATTGAATTTCTTTACTGTTTACACCCAACGCTAATTAACATTATTCATATACCACTGTACTATTGAGCAATAATATTCTGGATCTCTCAGTACTTTTTTGGACCAAAAGCGTAGAACTATCCATCCTTGTTTACGTAATTGTTCATTCACTTCTTGATCGTGCCGCATATTATACTCAATTTTCTTAATCCAATAACCCCTATTGCTTTTTATATGATTCTTATAGTTATTCCAGTCATACCCGTGCCAAAACTCACCATCAATAAAAACCGCAATTTTATACTTTGTTATAGCAATATCAGGTTTCCCAGGAAGTTCTTTATAATTTTTTCGATACCTAACACCTTTATGCCACAAAAGCTTTTCTAAAATAATTTCATCTTTACCATTAGTAGAATGCACCCTCGACATTCGAGCACGAGTCTTTGGATTAGATTGAAACTTATAATCAACCATGCTAACTCATCTTCCTAATCCTTTCAATGCAGTAGTATTACCTTTTTCAAGATTCTTCAATTGAAGCTTCTCTGTTGGTTTAACAGACCTATACTTGATGCCAGCAAAAGTTTTAAGAACTGCTTCCATTACAACTTTAGCACCTTCTGGCGGAACTGCCATGCCTATTTGCTTACGGACTGATTCTTTACTTCCAATAAACTTAAAATCATCTGGAAAAGTCTGCAATCGAGCACGTTCACGATTAGTAAGTGCTCGATTTTCTTTCCAGTGATACATATGTGTACCACCACCACCAGATCCAGTAACAGTGTATGCTGGCTTTGTATGGTCTAATCGCTTGTAAATGCTTGATAATTTAGCTCCTCTTACATTTAACCGTAGTTCTTCTGGTATGCCGATATACCAAGCATTTTCTCCTTCTGGAATGTAAGAAAGACGTTTAGCTACTTTTTCTGTAGTTTTTGGCAATTCGTTATTTGGTGCATCGGCTGGAATTGGAGGTATCTCAATAGCCTGTTGACTGGTCTTCATGTCTTTAGGATCAGGTGTAGTCGGAGCAGGAACATGATAATGAATACCCTGTTTATATAAATCGTTACGAATACCTACGATAATAATCCTATGTCGTGCTTGTGGAACACCGTACTCCTCAAATTTATAAAGATTTGGCGTAATATGATAACCACTAGCCTGAAACTCTTCAAGAATTTTTATTAAGGCATAACCTTCATTTGCACTTGAAAGTCCACCCACGTTTTCAGCAATAAACACTTTAGGCTGATAATATTTCATTACTTTAACGCCATAAGAATATAAAGGGCCATAAATACCAGCTAGGCCTTTTTGCTTACCAACGTTAGAATAATCGTTACATGGAAATCCAAAGGCTAGTGCATCTATCTCAGGTAAAATAGATTTATCGCCAATTGGAAAATCGGAAACATCTTCACAAAAAACTGTGCTTGCATCTGGATTGTGCAAAAGATTTAGTTTATATGTTTCTACAGTATCTCTATCAAAATCATTAGCCCAAGTGTGCTTAAACCCCCACTTTTCACCTTTAACATCTTTAAAGCATGCTAATTTAGCTCCCAAAGCTAACCCTCCAGGACCACTAAACAATTCACCCATGCGGAATTCCATGATTTTTCATCTCCAAACATTTGTTCTAGCATACGAGTATGCTAATAATTTATATATTACACCGTATATAAAAATAAGCAAGCAATAAAAAAGAGTGTCCCAAACACTCTCTTAAATTTTGCTATAAATTAATTTTTAATGTATCAGCAACCTGAACAAAGCTTTCATATGCTTTATCCTGAAATAGTTTAGTAAACATAGATGGACGTTTTTCTTCTGGAATATTATTTTCAGAACAATAATTAAGCAACCAGTATAAGGCCGATGCAGAAATCATCATTCCATGAACATCAAGTCCACTATTTTTTAATGCCAGCTCATTAATCTTTTGAAGATTCTTTACGTTGCTACTAGTATTAGCTGTTACATAGCAATAATATTTAGGATTTAATCCATTATATCCCTTGTAACCTTCTATATAGCTATTTGCCATAACATTTCTAAGAGCTGCAGATAAATTAAAGTTTTTAGAATAATTTTTAGCATCTACTAAAATTAAGCTATCGCCATTTGCTTCAGCTAATATATCAATATTCTCATTAGCATTATTAAACGCAGTAGTTGGATCAGGATGCATCTCTGTTACTAACCCCATCCCTCGTAATACTCGAGCCGTCTTACGCTCAAATTCTAAATTATCATTTTCATTTAAGAATGAATCGATAAACGAGTCCGAGGCTGCTTTAAATTTACGTGCCTTAATATCTTCAGCAATCTTTTGTGCTTCCGAACTGATGAACTCTTTGCTAAGAATTGAATATAGTTCCTGAATTGTTAAATCTTCGGGCTGTGGATAATCTTTCAGCAACTGCTGAGCCTTAATATTCCGTTTATGATTCCTTGACGCCGGCTTTGCATTAACTCCATACTGCGTCTTATAAGTATCAACATCAAGACCAGCACTTAGTGTGTAGAACATAGGATCAGTATCAATCCGCCGATTAAATGGATAACGATCACAGAAATCTTCAAATTTCTTCCAAAGCTTTGAATTATTAATTCCCTTTAGTCCGCCATGTTCGGAGTCAGCAAGAGTGTAGCCAGTAAAACGACAAAGAATAGTAAAAGTAGTTGCTACATCAGTATATTTACTAAAGTCCTTTCGGCTGTCGACCCGACTAATATCACCATTGACATTGAACACTTGAGCTTCAATTTTTGCTTTCTCATCATCATTTGCCTTGCGATATTTTATTATTTGGTCAATTTTGTCATTTAGTTCATCATTCCTCTTTGCTGTCATGGCAAAAAGAATAATTTCATCTTTAGTAATGTACTTATCCAGTAGCTGACTGTTAGCCAATCGAATTAAGAACATAACTGGTTGAATACGATAACCACTACTGTACTTAGGCCGAAATGCAGAACTAACGAAATATCCGTTTGGAATCTGCAGGGTTAGGACTTGCTTACGAATATTCTCCGGTATCTTATGTCCATCTAAAATAGCATTTGCTACTTTTGTTGGCTTTAGATACCCATTTATATCTTCATAAACATAGGAATAGGTTTTAAGCATCGCAGCCCAGGTACGACCACCCGAGCCATCACGACTTACATTATTTTGCTTCATTCCTGCATCAGCTAATAATTGCTCATACTTACGATGCAGAGAACGATTTCCTCTCCACTTTAAAGAAAAATCATTAGTTGCACGTTGAAGTACTCGTAAACCGTCAACATGATACTGTGGGTCACGAAGAGGCCTTGTTACAAACCAGAAATTACGTTCAGCCATTTTAGTCTCCTTTATTCTAAGTCATTAAATTAAGAGAAGTACACTAACTGTTTATCAACATTAGGTATTACAAATATTCTATAGCATCTAAATATAAACTGTTATTTAGTAGATATGTGTTCCCAGATGAACGAGTCAAAGCAACGTATAAAGTATGCAAAGCCTTACCTTTAATATGTGGAGAGTCGCTAATTTCAGTAGTTAAAAAGCCTGTGGTCTTAGTCAAGATAACACATGTCTCATTATAAGTGCTCCCTTTGGAATATCCCCACTTATTTTTGTTAATTATCCTATCAAAACCTTTGACTTTTGAATTGTATACTAGTTTTACTATTCCATTGTTCTTCAAAATCTTTATTGCTTCATCTTCACTCCTGATTATTTTTACATTGTGCTTTGTATCGTGATGTTCTGAATAAATATTTATTCCTAATCTTTCTCTAATAAACTTACATGTTAAATACGGACAACGCCAACTATTTAATAAAGTTGTTGTGTCTACTTCTATTCCTTCATTTCTTAATTTTTCTATAAATGTCCTATAGTTCGTACTTTTACTATATGGTCTTAACGCATTAGAGCCCCTTGAGTTAGTACTAGTTACTAAACTTTGGTAATAATCTCCAACCATATACGTATTATATTCATTGCTTTTTGCTAATTCCATTAGTAGCTTATAGTCGTTACTAACAAAGTCTTGAAACTCATCTATATAAATATTATCAATAAACTTTCCAATATATTTTTTTACTGTTTTCTTAACACTCGCTTTTTGTTTAATAAATAATTTAGATAATCTCGTAACATAATATTGCCCATTCTTATCTAAATAATGTCCCTTGTGGCTATCTTTAACATAACCATTACTCAAATTATATCTGTCAAACTCAGCAGGTTCTTTAATGGTCATACCATTACCAAACATTTTTTCTCCTGAATTAAGTACGTAGAGCTCTTCACATGGTTTAATTACCCAATAATACAAAAATTTAGTATATGTAAGTACCTTCGTATTTTGAGGTATTTTACCATAATTTACATTCTTAATTTTCTCTTTCAAATTAGCAACATTTTGATTTGTAAATGTTATCAGAATATTCCTACTTCGAGAGTCAATCTGTTTCCCAAGCCATGTCGTTTTTCCCGCACCAGCAACTGCTAATTTTACGAATCCAGCCATTTCAGTCCTTCTTCCACGTAACTTGGAGTGTTAAATTTCTCTCCTTTTTCTATAACATCCGATAGCTTCAAAGCAAATTCTGTTTTTCTTGCAAGCATAGCTGCAAGAACAAGTGGCAACCTATCATGATCCTTATAATGAGTGCTTCTCAGGATTCCAGCAGTCATTTTGCCGATTATTTTTTCGCATAATTCTATATTATTTTGGTAAATATCTACCTCCAATGTAAAGGCATCTATGCTTTGAGGTGTAAATACCTTAAAGTTTTTAGAATCAATTTTGCTAATTTCATCAATTTTTTCTTGCATTCCATCATTATCAGTCAAAATCAAAGTTCTTTTATGCACAATATCAGCTAACTCTTTAAAGTGTCTGTACCGTATCCCACGTGTTGATATAATATTGATCCCCCTATCATCAGCACTTCTACCCAAAACTCTTTTAATAATACTAGGCAATAATATAAACTCGCTTGCCCCTTCAACTAGTATAATTTTGTTACCTAGCACATATCTAAGAATATCGAAATCATCTACTCGTTCAAAATATTGAACATCTTCTTTGGGTAAATCACCTAAACTCTGCCCCTCAGTACTCTTTATCCAAATTGCTTTGGAAAGATTCAATCTATTCAGAATCATTGACTCATGAGTAGTTACAATAATTTGTTTACCATTATCGTTTTCACTCTGGATTTTATCTATCTGTTTCCTAGTATTTGAATAGCTTAAATGGTTTTCTGGTTCTTCTATCATTATCAAACCTAAATTGGACCTTCTGTTTAATGAGAGTGAGGTTTTCAAAATATTCTCCTCACCTTTTCCCATATTCCGAAGAGAAATACCATTTTCACGAATTTCTATTAAGTTTTTAAGTTTACTCTTCTGCTCATCTACAGCAAAATTTCTATTATCTCCTAAATCAAGCACCTCATTTTGCATTGATAATGCTTGCCGTAAAGCATCTGTAAAAACAAATGACACTTTTCTACGATCATTTTCTTCTAAAGCAGTATTATACAAAGTTCTAGCATAATTACCATAAATATCTCTCGTATTAATAGAGCTATCTATTAAGATTGAGCTCAATGGATTCATAATTCTGTGATAAGTTCTGCCAGCAAATGTGGTCCATGTTGCATTATAATACTCAATTGGAATTGCATGATTCTCTTTCATTGAAAAATCTATTTCATTAAAATCCGGCTCGTACTCTTTGTCAAATTCAAACACAAATTGAACACCATACTTCATCTCATTTGCCTTACTTTTTGGCAAAAGATCATAATTCAATCCACAAAATTTCTGATTTATTGGCTGATCATCTAAAGACAACTCTATTTCTATTTTAATTGATGGTAAGTCCTCTATTCTTGGAGAAGATAAATTTTTAAATTGTTGTACATTATCCATATTTAATTGTTGTTGAAAGCCTTCATTATTTTCCCCAAAATAAAATTGATTCAATACAATATTAATTGCTTCGAGGATTGTTGATTTTCCAACTGAATTTTCGCCGATTAATATATTCAATTCAGGTTGAAATTTAATACTAAAGTCCTTAAATCGTTTATATCCACTTATACATAGATTTTTAATATATGGTCTCATTTTTCTCCTTAATTAGAATAACTATGTTCAAATTTAATCCCGTTCCAGCACCGTTACGCTCTCCACATGCCACGAGCTGAGTTGATCAATTACACATTCTTGACTAACTGCTGTGCTAAGCATTTCTTGTTACATTTTCCAAATCAGCACAAATGTACACTCGTCTTTATAATGACATATTATTGCCAAATTCTAGTAATTAATCACAACTCTAATATTTCATTGGTTTGTGGGAAAGTAAATGACGGGTTTCATTTGAAACATCCACCACATAAGCTTAATTTCAACACATTCTCATTTATCTAATACATGAAGAATAATAAGTTTTTCCCTCCCCACAATTTTTTGGGGAAAGCATTTTCTGTTACTTACTATTTCTAATCTTTAACATTCATGATGATTAGAAATAAAAGTCGATTAAATAGCTTGAATTTATACTATTCTTGATTTATCCTAGTTGTTACTAGGATGAATACGGATGTGAAAATTATGAGATATATTGGTTCCAAAAGATCATTATTAGAAAATATTGATAATGTATTAAGCAAACATATTGACGGTACGGAGCAAACTTTTCTTGATTTATTTGCCGGTACAAATGTAGTAGGAAGACATTTCAAAAGTCGATATACCATTATTAGTAACGATATATTATATTTTAGTTTTGTTAATTCAAAAGCAACAATTGAAAATAATGATAAATTAACATTTAATGGGTTAAAAAAAATAGGCATTAGCAATCCGTTCGAGTATTTTAATGATGATAAAAACATAAGGCCTACTGATCATTACTACGAGAAAGCCTACTCTCCTACTGGTCAAGCAATGTACTTTACTAAGAATAATGCACAGCGAATTGATTTTATAAGGGATTCTATTGATGACTGGTCAAACAAAAAATTACTATCAAAAAATGAATACTATTATTTAGTTTCATCTTTAGTTGAATCTATCCCATACATTAGTAACATCACCGGAACATATGGTGCCTATCTTAAAAAATGGGATAATCGTGCTCTTAATAAATTATACGTTAGACCTCTAGATGTAATTGATAATGGACGTGCAAATAAATCATACAATGTTGATGCCAATGAATTAATAAAAAGCATTAAAGCAGATATAACGTATATTGATACTCCATATAATAATCGACAATATGCCTCAAATTACCATGTATTAGAAAATATTGCACGAAATAATAAACCAGAACTAAAAGGTAAAACTAGTATTTTTGATTGGAAAGCATTACGTAGTGACTATTCTATGAAAAAACGCGCACTAAATGCAATGGAAGATTTAATCAAAAATATTAATAGCCGGCATGTAATCCTTAGCTATAGTAATGAAGGTATCATACCTGAAGCTGAATTAGTCAATCTTATAAATAAATATAGTACTGCAGACGTCGAAGTTTATCACATAGATTATCGAAAATACAAATCCAAAATTAAGTCTAAAACAAGTGGATTGAATGAAATGCTAATCTACCTTAGTAAGTCAAAGGCCAGGAATTTCAAAAATAACGAAATCTCCAAATCTATTAAAAAAACAAGTACGTGGAAACCAAGGTTAAAAGCTTCCTATATCAAAAGCCCACTAAACTATATTGGTGGTAAATACAAACTCCTACCGCAAATTATCCCACTGTTCCCAGATAAGATTCATACATTTGTAGATTTATTTTCAGGTGGTGCAAATGTTGGAATAAATGTTAAAGCTGACAAATACTATTTTAATGATATGAATTACCGTATCAATGATTTATTTAGATTATTCGACAGGCATTCTGCCGATGAACTCGTAGATATGATTCACAACAGAATAAATGAATATGGATTAAGTAAAACGAACAAGGAAGCTTATCTAAATTTTAGAAAGGCTTATAATAGCAACCCAAACCCATTAGACCTGTATGTTTTAGTTTCGTATTCATATAATTATCAATTTAGATTTAACAATTCTATGAAATTTAATAATCCATTTGGTAAAAATCGAAGTAGCTTTAGCAAAAATATGGAAGAACACCTCAGAATGTTTGTTAATAAGTTGCATACTATTGATGCAGAATTCACTGACAAATTATTTGATCAGTTTGACACTTCTATTTTGTCATCAAAAGATTTTGTTTACATGGATCCCCCATACTTGATTACAACAGGCAATTACAATGATGGAAATCGTGGATTTTTAAATTGGGGAGCAAAGCAAGAAAAATCTATGTACCAACTTATGGACAATTTAACTTCTCGGCATATTAAGTTTGCTTTAAGTAACGTTCTTAATCACAAAGGACGTAGTAACGATTTATTAAAAGAATATATTGATGCGCGTAATTATATTACCGTTACCCATTTAAATTATACTTACCGAAATTCTTCGTACAATACGAAAAACGAAGAGTCTGATGAAGTTGTAATAACAAATTACAACCCTAAAACGTATCAAGTGGATACATTATTTTAAAAATAAAAGAACTGTGGTGAACGCATAATCATCACAGTTCTTTTGCTTTGTTAAACTAATTGAATAACATTATTATGCATATAAGTTGGTAAATTATTGACATTTAATGCACCTTTCATAACCGCATCAGCCCCTAATAACAGTTGTGAAACTTCTAATCCACCCCCATTACTACCAGTTCTATAATGCGTTTGCTTCAATTGTTCATTAAACTTTGGCAAGAATTTTCCAGAAACCCATAAGTAGTAAAATTTATTTTCAGGAATATTATCATCAAAATTATTCCACCACTCATTTGGTTGACGTATTCTATCACGCTGTTTGTTATCCTCAATATAACGACACATTTCATCTATTTGGTTAATATGCATACCATAGCCCTTTTCATAGGCCTTCGTATCTAAGATAATTCCAAAATTACTATTAAATACTACACCGTCAGGTTTGTTCTGTCCGCCCAGGTGTATGGACGATAATCCGTAGCATTCTTTAAAAAGTCCTGCAGTTATGATTTCAAAATCCTGATGACGATGATGATCAAATGCAATATCCAATAATTCAATATACTTTTCTGGAAGATTTGTAATTTTACGATAATGATTCTTTATTCTCTCAGAATCAAGATCTGCCTCTGTTGGTGTAAATGTTTGGTTTGGAATATCAATTCCAACAACATTATCTTGAAGAGTAATCGAGTTTCCGTTTTGCTTTATACGGAGCCCAAATGAAATAAGCTTTTTAATTTCACTATTAAGCAAAGATTCATCTACTTCAATACCTTCATTGCTTAGAAAATCAATTAGTGCAGAAATAGTATGGTGGTGACTAAGTCCAACTATTATTTTTGCACGCCTTGTCCTTACAAAATCTCGTGTTTGTTCACTATCTTGTTTTCCAGCAATTGCTAAAAATTCCCATAAGACGTATTTAGGCTTAGTTGAGTTTTTTGATGCTCCATTTGCCCTTTTTATTGCGTGCAACCCCTGTCCAGTGATGGAATAAGTTTGGAAACCAGAAATAGTTCGCCCATCATCAAGCTCATATTTGTTGGTATGCTTTTTTACAAATTTCAGTTTTGACAGCCAACCCGCTATCATGCGGGCATACTTATCCGAAGTACCTTCAACATCAGATTTAATCTTGTCATGTTCTTTTTTCGTTGCTGCAGATTTTAACCATTCAATCATTAAATCTTCATTATAAGACGTAAACCCCTTTTCGCCAATGAATCCCAGCTTATTTCCGATAGCGAATTTTGTTAGTGGTTGTTTACTCTTAGCTAACAGAGATAGTACCCTAGTAGCGGGTGGATAAGACAGCATGGCATCTTGAAGAACCTCCATCTCTTCTGCTGATCCATCAGCTGTTTGCGATAATTTTTTCCCCAGTTCCGTTATTTTAAATAGATCCTTTTCTCTATTATATGAAACAAAGTCTAAACTTACTGCCCAACGAAGGAAGCCATCAGCCGTCCAGTTATCTGTATAAAACTTTCCTTTAGTGTTAGCAGATTGCGGTAATATGGTAACCTGAAGCAAAGAATTAGCAATTGCATCCTTTCGCTTCTTAGGAGATTTTCCTTCTTTATTACGACTTGTACCTACTAGATCTCCATAAGTAAACTCCGATACTTTATTATCAAGTTCTTCTTGCAATCTTTCTTTATCGCTATCAAAATAGATTACATTATTAATTATATGCTTATCCAACTCTTCATATTGTTTAGATTGTGGATCAAATACCTGAACTGTCTTTTTTAACTTTGTAAAATCAGAAGGATTTTGAACCCAACCAAATGTTCTAAATGCCATTAATAAAGTCACCTTTCATTTTTTATATGCCGTAACATTGCTAATATGGTAAAGTACTTTTCTTTACATCAGCACCTGGTTTATATTTGCTAATAACTGCCCTAACTTCTTTTTCACTCTTATCACACGTCGGCGATATGGTAACCGATTGTATGTACTCAGGAATAAACTCACAGTTGATATAAGGAACTCCATTTATTTCTAACTCTGGTGAAACTGTACCGTCATTTTTCCGTAACGACACGAATCTAAACTCCTCTTCATGAGATAGCTTAGGATTTTTGAAAGCCATATTAAATAATGCAATGTTCTTTGAGCAAAGAGTAAGAATTTCTTTCATATCATCTGGGTCTTTTTTTAGCCCTCTATACGCATCCAACCATTCTTGAACTAGTGGCTCTGTATAATTTTTTTGCTTTTGTGCATCATATAACACATTTAATGGAAAAGTATAGGCATCACCTAAACCAAATTGATCTAAATTATCTTTACCGTGGGAGTTATGTGTGGCCAACATATTCATTACATCTTTTTCGCCTAATTCAAGAGCAATCCCTTCATTTCCACCATACACATGAAAAAGTGTTTCAGAATCATTGTTCTTTGAAAATGACCAGATATAAGCATCATGGAAAGGCTGATTCCTGATCATTTGTTTGAATTTTTCTATTTCTTCAACAGTAGCACCATATTTTTTCAAATCTGTAATGGCTAATTTGCTTGCCCATTGGAATTCATCAGGATCATTCATAAAATTAGCTTGTTTTATTCTAAAATATTCTGACTCTAAAATACTATTCAAGGAATTCACAGTAGTGTAATGAAATAACGGCGTGTTTTCTTCTGCGTTTTCTCCAAATGTGTGTATATTTATTACTATATCTGCATACTTATGAAACTTTGAATACGGATTATGATAATTAACGATAGCTCGTTTACCATAATCGTTTAAATTAGCTATCATTAATTTGGTACCCTTTGGAACCTCCTCAGTAAGTAAGTTATTTAAATAGGAATTAATGTATTTCTGATCACACATGTAGCCTCACCTCAATCCTCTACTATTTCCATAATCTCGTTAATCTCACAATTTAAAGCTATACAAATTTTCAGTAGCACTTCAGTTGTCACATTCCCGTTTCTACCCAATTTAGCAATTGATGCAGCACTAACACCACTCAATTCGATAAGATCTTTCTTTTTCATTCCTCTATCAATCAGTAATTTCCATAATTTTTTGTAACTGAATTCTGCCTTTTTCATTAGTCTGCCTCACTTATAAACAAATCAGGATAATTCTTTATTATGCGCGCTGTTTCATCGATTATTTCGGGGCTTTCTAATTCTTCAATCCTATTTCTTAACAGAACTTTATTACCCAATTCATCTGTCAATATAATATCTAATTCACTATTTGCTATTACAAAGGCACTGTTTCGAGCATATCCAAGTTGTTCTAGCCAAAGCACATTTTTATCAGTAGCACCATACTCCACATATTGATACCAATCATTTTCTAGCTTATCAATTTGTCGTTCTCTCATTAATGCATGACTAAATTTTAAAAAATAATTACCGAATTTAAATTGAATAGTATCAAGTGCTTTCAGTAAAACATAGATAGATAGGTTAGATTCATCTAAACTATTGTTACGCCTACCACACCAGTTGATCTTTCCATAATTATCTCTTATTTTTTGAGAGCGATCTAGAAAGTTTAGTTCTTTTTTTCGGCATTGAATCATGAAATCACATAATTGATGCAAAGAATCACCATTCATCCATCTGAGAAGTAACTCTGCATAATCCTGTAAAATAATGTTATTTTCTTCAGAGCTTGCTAATTCAGGCTCATACTTTGACCAATTATAAATATCACCTAATTGCTTCAGGAATTCATAAGTACTATTAGTATTTAAGTCACCGTTTTCGTCAAGAATATGTGGATAAATAATATCCGTTTTTTTTACGTACTTTTCTAATTTCATGGACTGATCAATAGAAAAATTAACATCGACTTCAGTGTGATCTTCATATTTTTCTTTAAACGTTTTTCTAATTGCTTCACGATCTTCGCTACTAATCACATTACTAAAATGTCGTGTCACGACACCTTCTCTACTATTCTGTAGATTATTTAAATAAATAAGCGAAAATTTTCTAACAGTATCAAACTTATGCTGATTCTTAATCTTTTCTCTAACATTTTGTAGAGTTAAATCTCCTGCTTTAAGATCAACGCCTACTGCTTTTAAAATGTCTGTATCCATTAAATCGGTAATAGACAGAACAGCAGTCATATCTTTTGATCTAACAAGTTCCTTAAATTTCTTGTAGTCCATATCTGACGTGGCAGTTAGGAAAATATTACCTAGCATAGAACTACTAAGTCTGCCAACTCTTCCGGTTAAATTCTTAAACTGGAATGGCCTCATAACCCTGTTACCAATTCTTCTATTATCAATAATCATATTGTCAGCCGGAAGATTAACACCTTCCATTAAAGTAGATGTACAAAAAAGTGTATTAATTTTGCCATCACAAAAGGCCATTTCTATCTTATTACGAACCCCATCAGGAACCTTACCAAAATGATAAGCAATTCCCTTCTTGACTATAGTACTAAGACAATAATCGGGATGAACTTGTTTTGAGATGTAATCACTTAATTTTAAAAGCTTTTTGTCAATTGGATCATCACATTCTTGATACCAGTAATTAGCGCCATTCACTGCATTATTTACGCTATTTCGATAAATAAGTTTCTGACCAGGTAAAGTGTGGAGTAAATTTTTTAAATAATAAACGTTCGAATAGGAGCTCAAATCATTTATTCTTAAAAATTCAGACGTCATTGAATCATACACTTCAAACGTCCCTTTTTCATTTAACAAAAAATATATCTGACAAACTGGTGACAGATTGGCCTTTAGGACATTCCCCTTTTCTAAAGATGCCAATGTCTCAAAGATTTCTGGATTTTCAATCAATGGTGACGCAAAGGTAATCTTTGGCGCATATTCTTGCTGCCTTAATAAATCAAAAATCCGATAATAAACTGTACTGCGACTATCGTCTTTGGATATATTCTGTGCCTCATCAATAAACAGATAATCAATAGCCCCAGAGAAATTATTTAATAGCAAGTTAACAAATCTTTCAGGAGTCAGTACATAAATAAAATTAGTTAATGAACTCCCTGTCCCAATAGAATCAAAATGGTTGACAATCCGATAGTTGTTGTCCTTAAGGTTATCACCTAATTTATCACATAAGTCGTTGGTAACTTCGGTGATGAGTGCCTTTGTAGGAACTAAATAAACAAAATTAAGCTGTTCTCCAGACCTTACTTTTTCTTCGATAAACATTTTCATTAAAAACGATTTACCCATCGAAGTTGGGGCGGAGAAACTATTTAACTGCTTTGAAATAGAATTATATAGTCCTTTCTGATCTCCAATGAAATAACCCTTACCTGTAGGAAAACGTCGTAAAGACATTTCATTTACTCGCTGAACACTATCAATTATTGAATCGACAGATTGCCCTTGCTTATATTCATTATCCAATTCTGGCCGCGAATAATTACCCAATTCCTCAAAAATTTGATTCTTATAAAATTTGATTGAGTGGCTCCGTGGATACATCTTATTGAGACAGATCACTATTTCTAAAGATAATTGCTCTAATTTGACATCCTCAGTTTTCGACATAATATCAGCAAATACTAATAAATCTTGTATTGACTGGTTCTTAAGCTGGAATTCTTTAGCAAATAGCTGTAGTCCATAGGCTCTTAATAACTCCTGATGCAATTGTTTTAAGTACTGATTTTTCTTTAAATCACTTGCAATTGCATCCCTTAATTTTATCTTTTTTGCCATTATCAACGCCCCACCAACTTATCAATAATCTGACTGCTTTTATATTCTGGATTCTTGAAGGGCAATAAGTATACATAAACAGGATGTTTGTCCATACCATGACTAGTTACAAAATTACTAATCATTTCTGTTGCTCTTTCAGCATCTGCAGTTAATGTTTTATTTACTCTTTCTTCATCATTTTCAAAGTCATCAACCTGATAACCTAGAAAGATACCATATGAGTCAACCTGCACTCCTAAGCTTTTTCGCTTTAACGATGGAAACATTATTGCTTCAATTTTCTTAATTTGTTCTGGGTAATAGCTATCTTCTAGAAAGCTATCTTGAAGTTGCTCAGCCACATATGGTCCACCACCAAAATCACTTTGATTCTTTAATTTTTCACAATTCTTTAAGGCAGATAGTATCGCCTGGTCTAATGTTGAACTCAAATTAGGCGTACCGATGATCAACTGCCAACCCGCATCATCTTTTCCGAGAAATATACTTTTTTTATCAATAGTTCCGTATTTTTGATAGAATTCAGCCCTTGTGAGAATCTTAGGCGCCTTTTCACAGTGTTCTAAAAAAATATAGACTAGTAATTCTCCTAATAATGTCTGTGGATTGCATTTCCTAACAAACTCTCGTAGCTCTGTGGTTGCCTCAGCAGTTAGTTCCTCCAAATCATCACATTCATTTCTATTCTTTCTAGAAAATACATATCTTGCTAAATTTTTACGTAGAAGGCTAATTAGGTTTTTATGAGAGTAAATACCTTTAACCGGTAATAAAGCAAAAGAGCGTATTCTGCTTCTTTGTAAAGGAAGCTTAATTTCTTTTATAGGATTAAATGTTTTTTCAAAAATATTGCCTGCTTCTCTGACAGTTAAACTAATATCATTTTTGTCATCATGTCCACTAGAAATAGTGGACTTTTTTTGTTGTCCATTTCTTGCTTCTTCAAAAAGCCTGCTTAGCCAATTAACGCAATAATATGAAACTTGGTCAATCTTCATTAATTGATCGTCATCGTTAATAGTTTGTATTTTTTTTGCGATGATTTCCTTATCTTCATCAGAAAAATCATCGATATATTTTTTTAGCGAGTCCTCATCTATGCCCGCATTTTTAATTTTTTTTGCCGCATTCCTATTAAGCCCGTGGTAATAAAGCCGTTTCAAATTCTGAGTAGAGTAAGGCTTTTTCCATTCACCAGTGTATTTATCAAGCACAACTCTCACAGAGGTTTCGATGGAGCCGCTGTCTTCCTCACTCATAGCTATTCTTAATGAATCAATTAGTGTCCTAAATTCATTATTTACCAATTTTAACTCCCCCTAAAAATAACTATGAGTAACTTTGAATAGCTAGGATAGCTGAGATGTTTAACTGCTCTTGATAATCTTTAGACATCAGCTAAAGGAAATTCAATCTAACAAAATAATTATACCAAAAAGAACGCACATTTTATTAGCTGAACAGCATGTGTTGCTCGATCAACAACTTTTACTAGCATGCACTTAACTGAATAACATCCTGTAACAAGCCACTAGTAAGGCAAGTTGCAGTACCCAAGCGATTTATCGTTTAGGTCTGTTTCTTATTGCCTTACTAGCGGCTTTTAGTATGCCTTCGATTCCTTCGCTTGGGAGATCCAAGAGGAGGAATTTTTAATGAAGAAATACTACGACGACCGTCACCAGCTCAACATGGAGATCTCAGATGCTAAAGATGGCAGCATGCACATTAAGCTACATCAACCAACTGGGATCAAAGAAATCACGGTCACAGAAGTTAAAGGCAAAGAAATCATCGAACTTAATCGTATTGAATACAACGATAACCACCGTGAAACTCGTCGTCATGTTTCACTCGAAGCCTATGACCCATATGGCGCCCTAGTAAAAGATGATGCTGATCCATTGCAAGAGGTAATTAATAAGGAAGAAATGGATCAACTCCACCAGAGTATCAGTCAACTTACACCAGCACAGCGAAAATTACTCATGAAGAAGTTCTGGGATGGCATGAAACAGATCGACATTGCCAAAGACGAAGGTGTCAGCAAAATGGCAATCACTAAGCGTTTGCAAACCATCAAGCGACGCCTCAAAAAAATTCTTCAAAAATAATCGTTTACTTTTCTGCTTTCCGTGGCCTGTAAGTGTAAGGCATTTATTCCTTACCAAATTTAACTAAGAAAGGATAACTGACATGGCTAATAAGATTTCAATTTCCGTAGCCAAGCATCCCCGCCAAGATGGCGTCGTCAGCATGCGCAACGTCACGATCCGTGAACGACTGCTACGTTTACTGCTCGGTAAACCGCACCACTTGATGGTGATCACACCTGGCAAGGATGTTCAACAGTTACAGATTAACGAAGTAAAGGAGGATTCCTATGAGCGCAATGAATGATCTTGAGTTAAAACTCAGAGAAGCTGAGAACCTGATCGATCAAACCAAAGAAACTATTCTGTCCCTTCATGAATTGCTATCAAGCAGTCAAAATGGAGAGCAATGTAACGATGAGTAGCCAAAGCGCGATCCAATTGAAGATAAAGTAACGGTCCGCAAGATGCTAGCAAAGAAGAGTGCCGAAGGCTACACCGCTCAAGTAAAAGCATTACTTCAAAAGTTTGATGCCGAAAAACTATCCGATGTAGACCCTAAGGATTACGAGGACCTCTACTACAGTGCGGAGGGCTTGGGGCAATGAGTTCACCAAAACATCACGCTTTACTATCAGCTTCCAGTGCTAACCGTTGGCTAAGTGCTCCGCCACTCCCGCGATTGGAACAATACTTCCCGCACTACACCTCCAGTGCCGCCGCTGAAGGAACGGCCGCTCATGCCTTGGGAGAGTATAAGATTCATCGCCTACTTGGCGATAAGTTCAAACGTCCCTCTTCTGATTATCAATCCGATGAAATGGAAAATCTTACTGACGATTATGCAAGCTATGTCATGGAACAATATCAAGAAGCTAGGCAGTACGCTAAAGATGCCACCATTAGCGTGGAACAAAAGCTCGACTTTTCCAAATACGTCCCTGAGGGCTTCGGTACAGGCGACTGCGTGATCGTTTCAGACCATTTACTTCACATCATTGACTTCAAATATGGCAAGGGTGTCCGGGTGGAAGCCAAGAATAATCCACAAATGAAGTTGTACGCTATTGGTGCTTTAGAAATGTTCGGTGCCCTTTACGATATCGATGAAGTTGAAACGACTATCTTCCAACCGCGCATGGCCAATATCAGTACTTGGACGATTAATGCTAAGCAACTCATACATTGGGCCAACACCGAACTCAAGCAAAAAGCTGAATTAGCTTTTGCTGGCAAAGGTACTGTCCGTTATGGCCCGTGGTGCCAATTCTCAGCCTGTAATGCCGTGCTACGCGCTCGGTATGACTATCATCACAAAATCACCCGTTTTCATCTTTGTTCTCCTAACCTGTTAACAGATAGTGAAGTAGCAGAAGTATTGAATCATATTGATGATCTCAATCGTTGGGTACACGCAGTTAAAGACTATGCTGCCGATCTTGCCATCAATCATGGTAAGCAGTGGCCTGGCTTCAAGATTGTCGAAGGTCGGTCAATCCGCCATTACAAGGATGAACAAGCAATCGCTAAAATTGCTGAAGCTAATGGTATTCATGACATTTACCAAAAGAAGCTACTGCCTATTACGAAGTTAGAAAAACAGCTCGGCAAAAAGAAATTCACCGAACTGTTCAGTCAAGAAATTGTTAAACCTGCGGGTAAACCAACCCTGGTGCCAAATTCAGATCGACGTCAGAGTATTGGCAAATCAAACCCCAAGGATGAATTTAAGGAGGAAAAATAATATGTCACAAAATACTAAAGTTGTTACTGGTATCAATACTCGTCTCTCTTACGCCAACGTATGGGAACCAAAGTCCATTAATGGTGGCAAGGAAAAGTATTCGGTTAGCCTGATCATCCCTAAATCGGATAAGCCAACAATCACCGCTATTGAGAAGGCGATCGATGCTGCCATCCAAGAAGGGATTGGGAAATTTGGTGGCAAGAAGCCTAATAAGGCCACTCTCAAGCTACCTCTACGCGATGGAGATGTGGAACGTGATGATGCTGCCTACCAAGATAGTTACTTCATCAACGCTAATTCAATCACGGCACCACAGATTGTGGACAAGCATGTTCAACCAATTCTTGATCGCGATGAAGTTTACAGTGGCTGCTATGCCCGAGTATCGATTAACTTCTATGCTTTTAACACCAACGGTAACCGTGGAATTGCCTGTGGTCTGGGAAACATCCAGAAGATCCGTGATGGAGAACCACTAGGTGGACATGCTAGTGCCAGCGATGACTTCACAGCGATTGATGATAGTAATGACAATGATTTCTTAGCTTAAATCACAAGATGGGCAGTCGACTTTGACTACCCATTTTTTGTAGAAAGGATTCCTAATGAAGCAAATCTCAATTGATATTGAAACTTATTCCAGCACCAACCTAAATCAGACTGGCGTCTATCGTTATGCTGATAGCGATGATTTTGAACTTTTGCTCTTTGGTTATGCCACCGACTTTGGTCCCGTCAAGGTGGTGGACTTAACCCAGGGTGAAAAGATTCCGGCACAGATTATTAAAGCCCTAGATAATCCCAACATTATTAAGAGTGCTTTTAATGCTCAATTTGAACGGGTCTGTCTGTCACGTTATGTCGGTCACCGCTTAAAACCAGCTGGTTGGCATTGTTCTCGCGTTTGGTCTGCCACTCTTGGCTTGCCTTTATCACTGCGAGATGTCGGAAGCGTGCTAGGACTACCACGTCAAAAGATCACTGCTGGTAAAGAGCTTGTTTGCTACTTTTGCACCCCTTGCAAGCCCACGAAGGCCAATCAAAATCGCACTCGTAACTTTCCCTACCATGCTCCCGATAAATGGCAACAATTCAAACAGTACAACCAGCGCGATGTTGAAGTAGAAATGGAAATCACTCAAAAACTCAGTTGGTTCCCGGTCCCACAAAGCGAATGTCAGAATTACTGGATGGATCAAGACATCAATGACCGGGGCATCAAGATTGATCAACAGCTAGTTGATAATGCCATTAAATGCCAGTCCGAATTTCATGACCAATACTTGGAAAAAGCCAAAGAGTTAACGGGTCTCGCTAATCCAAATTCACCACTGCAATTAAAAGACTGGTTAACCCAACAAGGAGTTCAAGTCGATTCTTTATCTAAGGCAGCTGTCGCCCAGCTGCTGCAAAATACAACTGGTAAAGTTCATCAAGTGTTGGCTTTAAGGAAACTTTTATCCAAATCCAGTGTCAAAAAATACCAGGCCATGCAAAAAGCTAAATGTAAAGATGACCGTGTGCATGGTTTATTGCAATTTTATGGTGCTAACCGTACCGGTCGTTGGGCAGGTCGTCTAGTGCAAGTACAAAATCTTCCCCGTAATTCAATGCCTGATCTGGAAGCATCTCGCGCACTGGTTAAACAGGGTAACTTCTCCGCGTTGGCTATGCTCTACGATTCCGTTCCTGATGTCTTGTCACAACTGATTCGCACGGCCTTTATTCCTAAAGAAAACTGTCATTTCTATGTTGCTGACTTCTCTGCTGTGGAAGCACGAGTCATTGCTTGGCTTTCTGGTGAAGAATGGCGACAGGAAGCCTTTGCTCATAATAAGGATATTTACTGCGCGTCTGCCAGTCAGATGTTCGGCGTGCCGGTAATTAAACACGGCATCAATGGCAACTTGCGACAAAAAGGCAAGATTGCTGAATTAGCGCTTGGCTATGGTGGTTCGATCGGCGCTCTAAAGGCCATGGGCGCTACCAAGTTAGGTTTGACAGAAGATGAACTGCCACCATTAGTTGAGATGTGGCGGCAGGCTAGCCCTCATATTGTCCACTTCTGGTGGGACATTGATAAAGCGGCTAAAGTATGTATTAAAACTCGCCTTCCTCAAGAATCTCACGATATGAAATTCACCTACCGTAGTGGTTGTATGTTTCTAAAATTACGTTCTGGTCGGTCTCTTTGTTATCCCCAACCTAAGATTGGCATTAACCGCTTTGGTAGTGAATCCATTACTTTCATGGGCATTAATACCGTCAAGAAATGGTCACGAATTGAAACCTATGGCGCTAAGCTAGTCGAAAACATCGTCCAGGCCACTAGTCGTGATCTCTTAGCTGAAGCTATGCACCGTCTAGAAGCAGCCGGTAACCCAGTCGTAATGCACATTCATGACGAAGCCGTAATTGAAGCCCCAACTGGGCGTTCACTCGCTACCATGGTCAAGATTATGACTGAAGTGCCTGATTGGGCAAATGGTCTAATTTTGAATGCTGCTGGTTTTGTCGGTGATTTTTACAAAAAAGATTAATCTTCATGGTTTACTTTCAGTCCTCATCTGGCTTATCAGTGAGGACTTTTTTAGTTCTTAAATTTTATGAAAGGATCTGAATTAATGTCAGAAGTCATTCAAGCCCAAGCGGCAATCGACAAGCTGCGGATTGATAAGTCAAATTCTCACTACCGGCCCTTCATCTTTGTCATCGCTCCATTTACAGAGGTTGTGAAAGGACAAGATAAAGCAATTCAGACAGTCCAAAGCTACTGCCGCTTTGTCTACCAAGCCGGTGGTATTCCGGTCTGTCCACAACTTTATCTACCGCAATTCATTAACATGCACCGTTCGCAAGAATTTCAAATCGCTGCCTTTATTAACATCGTGCTGCTTACCAAATGTACTGAAACCTGGTCATTTGGCAAACCGACTCACGATATGCGGTATTTCCATCGCTTAGCTAAACGCAAAGGGAAGAATATTCGTCAATTTAATTTGAAAACGGAGGTCTACTAAAATGCACTTTACCTTATCTACTGCCACGGTGACTGGTCAGGCTAGCAACACCAGCTATCCTCAACAGATTAACATTACCAACCAAGATGAACTGGCCAAAGCAGTTAGTCACGACCACGTTTGTGGCATTTTCAAATCTAACCAAAGAAACATTGGGAACTTTATCAGCGCGGACTGTCTAGTCATGGATTGCGATAATGATCACTCCGAAGATCCGTCAGCCTGGATTCATCCGACTGATTTATCAAATTATTTCGATGATGTGTCATATGCGATCACTTTATCTCGCAACAATATGAAATCCAAGCATGGTAAAAAGCCACGACCGAAGTTTCATATCTACTTTCCCATTCAACCAATTAAGAAAGCAAAAATCTATGCTGAATTAAAGCACGAGATTCAAGCTTACTTTCCTTATTTTGATGACAATGCCTTGGATGTAGCCCGCTTCGTCTTTGGTGTTCCCACCACTAAAATTTTCTGGCATGAAGGAAGTCAAACAATCGACCAATTCATGATGGCCCAACGTTTCTTTGATCAGCAGAAAATTGGTGGCATCCCCGAAGGCAAACGCAATGCTACCCTTTCCCACTTTGCTGGCCGTTTAGTAATGCGCTTAGGTAATACCGCTGAAGCTCGACAAGTTTTTAAAGAAGAAGCAACAAAGTGTGATCCGCCGTTAGGAAATCAAGAACTAGCAAATATTTGGCACAGCGCCATGAAATTTGGTCAACGGATGGCCAGGCAAAAAGGTTATGTTCCACCCGAAGAGTACGACCAGCCAAATGATGATCTGCAACCTCAAGATTACTCCGACACTGGTGAAGCCTATGTTTTTGTCAAGAATTGCCATCAGCGAGTCTGTTACACCAACCAATCCGGCTTTATGTGGTTTGACGATAAAATCTGGCAAGAATCTGAGCCGCTCGCTTTAGGAGAAGTTCAGCGCTTTACTGACAAACAATTGGCTGATGCCCAATTGCGGGTAATGAACTGCCACAAAACCATCAAGCAAAATGGTGTCGCTCAAGCAATTCAAGCTATGGGAAAAACAAAAGCCCGGCGTACTTTTAGCGAAGTTCAGCAAGAATCATTTAAGGACTACGAAGCTGCCAAAAGCTATGAAGCCTTCATCCTCAAGGAACGCAGCACCCGTGGCATCAGTGGCATCTTAACAAACTCTCGACCCAAGCTGGTCAAAGAAATCAACCAATTTGATGCTGATCCATTTTTACTAAGTACTCCTGCCGGCCCTTTTAACTTAAAAAAAGGAATGTATGGTCAACAGGAGATCAAAGCTAGTGAATTAATTACTAAGTCAACCTCCTGTATTCCAGGTAATAAAGGAACAGATCTTTGGCAAGAGGCGTTGAATACTTTCTTTTGTGACGACCAAGAATTAATCAACTATGTTCAAGAAATTGTGGGACTTGTCGCTATCGGTCAGGTTTATCTGGAAGCCTTAATTATCGCTTATGGAGATGGTCGGAACGGGAAGTCGACTTTCTGGAATACGATTGCCAACGTACTCGGCACTTACACTGGACACCTATCTGCTGATGCCTTGACTACTGGTGTACGTCGCAACGTCAAACCGGAAATGGCCGAGGTTAAAGGCAAACGCCTAATCATCTCAGCTGAATTGGAAGAAGGTAAACGCCTAAACACTTCGATTATTAAGCAACTCTGTTCAACTGATGAAATCTATGCCGAAAAGAAATACATGAAGCCGTTCTCGTTTACCCCGAGCCACACGATGGTTCTTTATACCAACTATCTGCCCCCCATGTCGGTGGCAACGATGAAGGTATCTGGCGCCGCTTAATCGTAATTCCCTTTAAGGCCAAGATTAATAAACGACAAGACATTAAAAACTACGCTCAGTACCTAACCGAACAAGCCGGTTCGGCAGTCTTGCAGTGGATCATTGAGGGTGCACAGCGAATCATTCAACAAAATTACCAGCTATCTACTCCGGCTGCCGTTACAAAAGCGGTTCAAGCTTACCACGCTGATAACGATTGGCTAGGACATTTTCTCAACGAGAATTGCGAACTTGATCCCAGCTATGAACAAAAGTCGGGTGATCTCTACCAAAAGTACCGTGAATACTGCCAAGGTATCGGTGAATATACCCGCAGCACAACTGACTTTTACACGGCCCTCAAAAATGCTGGCTTTAAACGTCAACATAAACAAAGCGGTCGTTTCATCAAGGGATTGCGATTAAAAGTTGATGCTGATGAATTTCTCAGTTGACTGTCATCGACTGTCACTCTTTACAACTTAAAAAGCTTGATACATCAGTATTTACCGATCCTAATGACAGTCATGACACTCTTTTACCTTACTTGTATATAGGAATAAAAATAGAAAAAAAGAGGTATAGAGAAGAGTAGTAAATCAACCGACACGACCGTCATTAATCCTGACGAACCACTGACAAATCAACGTTTAGAAAGGATTTTACAAATGTTAGAAAAACGAATTGAAACTGCTTTTGTCAAAGCTACTTACCAACGTGGAGGTCTTTGCCTGAAGTTCACCTCACCATCTATGGCCGGAGTCCCTGATCGGTTAGTCCTCCTGCCTGATGGTCACATGGGCTTTGTAGAGATGAAAGCTCCTGGTAAACGCCCCCGACCACTCCAAGTGCAAAGGCTAAGCCAATTAAAACAACTTGGCTACCAGGGCTTTGTTTGTGACCAATTTGGACAGATTGGAGGAATGCTAGATGCAATACAAACCGCATGAATACCAACAATACGCAACTCAGTTTATTCTGGATCATCCTGTGGCAGCAATCTTGCTTGATATGGGACTAGGTAAAAGCGTCATTACCCTAACTGCTATTAAACAACTTATTCAGCAGGGGAAAGTTCAACGGGTATTAGTTGTCGCTCCACTGCGCGTGGCTAAACAAACCTGGCCAGAAGAAATTGAAAAATGGGACCACTTAAAAGGCCTTAACTATTCAGTCGTCACTGGTTCTAAGTTTCAAAGGATCAAAGCACTGCAGCAAGATGTCGACATTTATATCATTAATCGGGAAAACTTAAAATGGCTAATTGAATCCTCTGGTACTTCCTTTGACTACGACATGTTGGTGATCGATGAACTCTCCAGTTTTAAGTCTTACCGCTCGCAACGCTTCAAAGCCCTCAAACGAGTGCGACCACTGATTAAGCGCGTGGTTGGCTTAACAGGCACACCGTCGTCTAATGGCTTGATGGATTTGTGGGCAGAGTTCCGCGTACTAGACATGGGCCAACGACTCGGCCGTTTCATCTCATCTTACCGAATGAACTACTTTGACCCTGACAAGCGAAACATGTATCAAGTGTTTACCTACAAACCTAAGCCCGGTGCTGAACAAAGTATCTACCGCGCCATTGATGACATCACCATTTCTATGAAGTCTAAGGATTACTTGAGTCTGCCACCGTTAACTATGAACACCGTTCCGGTAAAAATGAGTAATAGTGAGCAGGCAATCTATGATGAGCTTAATGCCCAGCTAGTAGTTTCAACCCAGGGTAAACAAATCGATGCCCTCAACGCAGCCAGTCTATCGAATAAACTTTGCCAGATGGCAAATGGTTGTGTCTACGACGACCAGCAGCAGATTGTTCAAATTCACCAGCGAAAACTTGATGCCCTTGAAGATTTGGTTGAAGCTGCTAATGGTAAACCTGTCTTGGTAGCTTACTGGTTCAAACATGATCTAATCCAGATTAAAAGTCGTTTCAAGGTTCGTGAGATCAAAACACCCCGTGACATTCAGGACTGGAATGCCGGTAAGATTCCTTTAGCTTTGATCCACCCCGCTTCTGCTGGTCATGGTCTTAACCTGCAGGCTGGTGGTGCTACCTTAATCTGGTATGGATTAACTTGGAGTCTGGAACTCTACCAGCAAACTAACGCTCGGCTCTGGCGGCAAGGGCAACGTCAACCAGTAGTTATCCACCACATCATCACTGAAGGCACCATTGACGAAAACATTCTGGCCGCCCTGAAACGCAAAGACAAAACCCAGTTAGCTTTGATTAACGCAGTGAAAGCCAACCTGAAAGGAAGTGTTATGGCATGAGTATCATGTGGAACTACTTAGACAAACGGCGAGCAACCGTTGCAGCCTTGAAAGATTACGATGGTATGAAGTTCATCATTGACTCTTACCAAGATGACCTGAAGCTAGCCAAGGAACAAATGATTGGTGTCAGTTCGCCACGCTACGGTTTCGTACCTGGCAGCAGTAAAAAAGATAACCCAACTGAGCATCGCCTGCTGCATGGCATCGATGAGACAACCAAGCTGAATGAACGCTACCAACAAGCCCAACTTTACTTCAAGTGGTTCGAGCCAGCCTGGCAAGAGTTATCTGAAGACGAGCGCTTTGTTTTAGATGTCTGCTATCGCACTCCAAACCAGTCAATGAACGAGGGACTAACCATCGTGATGGACAAGTACTTCATTGCGAAAACCACTGCTTACAATCGAAAGAACAAAGCACTCAATCACCTCACGCTCTTACTTTATGGATCCCATCATTAGAAAGGTAAAACGCAGAACAAACAATCAGCCTATCCATGTTACGATAGTAGTGTAGAAAATTAGGATAAAGGCATTTGCTTTATAACATTGAAGCCTGGCGGTGTAAACCGCTGGGCTTTTCTTATGCCCTCAGAAAGGAGGAGTGTCATGCCTTACTCACCCAAGAAACCCTGTCGTTACCCTGGCTGCCCGCGACTAACCCACAACACTTATTGTGACGTCCATGCTAAGCAAGTCAGTTCTCACTACAATCATTACCAACGACCAAAACGTAGTCGTCCGCGCTATCATCACGGCTGGCCAAAGATCAGACAAAGGTACCTACTCCACCATCCCTTCTGTGAGATGTGCCTGAGCCAAGGAAGGTATACCAAGGCTACCGAAGTCCATCACGTTCTGCCCTTAGAGCACGGTGGCACCAACGAGTTCAAAAACCTGATGGCATTATGCAAACCATGTCATTCCCGCATCACCGCTCAGATGGATGATCGTTGGCACAAAGCACCACGTCAATATCATTACTAAACCACGGAGGGGGCCATCGAATCCTTAAAAATTTTTCACGCGGGAGCGGGCCTGGGCCTTCGTGTACAAAAAATCGAAATCAAACGGGGTATTAACCCTTGCCGGAAGGAGGGAGAGATTTGGCTAAAGATGGTACGAATCGTGGCGGATTCCGGGTCGGCGCTGGGCGAAGATCTAAATCACTGCACGATAAGCTCGAAGCTGGCCAAGAAGCAACCGTCATTGATTTGCCAGAGCCAGCTAATCTGGAAGGCCACGTGATGCCGCCAGTCAAAAAGTACCTCAAAGCCAAGCAGAAAAATGGTTTAGAGTTTGACGCTGCTGATATTTTTAAAGAAACCTGGGAATGGCTGGTCGAACGAGGCTGCGAGAAATTAGTCAATACCCAGTTAATCGAACAATACGCCGTTAGCGTCAGCCGATGGATTCAGTGTGAAGAATGTATCTCTAAGTTTGGTTTTCTGGCTCGTCACCCAACCACTGGTAATGCGATTGCCTCACCATACGTTTCGATGAGTCGTGACTATATGAAACAGTCCAGTCAGTTGTGGTTTCAAATTTTTCAGGTGGTTAAGGAAAATAATGCTACTACTTACCAAGGATCTACACCACAAGATGATGTGATGGAGCGGCTCTTAAGAAGCCGGAAAGGAATGAACTAATGAAATTTATCAAGAAAAAAATTGCGGATCTAATTCCTGCCGATTACAATCCGCGTAAAGATCTCAAGCCTGGCGATCCTGATTACGAAAAGTTAAAACGTTCAATGAAAGAATTCGGTTATGTCGATCCAATCATCTGGAACCAACAAACTGGTCGCATAGTTGGAGGACACCAGCGGTTAAAAATCCTCCAAGATGAAGGAATCCAGGAAGCCGAATGTGTTGTCGTTAGTCTGGATGATGAGAAAGAAAAGGCACTGAACATTGCACTTAACAAAATCAGCGGTGATTGGGATAAGGATAAGTTGGCTCTGCTCATGACCGACTTGCAAGCTAGTGATTTGGATGTTTCATTAACTGGTTTTGACGAGAATGAGATCTCTGATCTTCTCGGTACCGAAGATGACACCCATGATGATAATTTTGACGTGGATGGTGAATTGGATAAACCGACTTTTTCGAAGTCTGGCGACTTATGGCACTTAGGTAAACATACTTTATTATGTGGTGACGCTACTAAAACAGAAAGCTACCAGAAATTACTGGGTGATCATAAGGTCAACCTAGTGTTAACTGATCCACCATACAATGTCGATTACTCCAGCAAGGCTGGCAAGATCAAGAATGATCATCAAGCCGATGACAAGTTCTACCAGTTTCTGCTCGCTGCTTTTCAAAATATGAATCAAGCGATGGCTAACGATGCCAGCATCTATGTTTTCCATGCCGATACGGAAGGCCTTAACTTCCGCCGTGCTTTCCAAGATGCTGGTTTTTATTTATCCGGTTGCTGTATCTGGAAGAAGCAATCATTAGTACTTGGTCGTTCACCCTACCAGTGGCAGCATGAACCCGTACTCTATGGATGGAAGAAAGATGGCAAACACGAATGGTACACCGGGCGAAAGGAATCCACTATCTGGGAATTTGACCGTCCTAAGCAAAGTAAGGAACACCCAACAATGAAACCTATCCCCTTACTTGCCTATCCAATCATGAATTCGACAATGTCTAACTGTACAGTTCTTGATCCCTTTGGCGGTTCTGGATCCACTCTCATTGCTTGTGAACAGACTAATCGGATTTGCTACATGATGGAGCTGGATCCTAAATATTGCGATGTCATCGTCAACCGCTATATTGAACAAGTCGATTCGGATCAGAAAGTCAGTGTGGAAAGGGATGGGAAATCGATTCCTTACAGTAAGGTTAAAAAGCCGGCCTAAAGTACTGAAAAGCCTTGCTATCTGTGCCTTTTAGAGTGATATATACAGTAACCCAATAAGGAGATACAGAAGATGGAAATCAAATTTAATGTACACGGTCGGTAGCGAAAAGAACTGGTGACAAAGCTAGCTGTCTATACTCATCAAAAGGCAGAATATCAGTACACACCTACCTACGCTTATCAGATTGGCAAGTACACTGTTAACAAAGATGGAATCCTAACATCCTCGGATGAAATTCCAACCAATTTACTTGAATACCTTGAACAGCAAGGCTTCCACCCTACTGAAATAATTAAACTGAATCTGACCTACCGGCGAGATAAATTTACAGATCAAGCTCTCGATAACCTGCGTCACCTAATCTGGGCCAAGGGACAGCTAATTAAGGATGCTTGCCAGCTGGAAACGCTCCCCTTAGACGTTGACGACCAACAAGTAACATTTAATTGGTTTGATCCAGTTGACGCTAGTGATGCGCTGGCTTATCAACAATTTGTCGACAAGTTAGTGCAATACGCCATCAGCCACAAACGAATCATATCAGAACCACACGAAGAGATTAATGAGAAATATGTCTTCCGTTGCTTCTTGCTACGCCTAGGATTTATCGGTCCCGAATACAAAGCACAAAGAAAAGTACTGCTACGAAATCTAACCGGATCAGCTGCTTTTAAGAATCAGGAGGCCTAATTATGAGCAGAATCAAAGACGAATTAGCTAGACGCGACCGCATCCGTCAGCAAGTCTTACAAATCCGCAATACTGGCGAAGTAAACATGTTTGATATCGAAAATGTTAAACGACTAGCCTATTATTACAACTGCCACGATTTGGTTGATTACCTGACCACTGACCGAGCCAGCTATGTAAACCTAATTTTAACTGGCAAATTCAATTAATCATTCAGCATTGAGTTTATTCTCAGTGCTTTTTTTAGTACTAACGAAAGGAAGTGATGCTTTCTTGAGAAAGTTAAAAGATTATAAACCAACTCGCTTTATGGCTAAAGATTCTACTTACAACAAGGATACAGCTGATTTTGCGGTTTCTTTTATTGAATGCCTCTGTCATACAAAAGGAACTTGGGCGGGTAAACCATTTGAGTTGATTGATTGGCAGGAGAAAATCATTCGTGACATTTTCGGCATTTTGAAGCCTGATGGTTACCGTCAATTCAATACCGCTTATGTTGAGATTCCAAAGAAACAAGGAAAATCAGAACTAGCGGCAGCAGTTGCCCTTTTGCTTTGTTGCGCAGATGGTGAAGAACGAGCAGAGGTTTATGGTTGTGCTGCTGACCGTCAACAGGCCGCGATTGTCTTTGACGTGGCTGCCGACATGGTGCGAATGAACCCAGCCTTAAAGAAACGTTGTAAAATTCTTGCTTCACAGAAGCGGTTGATCTACGAACCAACTAATAGCTTTTATCAAGTTCTATCTGCTGACGCCTATTCTAAACATGGGTTTAATGTGTCCGGAGTTATCTTTGACGAACTGCATACCCAACCGAACCGGAAACTCTATGACGTTATGACGAAGGGATCGGGGGATGCCAGAACTCAGCCCCTCTACTTCTTAATCACAACCGCTGGCAATGATGAGCATTCCATTTGTTATCAAGTCCATCAAAAAGCAATTGATATCATGAAAGGTCGAAAACATGACCCCCGCTTTTACCCGGTAATTTATGGTGCTGATCGGGATGAGGATTGGTCGAGCCCCGAAGTCTGGAAAAAAGCTAATCCTTCTTTAGGAATTACAGTCAAAATGGAGAAAGTCAAGGACGCCTACAACTCTGCCAAGGAAAATCCAGCAGAGGAAAATACCTTCCGACAGCTTCGTTTGAATCAATGGGTAAAACAGGACGTTCGTTGGATGCCCATGGATAAATGGGATGCTTGTGCCTTTCCAGTTGATCCTAATGAACTACGGGGACGTGATTGTTACGGTGGGCTCGACCTGTCGTCGACTACCGATATAACTGCTTTTGTTCTAGTGTTTCCACCAAGGGATGATTCTGAAGGTTATACCCTTCTACCCTATTTCTGGATTCCTGAAGATAATGTTGACTTACGAGTTCGACGTGATCATGTTCCTTACGATATTTGGAAGCAGCAAGGTTATCTGCAAACCAAGGAAGGTAATGTAGTTCACTACGGATTCATCGAACACTTTATTGATAATCTGGGAAAGAAATATCACATCCGTGAAATTGCCTTCGACCGGTGGGGAGCTGTCGAAATGGTTCAAAATCTTGAAGGTATGGGATTCACCGTGG